>Ga0082212_10012998_pt1 | contig 10444 bp, 12 predicted proteins | sample TergutNt197P3_FD_71548 | JGI IMG/M metagenome (GOLD analysis project Ga0082212, IMG submission 71548) | Neocapritermes taracua P3 segment gut microbial communities from Petit-Saut dam, French Guiana - Nt197 P3 | ecosystem: Host-associated > Arthropoda: Insects > Digestive system > Gut ...
AATCAGCGTATTGACATCCTCGTAAAATGCCCCCCATGCACTCTTGCTTTTCTCCACCGCCTCTTGATTCTCATTCATCCGAAATGCCTGCGACGCACCTGAGGATGACGAGGATGTATTGGCCGCCTTCGGCTGATACCCCAGCATTACGTGCGCTCCCGGAAGCCTCTGCTCGGGGTACACAGGCCACTCCATATACCCTGCCGGCTGCGGCCTGATCAAGTTCTCTTCATTCTCAAACATTGTCAATAGCGGATTGAAATTGTAAGAAAACGGCGAACAAATTTTGTAGGCAAGTGGCGTTGGTCAGATGCCAAGAATTTAGTTCTGTCCTTGCGCGAACAGAGAGTTCACAATATGCTGTTTCTGTTTCATATGCTCCTTGCGTTCTTTGAGCCTGTAACTTTCACCCTTGATGTTGATAACGGTGCAGTGGTGTAGCACACGGTCGAGAATAGCGGAAGCGATGGTGACATCGGCGAATACTTCATTCCACTGAGAGAAAGTCTTATTGGAAGTAAAGATAGTAGACGTCTTCTCGTATCGCCTTGCGATGAGTTGAAAGAAAAGGTTTGCGCCGTGGATTTCCATGGGGAGATACCCAATCTCGTCGATAATGAGCAGTTTGTATTTGGCGAGGATGTTAAGCCGATCCGGCAGCCGGTTCTCAAAGTGGGCCTTTTTGAGTTGCTCAATGAGGGTGTGGCAGTTGATGTAATAGGTGGAACGCCTGTGATCGGCCGCCACCATGCCCAGAGCTGTGGCGAGATGTGTCTTGCCGGTGCCGGGCGGTCCAAGGAAAACGATGTTCTCCGCGTTTTCAAGAAACCGCATGGTAGCCAGTTCCTCAATCTGGCGTTTGTCGATGCTGGGCTGGAAATCGAAGTCGAAGTGTTTTAGTTCCTTTTTCATCGGGAAACCCGATGTTTTCAACTGCGTCTCAATTGCCCTTCTCCGCTTGCTGAGGGCTTCCTCAGAGAAGATGTGATCCAGTACTTCCACAACATTGAGTTTGTCCTTAATCGCTCGTTCCAGATAGTTATCTAAGATTTCAAGGGTGTGTCTCATCTTCATCTCCACCAAGTTCTCCCGGAGACTATCCATCATAAACTCACTCATACAACACCTCATCGCAGCGGCTTAGATTATGAGGGTTTATCGGAAAATCAATGATATTGTCACCGTCTAACAGCGTGTTTTCAATATCAAAACTCTGTTTCACCGTCAATCTGCGGTAATGATGGGCATTGACTGCCATATCCCGTTTCTGATAGGATAACCGGTGCAGGGCAATCTGTTTACCTTCGTGATAGGCGGCAAGCATATTGTCCAATCCTATGACTGCCACATCCTTGCCGACATATTCCGATGGGACGGAATACTGATTGCCGGCATAGCTGATGAGGCAGTCTTTTTGCACACGCCTCAAGTTGATTTTGTCGATGATATACTCACGTTTGAGAGGGTTAAGCCCTTCTTTTTTCAATCGTTCAAATGGTATTTCACCCGTGGTAGCGTGGACTTTCCCGTTTACTTTGTTACACCAAGCCAAAGCTTGTCCATTCAAATCATCCAGTGAATTATACTTGATCCCTACCATGAAGTTATCACGGACAAACTGCACCGTGCGCTCTACCTTTCCTTTTGTCTGTCCCCGGTAAGGCCTGCAAAGTATCGGCTTGAACCCGTAAAACCCGGCGAAATCTTCAAACTGGCGGTTCAATGTGCTGTCTTCCTGTTTCAAAAGCCGCTTGATTACCACTTGCTTCATGTTATCGTACAGCATTTCTTCCGGGTAGCCGCCCAAATACCGAAAGGCATTGGCGTGGCAGCGGATCAGGGTATTGGTACTCATATCGGTCACAAACTCTATGTACCGCGTCCGTGAGTAGCCAAGAATCAACAGAAAACAGTACAGCTTTTGGATTCTTCCGTTTTCAAGTACCCTGTGATCTTCAAAATACGCCCAATCCATCTGCCCTTGAACCCCTGGCATCGTTTCAAAGCGTACCGTTGCCTTTTCGTCCAAATCCATTTTCTTGCAACGTACATAGTCCCTGACGATGGTGTAGCACCCATCAAAGCCCTGTTCCATCAGCTTCTCATGTACCCGTACCGCCGAATACGGCGCTTCTTCCAACCATAGGTCTACTTGTTGCTTGTACTTGTCCAGTTTGTTCGGCTTCGGTTCGCTAAGCGTGTATTCGGGACGATGCGGGGATTCCGCGTACTTCTTTGCTGTCCGTGGGTCGATGTGGTATTTCCTGCTGATTTCCGTGTAGCTCATCCCTTTGAGACGGTCGTTTCGGATTTCCATCCAGCGCTCTCCTTCCATTTAGACACCCTTTCCATGTCCCTTAAAAGACACGGAAAAGAGTCTATCATATGCTTTCCCTCCTCGCCATAAATCTACATTTTTTGTTCGCCATTTTTTAGCATTTTATCACCGGCATTGACAGTGTTCGAGGTGTACACTTTACCGTTATCTACATACAGCATCTTTGGCTGTCCCCGGCGGAGCATTGCCTCCTTCAGTACGGTTTTCATCGGCTCAAAATTTTCCGTGAAGAAGAACTGCGCGTGAGGGATCAGGCGGGAACAGTCGTCCAAAAAAGCAAAAAGGAAGGTTCGGCATTTCCGGGAATCTGTTATTAAGTATGGACCGACGGAAGCGTCCCCCTGCCAGAGCGTGTTGACAGTATCGTAGGCAAAACGCTTGCGCTGCACACTTGGATCTTTGGACATACGCAAAAGCTGATGATTGCTGAGCAAACGGTTAATACTGTGATATGATACGTTCTGCGGCTCAATCACGCCGCGTCTGATGGCCATCTCGTAAAAGGAAGCCATCGACAGATGCATATTTTTACGCCGAAGGTCTAAAACCGCTTCTTGGTCGTCTGCTGAAAGCGCGCGGGTCCGGCCTTTGTCCCCTCTGGGCTTGGGTTTGAGTTCATCAAATCCCCATTTCCGATACTCCGAAAGCCAACGTTCTACCGTTGAGAGGGAAAACTCTTTGAGCCCATAGTAGGGGACATTATGTTTTTGTGCGCAGATTTCCTGCAAATACACCTGCCAGTCACAGTGCTTGTTAAGGATGGGTGCAATCAGGCCATAGCGAAACAGCGCCACCGCTTCCCGCTCTTCGTTTGTCATAAGCTCTGCCTCCACAAATTGGTATTTAGGGCCGACCGGCAACCTATGAAAAGAGTGTAGCATAGCTATGGCGGCGAGAATAGTGTCGAACTGTGTTGGTAACGCCCGGCGCGCGGTAAATATCGTGCCGAGCCTTTATTTTGCGGACATGAAATGCCGGCTCGTTGCCCCCAAAAAGTCCGACAATAAGTTTCCGTTCCTATGTATTTTAAGCAGCGCAGTAAAGATTTTCGTGGCCCGTTTCTTTCGATCCTCCGGGAAACTTCCAAACCCCCTCGTACGCAAAAATAGCAGCCACAGATTCTCTGATCGGACAAACCGCTGTAAAAACGCATAGGCCCGCCGCCGCATATTTCCCAACGAAACCCGGAGTTTGAACAGCAGGGCATTCAGGATTGCCATTACAAAATCCAATCCGTAACTTATCCCCGACAGGCAAAACGACGGCAAGTACGAGTAGGTCTTATGACATTTGACACAGCGGATGCGCTGTATGTCTATTGGATGGTCTGCCTTCTCTTCCATCACATACCGGACATATTTCCCCCACTTGTGAAACTTCCCGCACCCGCATTGGAAACACCTCTCCGGCATCCCGAACTCTATATCTTTGAATCCGGATTGATACCGGGAAATCCCTTCTCTCCATGGTAAAACGAGTTGCATTTTTCCCGCTCCTTTTTAGGTGCTACACTTTTTCGCTTATTTTTGCTACATTTCTATTTTACTAAACACAAAAGAAGACGGCATAAAGCAAAAAGGGCAGTTTGCGGTATCGGAAAAGCTGAAATGGATAATGACCACGCACAAATTATCAATCGGCGCGTTGTCGAAGCTAGCCGGGGTCGCCTCCGCTACTGTCAGCACGGCGCGGGATGGTAAGCGCGTGAGCATAGAAAAAGTCGCCATGATAGCGGCGGCATTGCAGAACGATGTAAAAGACGTTTTTCGTGTATGGGATAGCACAACGGGATTATCAGACAGGACAATCCTTCACCATCACCGCGTTATCACGGCAATACTAGAAAAGGCAAAGCGTAGCCGTATCATACCGTACAATGTAGCAAGCGAACACGCCACATCCCCAAAGGTCAAGCGCACAGAGGCCGTCTACCTTGACGGTGAACAGGCGTGGCAGATCGTCGGCTTGCTGTTCGCGGAGGATGATATAAGGGTCAAGACGGCGATCCTGCTCTTGCTGTACAGTGGGGTACGCCGGGGCGAACTGTGCGACCTTGAATGGCGCGATATTGACTTTGAACGGCAGTTGATACATATAAACCGCGCCAGCCAATATCAAAAGGGGATCGGTATGGTCGCAATCGTTCTCCCCCTCGGTCTCGGCATCTTGGGCGTTTTCGTTTGCATCGGCGCGGGGAAAAAGATTGTCAAAATGTTCAGCAAGTAGACACCGCAGGGGGGAGCTTCACCGCTCCCCCCAATCACCCCAAAGGAGGAGCAATCCATGAAACGATTCCAACGCATAGCGAAGCGCACGGCGGCGGTATTGCTGTGTGTTGTTCTGCTGTCGGTCAATCTGCCGTATCTCCCGCAAGCCTCGGCAAATCCGATTGTGGACTTTCCGGGCGGGTCAATTACAGACGGCACAGCGGCAATACAGATAGTCGGGCAGTTCATAGACCTCAATGTTGGGATAGGCAAAGGTAAGGTAATAAAGCTAGGCTTGGTAGGGGCGGAAGCTGTCGCGGTTCAGCAGATGATTGACTATTTGGGATTAAAAGTGGCGGTATTGGCGGAGAAATACGGAATAACGCTCTCTGCGGCGAGTAGCTTCGCGGCTCTTGGCGGATTAGCAGGGTTTGCTTTCGTTACAACAGATTGGGAAGCGGTATACATGAGCATCTTTGACCCGGCAGCGTTTGAAAAGTATAAAATCGAAATGGATAGCTGGTTTTATAACTATACAACGAACTACAGCCAATTCTATGCCAATGCGGCGGTATGGATAGCAGAGTTCGCGGGTGTGGGTGGTGTGATATATGAGAATAGTGCAAGAGAGTTTTACGCAAATGTAACAAAAGAAGGCTGGCAGATAATCAAAGACGGGTTTTGGGGACTATTCGGCGGCAATACTACCCCCGGCAAAACGGAAATCCCCGCAATGGATTATCAATATGTGTTCAACTTAATGAATGCAGAGCTGATTAGTAAATCAGATACTTATGAGCATTACAGAATGCCACTAGGAACAGGTATAGGCGGAATCAGTACATATCAAGGAACAGCAACGGCAGTGAGTAGGTATTGGGAAGCCAATCCTCCTTATACTCCCGCAGGAGATTATCTGTTTATATATGATCAGAACGGAGATGTAGGGGGTTGGGAGATGGGTTATATGGATGTTTACGTTGATAGCATAAAACGAGTATATAAGCAAGCAGGCCCGGCTGGTCAAATCGTTGAATGGGACGTTTATGTTATCACGCATCGAAGGAGTTATGACCCTAACCATGTTGGCGGTAACGCCTATATGATAGCAACAAAGGAAATGCTCGGCCTCCCCGCGATGCAGTACATGAACAATATGGACGCAATCCAAGAGCAGTTAGACCGTATCGAGGACAAGTTGGAAAACCTCGTTATCCACTTCCCCCATATAGAGAACCCTACAGGCGATATTCATATCGACTTTGCAAAAGAAATTGAGCAACTGCAAGATTGGAAGCCCACACCAGTTCCCGGAGAAAAACCCGCAGACTGCCCAGATTGTTTGCGGGGTACGTGTACAATTCATCAGCCGAGCATAACCCCGCAACCATGCCCGGTATGCAAAACAGACCCATGTAAATGCCCCCCACCTCCGCCAAATATAAACGAATTGAAACTCCCTGACATCACCTACAAATTCCCGTTCAGCGTGCCGTTCACCATAATTGCTTGTGTAGAGCTATTGAACGCAAAAGCGGAAGCACCGATTTTTGAAATACCGTTTTACATAAAGATGATAGACTTTAACCACACAATCGTAATAGACCTATCAGAATTTGAAACCGTGCTGGAAATCATACGATGGTTTTTTGTGGTGATGTTCATAATTGGTTTGGCTTTTGCGACAAGGGGATTGATAAAGGGGTGATGCAGGATAATTGTCATAGAATGGCTGTTGGACGGACTTAAAATGCTTCTTGGCTCCATATTATTCTTTCTGCCCAATGACCCGTTAAGACCATTCATAGATAGCATGGCTGGCGGGGAGTGGCTTGGATACCTCAACTGGTTTGTGCCGATTGGAACAATGATAAGCATTGGATATGCGTGGCTGGCGGCGATAGCCATCTTCTATACCTATCAAGTAATATTACGCTGGATAAAAGCGGCGGGGAGTTGATGACATGGTAGAGCTGTATACAGGAACACCGGGAAGCGGAAAGTCGCTCCGGGCGGCAGACCGTATATACCGGCGCATGATGAAGGGATACACCGTCATAGCCAATTTTGAAATCAATCCCGATGTGTTCCCAAAGAAAAAGAAGAACCTCGGGCAGTTCATCTGTATAGACACATTCAGCCTTGACCCGGAAGAATTAAAGCGGTACGCCTTAAAGAACCTAAAGCGCACCAAGACAGGCATCAAGGAAGGGCAGATACTTCTTGTGATAGATGAATGTCAGATACTGTTCAACACACGGGATTGGAACGCAAAAGAGCGTATGAAGTGGGTTATGTTCTTCTCGCTTCACAGGAGATACGGTTATGACATCATCTTGGTAACGCAGTTTGACCGCATGATAGACAGGCAAGTCCGGGCAATGGTGGAATATGAGATCAAGCATCGTAAAGTCGGCAACATGGGCGCGGCAGGGTTTGTTCTCTCATGGGTGACGCGATTGTTATCGCTCGGCAAAAACAAAGGCTTGTTTATCGCAATCAAGTTTTGGTATGGCAACAGAACCAAATTGGGCAAAGAGTTCTTTCAATGCAAGCCTCGCTATATGGCGTTCTACGACAGCTACAAGCTGTTTGACACGGTTGAGGATGGGGTCGCGCAAGCGGGGGCCCCGCCGATGCCGGGGCAAACAGAAGAAGCTGTTGAACAGCCCGAAGCTCCGGCAGAAGAAGCGGAAGCCGTCCAAGCCGTCCCGGCCGAGACCCCCAAACACTAATCAGGGGGGTCACGATTACAAAGGGGGTTAATAACCATGAAATGTCAAGTCCTGATAGATTGGCTGTCGTTCAGCGTACTGTCCACCGATGACCCGATGAAGGTCATAACCGATATGCTCAAACTCGATGTTGAACTATTCGATGAACTGGGCTACAGTCGCAACGGTTATCGGAACTGCTTGCATTATGATCATATCAGCGTCTACTATAACGGACGCGAAGGAACAGAGAAGAACGGCGGCGGTAATGAGTTCATGGGTGTTTGCGTCTCCATGTCCGGCAGTGGTTGCCGAACCTATGAACAGCTCGGCGGCAACGTCCTCGACCTTGCCATTGACGTATACCGTACGGACGGAGTGAACCTCACTCGCTTGGATGTGGCTTGTGATGACAAGGGCGGCGCGTTCGATATGGATGAACTGGAAATGTACTACAAAGCAAAGCGTATCCGTTCAGGCTGCCGGAAACGTCAGATTGTCCAATGCAATGACGGCAAGTACGCCCCAGCACGGACGATCTACATAGGCTCACGCAAAAGCGACCTCTGCTTCCGCTTCTACGATAAGGCAAAGGAACACTTCGACCCGAAGGATGACCCGGACGGTTACAACAGCCATTGGATACGGGTAGAGATGCAAGCAAGGCATGAGGTCGCGGAGAATATTATCAAGCATATCTACACCGGGTTACTGGCAAACCGCTCCATCGGTGAGAGCGTTGCCGAGATATTGGGCGGACATATACAGATGATAGAGCTGGATGACAGTAACATATCCCGATGCAGTATATCCCGCTGGTGGCTGGACTTCCTCGAAACGGTCAAGGGTGTTAAGGTCACGGCAAAGGAAGAGAAGGAACACATCTTCGAGCGTAAGCTCCGCTGGTTCTACAACTCCATCGTCCCCCTCGCTTCCGCGCTGGTCTCCGGCATTGGTGAGCGCAATATGCTGGAGCTGATGCAGATGGGCTATACCCGCCGCTCAAAGGCACAGGATACCATGCTAAAGACCTACAAGGGCTTCGGCATCCATGACCTCGGCGAGAATGTAGCCAAGAAAATCATGCACAGGCTGTATGAGCAGTGGAAAAAGCGTATCGGCTTGACCGATTGCGGGTTGCTCGATGATGTGCCGCTTCCGGCGTGATAACCCGTAAATCTTCCACCATTTTTTCCACCATTTCATGGTGGAAAACGGTGATCGGCAGTGAGAAAAGGAACGGTTGTATTGATATGCGAAATCCCCGGAGCCGTTGTGGCTCTAGGGATTCATATGGCAGGGGCAGAAGGGATCGAACCCTCGACCTACGGTTTTGGAGACCGCCGCTCTACCAGCTGAGCTATACCCCTGTATCATGCTCCATGCACGCCTTGCCGGACGATGAAGCAGTCCTATTATAACACGCAAATCACAAAATGCAAACTGTTTTTTGAAAAAGCGGCAAAGGCCTGTGACGACCTTGCTATCTGACGCAAATAAGTAGATTCTTCTGTTATTTTTCGCGCAAAAACCGGGCTCTTGCAGCTCCGTTTTTGCGCGATGCTTTAACGCTTCTCATCTAGGTTCGTCAAGGCTCTTGCTTTCGTTTTTCTCGCGTATCAAGCCCTCGTTTATTTCGCGCCTTAATACCCTGCGGGTGCTTTCGACCAGAGCGTCCATCTTCTCATCGCCGTATGCTTTGAACGGATGCTGTGCATAAGACCGGAGCTGATTTATGGATACCAGCACAACGTCCTCCGCATAGGCCATCAGGTTGAACTGTGCGTCTAACTCACGGTCTAAGGCTTTGTTGACCGGGTCGGTGAGCGGCGGGGTTTCTTGCCTCAACTGTTTCGATTTCCTTTTGAATTGTTCGGCAAACGATTCCGTTTTATGAGGCATTTGAGATCACCTCCCTAGCGGCGGCCATATAGCCTTCGGCGATCCTGCTGTGCGGTTCTGTTTCAAAGATGCTTTTTCCCAACACTGCCTGTTCCGCAGCTTTGATGGAGTAGGCGATAGGTTCTGAGAACACATGGAGCATCTCGCCGTACTCTTCCTGTACCTCATTACGGGTGGTTCGGCACAAGGTCGTACGGTCTTGGTACTTGGTGAGAAGGATACCCTCTACGGTAAGAGAAGGGTTTAACTGAGCCTTCACCCGGTTGATGAGTTCCAGCGTCTGGCTGATGGCGTCTAAACCGAGGAAGTGCGCTTCCATCGGGATGAGGATACTGTCACTGGCCGCCATTGCATTGACGGTTAGCAATCCTGTACTGGGCGGGCAGTCGATGAGAATAAAGTCATATTGTTCCCGTAATGGTTCCAGCGTTTTCCGCATAACCAGTTCTGCCGGCAGGTCATCCTCATCCGCGAAGAGGCTTGATTTACTCTCGACGGTCAGGCGTTTCTCCACGACGGTGAGTTTTTGGTTTGACGGGAGAAGATCGAATGTGTTACAATGAAGCATACAGTCATGTACAGGTATACCGTCTGCCTTGTCCAGCGTGTTCATCATCTTGGTTGCCAGGGTATACGAGATGGTCTTCGGCTGATAGCCCAGTGCCGTGGTGAGGTTCGACTGCGGATCGTTATCTACGACGGCAACTCTGTATCCTTGTCCGGCAAGCGCCGCGCCGATATTGATCGTTGAGGTTGTTTTGGTTGTTCCGCCCTTGGCCAGGGCGAAGGCGATGGTTTTACAGTTTTTCTTGTTCACATTATTTCCTCCTACTTATTTTAGATAAAGAAAAAGATCGGGTAAACGCGGATTTCCGCACCTTACACGACCCTTGCCAGATCTGTATTCTTTTCGTTGAACCTTCCGGCTTTGCCAAAAAACAGAAGAATCCTCTGAGAAACACCCAAAAGATTCTTCCCGCCTAGCGTAGTCTAGGCGTTGGTGGACCCGAGGGGATTCGAACCCCTGACCTCTGCATTGCGAACGCAGCGCTGCTACCAACTGAGCTACGAGCCCATATTCGCCATTTATAAGTTATTTTCGCAACTTATTATGGCGAAATGGAGTATTCAATTTTTGACTCTTGTAACCAGGATGGGCACTCTACCAACTGAGCTATGAGCCCGTGTACAGCCGCCGGAAACCGGCGGCTACACTATTATAACAGGTTTCAATGATTTGTAAAGGGGAACTTGTTGTTATCCGTCGGCTTTGCACCGCGCCA
>Ga0082212_10012999_pt1 | contig 10443 bp, 13 predicted proteins | sample TergutNt197P3_FD_71548 | JGI IMG/M metagenome (GOLD analysis project Ga0082212, IMG submission 71548) | Neocapritermes taracua P3 segment gut microbial communities from Petit-Saut dam, French Guiana - Nt197 P3 | ecosystem: Host-associated > Arthropoda: Insects > Digestive system > Gut ...
AGTGTATATTTTTTGTTTATCAAGAATTATGCTGCGCCGTTCGTCCCAATTAACCTTATCCGCTTTGGGTTCGACGATTAAAGTATGTAAATTGGGACGATAAGATTCTGGGCGAGTATCAGCAGTATGTTTTTCAACTTCTATATCTATCCAAACATATTTAGGATATTTTTGTTCGTCATTCAAAAGTCTGAACGGCATTGGATATAATCTAATCCATGAGCCATCTTCAAGGATACCTGCGGTACAAACAAGTTCCGCATATTTTTCAGAAATTGTTGGATATGTCTTAACGACAATATAGACCCTTTTCTTTTCGGCCATTACAAATTCACGCTCCTTGTTTTGTGTGCATTTGCTATGTAATTTTTGATAACGTGTCTATGGCACATCATCGCATCTTCTTCGTAACACATCAATGCAATTCGGATATTTGATAGCAATAGCGAATATATCCAATCAAGGTGGAGTTCAAGATATGGGAGCGTTTGAACGTAATCTTCAAATAAGAGCTCATAATCTTCAATTGTTTCAAGCGCACTACGTTTTTCGGATTCAATGCCAAGTTCAGGTATATGGATATATTTAATTCCGACGGTTCCCGCTATATGTTCGAGTTTGCCTTTTGAAAAACCGAACTTCCGGCTCAACGGATTTTTGCGCACATCGCATAACAATTTTATCCCATGCTGGAGCAAAATATTTATAAATGCCTCGATAGTTTTTCCCTCGTAGCCTATTGTAAATAATGTTTGTTCGGAATTAATATATTTCGATTTTTCGTTGTTGAAGCGATCCGCTTCCGCGCCGTAAAAAAGGCTGTTAATCATTTCGCTGTTTATCGCATAGTAAGGATATTCGCGGTATGCTTTGCGGATAAGGTCATTTCCACGCACGGTTTCAATATCAATCAAGTTAGTTTGTGAATACTCGCCCGCCACTTTTACGCTTGTGCCTCCGAGCGTCAAAAAGCCGTCCCTATTAAGAATTTCCACATCTTCTGCAAGCTGGAATGAATACGCTCCGAATTTATACGGGATAAACTCGTATAAATCGGTTCTGTTTTTCATCGTGTACAGGAACACTAATTTTTGCAATTCAGTATTCGATACGCTGCCGCCTATTTGCCGCATAAAATCCAAAAGGAAACGTTGTCGTCTGTATGTCGGTTGTGGGTTATTCATCATCGTCCTCCGCGTCATTACCGTTTCCATCGTTCAATTCTATCGGGCGTACCATATTCTCGATAAATGATACTTCGTCATTGGTCAAACCATATTTTGCATAGAGTTTTTCATCTGTCCACGGTTCGGTAAAGTTTTGTATAGGAACGAAAGTGTACGCTTTTTTCATAGTGTTTTGCGATATTTTTATCAACGAAATAAGGGCGTGGAAAAACTTTGTCTGCATATAGGAATATGCGTTATTCATTTCATCTTCCGTGTTGAATGTCCCAACCACCAGATACGTTTCAGTACAGCATGAACTGTACTCAGCCTTTATTGGATTTAACCAATCATTGCTTATATTCCCTATACCCCATGCTTTCGGAATAAGGATTTTATGAGTATCAATCAATTCAGGGTTCTTAACTATTTTGCTTCTTTCAATATAACCAATACCATCATTACGCCACCCATTATAATAAAAACACACGGAGTTCGCAAAAGGTTTTAATGCGTATGTAGGTTTTACCCTTCTATAACTATTTTCTACTCGTACATCAAACCCAAAGGGGTCATTTGCACTAATGATTTCAGCAAAACTCTTTTCACCGAAACCGCTAACTCGTCTATATAATGAAATAGCCGAGTTAAACCTAATAAGAGTAGAGCATCCTTCTTCTAACAAAGGACGTGTCATCTCATTTGCAATATCGTTGTCCAAATGCGAAACAATTTTACAATCGCCTCCATTATCCCTGTCCCAAAGAAAATAGCAAACTCCCCCTTTTATTGAATACTTGCCGTTCGGAAACTTTGAACAGTACACGCTCCGGCGCGACAGCAGCGAAGTCATTTCTGTTATCGCAATCCCGTAAAGCTGTTTGCGGAAAATATGCCCTATGCGCTCTTGCAAATCGGGAATTTCATTTTCAAGCCCGACAAGTAACCGCTTGGCTATCTCACGCAGGAATACGCCGGATTTACACGCCGGGTCAAGGAACATCGCATTCCTGTCGCCGAACAATTCCTGCGGGAGCATATCGAGCATTTTGTTTACGATGTCCGGCGGCGTGAATACCTCGTCATTAGAAAGGTTGGCGAGGCATGATAGCACATCGGGGTTGTATGTATTCGTGTAAAAATCACTCATATTGCTGCACCCTTTTATAATGTACTGGCGAGGTCGAGTTTCTTCTGGCGAAACTGCTTTGTGTTCATTCGCGCACCTCGCTGTCAGGCAAGTTTTCATAGTAAGAATTATCATGATTATCGAGCAGTTTTATTATGTCATCAGCGTCCGGCAAGGCATTTTTCCATGTTTCCGGCATTTCGTTCCGCGTCCTGTATGTCGCAACGCCCATCGGTTTTGTGTAGTCGCGTACGGCGAACTCAACGATGTTCCGACTCGCTTCTTTGCACAGAATAATGCCGATTGACGGGGCTTCGTCGGGTTGCCGGATGTATTCGTCAAGCGCGGACAAGTAAAAATTCAATTGTCCCAAGTGCGCGGGCTTGAAGTCGCCGCGCTTTAATTCAATGGCGACAAGACAATGCAGTTCGCGGTTAAAGAACAAAAGGTCAATGAAAAACTCCTTTTCGTCAACAACAATACGATATTGATTTCCCATATAACAGAACTTGTTTCCGCCAAAGGACAAAATAAATTGCTTGATGTTCGCGACTATGCTCCGTTCAAAAACCCGCTCGTCAGGGTCAATTTCATCTTCAATATTTACAAAATCCAAAAAATATTCTTCCTTGAAAGATCGAATGGCACGGTTGGCTTGCTCGGTTTCGGGCAGCGTTTGCAAAAAATTGTTCGGCATTTTTCCGGTTTTATTATATAAACCTCCGCGCAGATACGATTTGAGCGTGTCCACCGTCAAAAATTCGGCGGCGCATCGTGAAATGTAAAACAGTCTGCCGTCAAGTGATTTTTCTTTCGCCAAAATTTCGGAATGATGGGAGAAACCGACATTGAAAAATGCGTCTGCAGAAAAACCAGCTATTGCAAGGTTGTTCGTATGCCGTGGCAAAAGCCCTAAATCAAGGATATTTTCCGGTCTTGATAAAATTTGCATTTCGTCATTTAACAACTGACGATTTGGAAAATTTGTAAATAATGGCTGCCACGCTTCATAAAACAACCGCATCTTTTTGAGTGACACTTCGCCAAAACCGCGCAAACCCGGCAATTCACGTTGCAATAATTCTGATAATTGCTTGATCGCGCTTTGCCCCCATACATTGTTGCGGGAGTTTTCCGAAACATACCGCCCGACAGCATAATACAAGCCGAGCAGCTCTTTGTTTATCAGTTTCGCCGCTTGATAGCGTGAGCGGACAATCGCTTCTTTTATGACAATAGCTGCGTCGTTAAAATCAAAATTTTTATTTTCGCCCATCATTCGTCCTTTTCGCCTATCAGATTTTCAAGATTGCTTTTTATGTATTTGCGTAAAAATCACTCATATTGCTGCACCATTTTATAATGTACTGGCGGGAACTCTCGGATTGGCGAAAGTATCATTGCCCCCGTTTCATCGTATTGGTAATCGCCGGATATTCCCAACATATCTAATTGTTGATTTTCCGTGTTTTCTTCTAACATTTGACTAAGTTGGAAATCGCGCCGTTTTAACATATAGCCATTGACTGCCGACCATTCGGCGAAAATAATCGGTTCGCCGTCAAAATTTTTCATCGTTAGCGCGTCACCGCAAAGAATATTATGCCGCAAAATATGCCGCACAGCTTCGCGGGTTTCGTCGCTTGCTTCTTTCCGGCAATTTATCGTGTATTCCCTATCGAAAATGTCAAACATTCGCTTTCGGCATTCGTCCGTATTATCCGGCAATAATTCCACACCGTAAATACTTGTAACCGCGATAACAGCGTAACGCTCATAATCAGCGGTTTGGTTGCCATATCGTGATTTTACGACAGAGAGTTTCCGGTGCAATATTTCCGCGAGAAAATTACCATTACCACAAGCAGGTTCGAGAAATCGGCTGTCAATGCGTTCGGTTTCCTGTTTCACAAGGTCGAGCATGGCACTCACTTCACGCTCTGCTGTGAACACTTCTCCGTGGTCGGCGATACGTTGTTTGGATTTTGTTTGATTGCTGTTCAACATTTTTCATTCCTTGGCTTTGATTCCGTTTTCCCACAATTCGCATTCCGATATATCAATATCGCTGTTCCATGCAACTGCGTAGCCTCCGCAATCTACATGAGCTTGATCAAATAAATCATTATATTTTAAATCTTCGTAAATTCCAAATTGCGGAATTAATCGCTTGATGTCATAAATTTTCTTTATTCCATTCTCAAACTCAACGAGCAAAATCATATCTTCAAGCGGTTTTACTGACTTTACTTTTATCGATAAGCTCATTAAATTGCCCCCAAAACTAAATTTATTTCAACGGTTCAAGTTTTAAGGCAAGTCGATATTGAACACCACGGTGCCCTCAAATAACACGTCATCATAGTCGTCCCACTTACTGAATTTGAACAGAACCTGAACGGTTTTGACATCTTCCGGGGAAAGCCCCAAATTTTCCAGTTCGCTTATCGGTATTTCCACGCTGAATTCGTCCGAAGAAGCAATGGATCTGTGTACAATATTGGTGGCTGTTCCATTGATCACAAACGGGGCATCCATCCATTGAACCCTCATTGGGATATTGCTTTTGACTTCGCACCTGATCATGATTGTTTCGGCGATGGAGTTGACGATAACGCTATTGTATGTAAGCGTGAAATTATCGTTGGCGAATGCTGCATCGCCCGGATTGACCGTAGCGGTCTGTTTTTCTATATCTCCCGGCTTTGCATTGGCGGGCGCGTCGTCTGACGCATCGCCGCCTGAATCGGGCGCGGCATCGCTGCCCTCGCCGCAACCTGTCAGCAGGGAAAGCGCGAATGCCAAAATTAGCGCAAATGCAAGCAATTTTTTCATTATTGGTTATCCTCCTATTTCATCCATTGCGTTATGAAAATCAAATCATCTCTTTGACAAATCCGTTGACTATCAAATTCACCGGGTTATCTTCCGGCAATTCGAGAAAACTTTTGCCGTTCTCCGCAAATTCGGCGATTTCGTCGTCGTCGGGAAGCATGATCACATAATCCGCTTTCGCGTAACTTCTTATTTCTTCGAGTTTCGCGGGAATTTTGCCCCCCCTCACGCGGTTTGCCACCAAGGCGAGCTTGCCGTATTCGATTTCCATCTCCAGCGCGAGCTCATACAGCCTCTTCAGGGTTTCGAGCCCCGCGTTCGAGGCATCCGACACGAGCGCCATCGTGTCCACTTTCTGCACGATTCGCCGCGAGAGGTTTTCCAGCCCCGCTTCGTTGTCCAACACCACATACGGGTACTGCCCCGCAAGCTCGCCGATCACCGACTTTAGCACGTTGTTGGCATAGCAATAGCAGCCCGCGCCTTCGGGCCGCCCCATGGCGATCAAATCAAAACCGTTTGCCTCGACTAAACTTTCGTTCAGCTTGATCTGCAACAGTTCCTTTGTGGATATGTTCGGCGAGGCGCCCTCGGCTTTCACGTCCTCGCGGGCGCGGCCCACCGTCTTTTCGGCTTTCACCCCAAGCGCCGCGTCGAGGCAGCTGTTCGGGTCCGCATCGATCGCAAGCGCCGGAGTTTTGCCCGCAGCTATAAGATTTTTTACCAAAAGGCCGGAAAACGTGGTCTTGCCCACGCCGCCCTTTCCCGTGACCGCTATCATGTAGCTCATTTTTCAATCTCCGCAATTAAATTTTCTATGATTTTGGTTTGGCGCGCGTCAAATGCGTCCAAAACCGAAACCCCGTCCCTGTCCGCTTCCCTGATGTTTTGGGCATAGGGCATAAAAGCCGATATTTTTTGGCCCGGCATGGAATTTTTGATATATTCCTCATCTTCTTTTGAGGTTATTTTGTTTCCTATGAAGACAAATTTGCCAAGCCCGATCTCGCCGCCCATTTTCATTACGCTGTAAGCGCAGTCGATTGACCTCTGCCCCGGCTCGACCGCGATGACCATGCAATCCACGCCCATGGCGGTGCCGCGTCCGAGATGCTCGATGCCCGCCTCCATGTCCATGACCAGGCTCTCGTTTTTATACAGAACCAAATCCGCGACGAGCGATTTGACGAAGGTGTTTTCGGGGCAGGCGCATCCCCCGCCCCCTTTGTTCGAGGCTCCGAGCACCACGAGGCTGACCCCGTTATATTCTACGCCGAATTTTTCGGCGATGTCGGACACTTCCGGGTTCAGCTTGAAAACTTTGCCGTATTCGCCTACTTCGACCCCGGTTCGCTGCTCGATCAGCTTTATCTCGGAGCTTATCGGCCTTATTTCGACGTTTTTTGGAATGCCAAGGGCCGCCGCGAGATTTGCGTCGGGGTCCATGTCCAAGGCGAGGATTTTTTGCCCGCGTTTTGCCAGCGTCAGCGCGACGGCTGCTGCGATCGTGGACTTTCCCACCCCGCCTTTTCCCGAAACCGCGATTTTCATAGAATTTATTCCACCATATTTTCTTTATCAAAATATATTTTGTGTGAACGATTATCCACATAGTAGTTAAATAATTGCAATATATCCTGCCCAAGAATGTTAATATTAGACGCATAATCGTCCGGAACCAAAACAACAGGCTTATGGACAACAATACCATCTGTAATCACAAGATCCGGTATTTCGATTCTGGAACACTCAAAAATGCCACCGCCAGCAGAAACTCTTGTTTTTCCCTTGATTTCGCAATAATTATATCCCAACATATCAATGCGCTTTTTTGAAAGAATCGTATTCTGTGCGCCTGTATCAAACATGAAAATTTTTTTTCTTTCTTCATCATCATCCGTGCGCAAAATATTTCCCGTTTTATCCAAAATATCGAGCATTATATATATCCAGATATGATTGCGTTTACAAATTGTAAATTCTATTTTGTGTTTTTTGCTGACATGAATCATTTCGTTCATTTCGTTCATATGTCCTCAACCCAAAACAAAGATGGGAACGCCCCTGCCCAATCTGTAAAATCAGCGTCCGCAATCACGCCGTACCCTTTGCTTGTTTTGAATTGGTCATATATTCCCTCTTCCATTCCTTCCAATTCGCTGTCCGCAACTACTACCGGCGTCGCTCTTATCAGGCCATTTCCGTCAGTAAATTGACTATTGACCAAATATAGCCATTTTCCGTCAAAATCTTTTTTGAGTTCTTCGTGTGTATATTCTTTTCTTTCATTCGGCGGAATAATACGATACATGACGCTGCCTCCTCGTTAAAAACTACACCCCGTATTTTTCTTTCATTCTCTTGGTCAGCTCTTTTGTAAGCTCAAAAACTTTTTTTGCGTCCGCGACAGCCATCGAGCCGGTGCCGCATGAAGGGGTGATGATCGCCTGCGATATTATCAGTTCTTTGTCTATGCCCAAGGCCGCCAAGCCGTCCATTCCCTCTTCCAATTTCTGTTCAAGGCTTTCGGCGCTCTGCTCCCGTATTTTCACCGAGGTCGGAACCACTCCCCAAGCCAAATATTTGCCCTCTTCGAGATGTTTTTTCACCTGCTCGGGATATATCGCTATCGTGTGCCCGAACTCGAATGCGTCAAAGTTGACGATATCCACCCCCGCGTCGATCAGTATGCTCCATTCGGTGTTCCCGCAGCAGTGAATGCCGGCAAGCCCGCCCTCGGCGTGCACCGCTTCGATCACCTCCGAAAGTATCGCCACCACTTCCTCGCGGCTCACCGACACATATGTGGAACTGCCGAACGCCGACAAGATGGGCTCGTCGATGAAACATATTATATTTTCGGCGAAAGGCTTGAATTTTTGGATCTGCCAGCGGCACTTCATCGCTATCGCCTTGACGATCACGTCCCTGAATTCCTCGTTGTAGTATATCGCCCTTTTGTTTTCGTCGGTTATGGTCAGCGCGAAGCTGCACGGGCCGGTGGTTTGCACTTTGAGCCAAGGCAGCTTTTTGCCCTCTTTTTGCAGTCCGGCAAAAAGCGCGTAGAGCCCCTTCGAATAATCTTCGCTTATCGCCATGAAATCAAAGTCGCCGTCTTCCTCGGCTGCCATGTACTTTTCGTAAAATTCGCCGAAAGCCTCCGAATAGTCTTCGTCGGTTTGAAAATACATGCGCCCTTTTTCTTTGTCGATAACAGCGCACGGTATGTTTTCGCTGTACTGGATTTCCATCTGCTCCAAAAGCCCGTATGCCGACAGCTGAGGCCAGATGGGCGCGTCGAGGCAATCGAGCGAGGTGCCGATCGCATAATTTGCGTCGTCAAAGGGCATGCTGCCTATCGCAGTCGATAAAAAATTCGTTTTCATAAATATTTCCTTTCGGTGGTTATTTTTATTTGATAATCAGCCTATCGCTTTTTTGATCGCGGCGATGTGCGCCGGGGTGGTGCCGCAGCAGCCCCCGATTATGTTGGCCCCCGCCTTGACCAGATCCGGCACGATTTTCGCCATGTCCTCCGGGGTTTCGGGGAATACATCCACCCCGTTCACATTTTGCGGGAGCCCCGCGTTGGCGTGCACCAGTATCGGGATCTCTTTGTCTATTTTCCGCATCTCGGTGACGATTTCGATCATGCGCTCGATCCCGTTGCCGCAGTTCGCCCCCGCGATGTCGGCCCCGGCCTCGACAGTCGCTTTAATCGCCGCTTCCGGCGATATGCCCATCATGGTCTTGTAATCGCCCTGGAGGGTTTTTTCGAATGTGAAGGTGCATATCACTTCAAGCCCGGTGTTTTCTTTTGTGGCCCTGATCGCCAGCACCGCTTCCCTTATGTCGCTCATCGTCTCCACGCAGGCCGCGTCCGCCCCGCCCTTTTCGAGCGCCACGGCCTGTTCTTTGAATGCCGCGTATATGTCGCTCTCCGCAGCGTACAGATCGTCGCCCTCGTAATCTTCCTTTTCGTCGTCGTCGATCACCATTTTGCCCGTGGGCCCGATCGAGGCTATCACCCATTTGCCGTCGCCCGCCGCCGCGCGCGAAATTTTGGCTGCGGCCTCGTTGATTTCTGCCGCTCTGTCCGCCAGCCCGTAATGCTCCAGCTTGAAGCTCGTGCCCCCGAAGCTGTCTGATTCGATCATGTCCGCCCCCGCGCCGACATAGCCCGCGGCGATTTCTTTCACGTCGTCTGCGTGCTCAAGGCACCAGAGCTCGGGGCATTCGCCCGCTTTCAGCCCTTTTTTTTGCAAAAATGTGCCCCATGCGCCGTCCGATACCAAAACTTTGCCTGTTTTTACCGTTTCCGCGATTTTTTTCCTCATAATATATTCTCCTTTTTTATTTTAAATGGCCATGAGCAAAACTCAAATATGTTCGATATTATGCGGGGATATTGAAATCAAAAATTTTGGTTTCCTCCGCTTTTGAATCCGTTTGCTTAAATAATATATGAAACCGTGTTCGCGCATGGTTATGCATAATCAATCCAAGCCTCCGGAGAAATCGTCGGCCCATTTGCATAGCTTCGATTCGGTGCCTTCGAAGATTTCGGCGACGTTTCTGAAGTACGCCTCGAGCTTCGCCATGTCGCCGGTGTGCGCCTCGAATATGCCGGCATAGGAGCCGCAAATGTTGATCAGATCCTCGTCCCTGTTTTCTTTGTCCTTCGCCTTCTCGCGCTCGGCGAGGTCGCGCAGCTCGTTCGCGCGGGCGTTGAAGCGGGTGATGGTGGTTTTCATCTGCCCGGCGAAGTCGTTCAGGATGCCCGTGTCCACCATGAGTTCCTGGCTGTCGGCCATGTAGCGCCTGGTCGTTTCGCGCTCCGACTTTTCGTTGCCCGGTGCGAACCATGTACCGAGCCAGGCCGTGAGGAGCTTGCCGGCGGCCGCGAAGGCCTCGGCTGCGGCCTCGGCGAGCGTCCCTGCGGCCCGCGGCCCGTATTTCGCGGCGTTGTAGGCGAACGGCTTGGTGAGCGCGTCCAGCAGCCTCGCCGCCGCACCCTGCCGCCCCGTCTGCGCCGCCCGCACGCGCTGCGCCTGCTCCACGGCCTTGATGCGCTTGGCCGCCTTCTCCATGTCCTCCACGGCTTTCTGCCTGAGTATGGCTGTCTCCATTTCGCGGCGTGGCAACGTTTCGCCGCCGAATCCCCGATGTTCCGCGAATTGCTCCCGCATCCGCGCGGCGACCTTCTCCCTGATCTGCTCCTGGTGCTCCGCCGGGAACAGCGCGATGAACCCCGCCCGCTCCTCCTGCGTCAGGTACACGAGGAACTCCACGTATTCGTCCATCGGCAGCCTC
>Ga0082212_10013000_pt1 | contig 10443 bp, 12 predicted proteins | sample TergutNt197P3_FD_71548 | JGI IMG/M metagenome (GOLD analysis project Ga0082212, IMG submission 71548) | Neocapritermes taracua P3 segment gut microbial communities from Petit-Saut dam, French Guiana - Nt197 P3 | ecosystem: Host-associated > Arthropoda: Insects > Digestive system > Gut ...
GTTTGCGGATTTACCTCACCAACAGTTTGGACGAAGCCCGTGCAAAGTCCGAAATACCTTTTGTCCAATGGTTAAGCGACGAAGCCAACGAAGCAAGCCACATTAAAGAAGATGTTCCGGTGATGGTAGTTCTTGGAAATCCGCCATATAATATAAGTAGCAGTAATAAAGGCAAATGGATAAGCGATTTACTCAACGTTTACAAACATGGACTGAACGAAAGGAACATACAGCCGCTTTCCGATGATTACATCAAATTTATCAGGTTTGGTCAACATTTCATAGAAAAAAACGGAGACGGCATATTGGCTTACATTTCCAATAATACTTTTTTAGATGGTTTAATACACAGGCAAATGCGCAAAAATTTGCTTTCTGTTTTTGATAGAATTTACGTTCTCAACTTGCACGGAAACGCCAAAAAGAAAGAGACCGCACCCAATGGAAGTAAAGACGAAAACGTATTTGACATTCAACAAGGCGTTTCCATTAACATTTTTATTAAAACAGGCAACACCACGGCGTCTGCCGATGTTTTCCATTACGATTTATACGGAAAACGCACCGAAAAATATAGTTTTCTACTGAACAACAATTTGAAAACCATACAATGGCAACAACTTAAATTTGAAGATGATAATTATTTCTTTGTTCCCAAAGATTTCGAACTGAAAGAAGAATACGAAAAAGGATTTAAGATTGATGACTTGTTTCCTGTAAACACAAGTGGCGTTAAAACGCACGATGATACCAATTTAGTAGATTTCAATCCATTCTCCGAGAATAATCAATATTATACTTATAGACCTTTTGACAATCGTTATATCAACTATGATTTGAAAAAAGTTATAAGACATAGAAATTCAGTAATGAAACATTTTATCAAGGGAGAAAATGTAGGATTAGTTGTTGCAAGACAATGTGTAAGCGATTGGAGATATGTTTTTGTAACAAAGAAAATATGTGATATAAATCTAACAGGAACAGCAGGGGCTTTTGGTGGTGGTAATGCTTTTCCTCTCTATTTTTACCCCGAAACCGACAAACTTTTTTCAGACGAAAAACGCAAATCCAATCTGAACAAAACAATCATCAACGAAATATCGCAACGGATTGGCTTGCGATTTACCGAAGAAAAAGAAGAAACCAAAAATACATTTGCGCCGATAGATGTTTTGGACTATATCTACGCCGTATTGCACAGTCCCATATACCGTGAGCGATACAAGGAATTTCTGAAAATAGATTTTCCGCGTGTGCCTTATCCCGAAAATGCAGAACGATTTTGGGCATTGGCTGCATTGGGCGGAAAACTTCGCCGCCTGCATCTGATGGACGGTGTAGAGCCACAAGAAGACATGGCGAATTTTCCGATTACTGGCTCAAATGAAGTGGAAACCCCAAAATACGTGGACAATAAAGTGTTTATCAACGATACGCAATACTTTGAGCATGTACCGCCCGAAGCGTGGAATTTCTACATCGGCGGCTACCAACCCGCACAGAAATGGCTGAAAGACAGAAAAGGACGGACGTTGGGATATGAGGATGTGGTGCATTATCAGAAGATAATCGTTGTATTGAAAGCGACTTATAATATAATGAATGAAATTCTAATATAAACAAGACTATGGATTGGAAAGAAGAAGCAATAAAAACATTAAGAGACAGTTTGTACCCAACATTCCATATTATGGATAATCTTTATTTGCAGAGAAAATCCGAAGTGCTTTTATGTTTCTAATAATCAAGATGTTTTTATTTGCAAAGAAAGTCAGATGACAAAGGAAAATTTTATAGATTTATTATCAGGAAGTAAATTAAAACCGTTAAAATATGCCACGCAAATTAGAAGAAACAGAAATTCTCTTATGCGCTTGCCACAGTAGCGAACATCAGATATTGGTTCATCACGACAAAGATGATAACATGCTGTATTTGAGTATTCATCTTGCCGAGCGCAGTTTTTGGCGACGATTGAAATATGGATTGAAATATATTTTCGGCTATCATTGTAGATATGGACATTGGGATGAATTTATTTTCAATGAAAATGATGCGGATAAATTGCAGGCAATGGCAGATGTATTGATAACCGCACAGCAAGAAACATAAAATACTTTGAGATATGCCCCAATCCAACATCATATTTTACACTACCCCTAACGGGCAGGTTAGCGTTCAGGTGCAATACGAAGACGGAACTTTTTGGCTTACCCAAAAGCGAATTTCAGAATTGTTCGGCGTGGAAAGTCATACAATTACCTATCATCTGAAAGAAATTTATCAAAGCGGTGAATTACAGATAAATTCAACTACTCGAAAAATTCGAGTAGTTCAACCGGAAGGAAAACGAGAGGTCGCCCGCGAACTTGATTTTTATAATCTGGATGCCATTATTGCCGTTGGGTATCGGGTAAACAGTTATCAGGCTACCCAATTCCGTATTTGGGCGACAGATACGTTGAAAGAATTTATTGTCAAAGGTTTTGTGATGGACGATGAACGGCTGAAACAGGGCAACAAATTCGGCAAAGATTATTTTGACGAATTGTTGGAACGCATTCGCGAAATTCGCGCCAGCGAACGGCGGTTTTATCAGAAAATCACTGATATTTACGCACTTTCGGCAGATTATGATAAAAATTCCCCTGCAACAAAAGATTTTTTTGCTACCGTTCAGAATAAATTGCATTGGGCTATTACCGGAAAAACTGCCGCCGAGATTATTTACAGTTCAGTAGATGCCGCAAAACTGTACATGGGGTTGACCAATTGGAAACAAGCGCCGGAAGGAAAAATACTCAAATCGGATGTACATATTGCCAAAAATTATTTGAGCGAAGCGCATATCAAAGAACTCAACCGGATTGTTTCCGTCTATCTCGACCTTGCCGAAAATCGAGCGACAAGAGGCATCACAACAAATATGCAGGAATGGATACACTTTTTAAATCAATTTCTGGAACTCTCGCAATATCCTATTTTGCAGGATAATGGAAAAGTCAGCGCATTAGAAGCAAAACTGAAAGTAGAACAAGAATACGAAGTCTATCGCAAAATTCAGGACGATAACTACATTTCTGATTTCGACAGGGAAATAAAACGTATTGAGGGAAAACGAGAATAAAAAAAGGGACTGATTAGTCCCTTTTTTAGTCCTTTTGCTGATTACATTGCTGGTTTTCAGTGTTATTTGTAGTCCGTAGGGGAATACAATTTTGCAATATCCTAAAATAAGATAAAAACGTATACACAAGCAAAATCAATCACTTACAAAAAACAGTATTGTAAATTATTGAAAAAAGTTGCATGAAATTTTGTTTATGTGGTGCAAGTATTGTATTTTTGCACCACGATTTTAAAACAGTTTCCTATGGCGACAGTAACCGCATTTATCAGAACCCAGAAAACCGACAAAAACAAGTCGGCTAATGTCCGTTTCAGATTAAGAGATGGCAGGGATTTTCAGTTATTCCACAAAAGCGAACTTTCTGTATTACCTGAAAAATGGGATGAAAAACAGCAGAAAATCAAAGCCCGCTGCATCATCAACGAGTTGGAACGTAAAACATTTGATACAAACGTCAATGATAGAAAAGCGTTAATCAAAAGTATCTACCTGACCAATGGCAAAGCGCTAACTTCGGATTTACTTGAGAGCGAAATAGACAAAGCATTGCGCCCTGAAATGTACGAAACGAAACCCGAAATCACTACCATATTTCAGTTCTTTGATAAATTCATCAAAGAAGCGCATCATCGAAAAGACAAAAACACAGGTAGACCGCTTACATACAGAAATACACAACAATACATGTCTACGCATAAGCGTTTGATTGAATTTGCCGAAAGTGTACGGAAAACGGATTTTGAATTTACAGAAATTGACCAATCGTTTTATGATAGGCTCGTGGCATTTCTGCAAAAAAAATCATACACTCAAAACAGTGTCGGAAAACACATCAAAGTACTAAACAGTGCTAAATGAAGCGACGCGGCAGGGCTTCAATGCAAATTCCTATTATAACAGTTTCCACGTATTTACAGAGGAAACGGACACTATTTATCTGAATGAATCAGAATTGCAGCAACTCAAAGATACCGATTTGACCAAAACGCCGCATCTTGACCGTGTGCGCGATTGGTTTTTGTTGTTGGCATGGACTGGTAGCCGTTTCTCTGATTTAGAGAAGGTCGCCAAAACTGATATAGTTGATGGCTATATTACATTCCGTCAGCAAAAGACAAATGAAAAGGTTGTGATACCTCTGCATCCAGTAGTATTGGAAATATTGGAAAAATACGATTTCAATTTACCTACTCCAATAACCAATCAAAAATTCAATGAATACGTCAAAGAAGCCTGTAAATTTACCAAAATAAACACACCGGAAACAATGACCCGAACAGTAGGCGGGCAATTAGTTACTGAAAAGTTTGAGAAGTGGGAACACGTATCAAGTCACACAGGGCGTCGGTCATTCTGTACCAACATGTATAAGCGCGGGCTACCAACGCTGACAATTATGTCAATTTCGGGACACGTTACGGAATCATCGTTCCTAAAGTATATCAAAGTAAAACAGCACGAACATGCCGAAATGATGAAAAAGGCATGGGAAAACATGTATTAATAAAAATCCATACATTATGATAAAAAGTATTCATCTTGATAATTTCACACCGTTTCAATTATGTGACGATTCGCCGGAATGGTATAGAGCCGACATTTATACATTTGAGCAGCCGTTTGAAATTGAGCCGACAACTGGTAAGCATGACTTCAATACGTGCGAAGGTTGCCAACAAAACCTAAAACAGATAGAAACCTATCTAACGCAAAGATTTGAAGGGACAAATGAAAGACCGGGTTTTCCGTTTTGTTGTCCGCAGCACTCCCATCTCGTCAAAGAAAAAGAATTTATTCGCAGTGATTTTGTATCCGTACCGAACATGGTAGCGCGAAAGGCAATTTACACGCGGCAACACATCATTAACAATCATCATTTGGATAACTGGTACATGGTAATTACTGACTATATCCTATGGGCGATTGAAAGTTTTGGAAGTATGCCAAAAGGATGCGGCGAACCGTTGTATTTATCAATCTACCGTCACTTTATCATTGATGACTTAAAAAAAGACGATACCGAAATACCATTGGAAAAAAGGCGAAAATTATTAGATTTTTTCGACACGCTACGAAACCAAGAAAAAGCGGCAAATACAGACATCAATGTATTGATAGTTGATGAAAAAGTACATACATTCAAATAAAAAAAAGCAACCCGCAGGCTGCTTTCCGAAAAGAAGTCTTTCGACAATCTCTCATTTTATTCGACGCTCGCTTTCGCAGGGCGTCCCGGTCGCTCGTCACGGAGCCGGTAAGGGCTGTTTTATTAAGCGATACCCAGTGGTCGCTTTATGAAATTTCGACACAAAGATACAGTATATTTTTGAAATGCAACAAAAATGGAAATTATGTGGCAAAGAATGGATTTTAATCGTGTTCATGGCAACAGGCAATTGAAAAGGAGCAGTTATTTTAGATTTATTTGAAAGTTACTTTATTTTTTGTCATGGCAGGAATAACGACGCTTATTTTCAGATTGACGACAACGTTCTAATTTAACATCGGATTTTGCGGCTTGTCTATCCATATTTTATTTGCTTGAAGTTTCGCCAGTTCTTCGCTGATAAGTTCAAGTTGCATCCGGGTGTCTTCATTGATATCGTTCTGGTCGGATAAGACTGATTCAACGTATTGCGCCAAAAACTCTAACTTGATTTTGATTTCTGTTACGTCCTGTTTTGTTTCTATTGCAAGGCTTTCAACACGTTCAATGCGTTGGTTTACGGCGTATCCTTTTAACAGATAATTTTTGAGAACAGGATTAGCCCATTGACGGAATCGTGTACCGCGTTTTGATTTGACACGGTATCCGACGGAAATGATGACGTCAAGATTGAAGTGTTCAATATCCCGCTCTATCATTCTGTCGCCTTCCATTTGAACTGTTGCAAAATTTGCAACAGTTGCGTCTGCGGTTAGTTCTTCTTCTTTGAAGATGTTGGTTATGTGTCTTGATATAACCGATTTATCCCTATCAAAAAGGACTGCCATTTGGTTGAGCGTGAGCCAAACTGTTTCATTCTCTACTCTTACTTCAATCCGGATAGTATCGTCTGGCTGATAAAGGACAATTTCGCCTGTGTTTTGATTTGATAACTCCATGATGGCTACTTGATTTCTGCTTGTAATGTAGTTCCACACTTGGGGCACTGAAAAACATTGTCATTTGGCTTCTCAAAAAGTTCTGCGATGGGTACATCCAAGGCAGAGGCGATTTTTTCAAGATTTGCCGTAGATGTACTATTTTTGGCTATGACGCGGCTCAAACTTTCTTGATGAATGTTTATTCTGGCTGCCAACTCACTTATTGACACACCTTTATCCTTACAAATTTCTTTTACTCTCAATTTCATGACAAATATGACATTTTTTATTATGGCGCAAAATTAAGATAAATAACCAAATAAATCACTCTTTGAGAAAAAAATATCAAAAAATGTTATTTTTTAACAATTTTTATGAAAAAATATTTGCATATTATAACAATAAATGTTATCTTTGTGCCGTAATAATAACCAATAAAGTCATAACATCATGAAGACGACATTAAATTTCCGCAGCGTAGTATTCCAGAGGGCATACAAGATAGTAAAAGAAACCGGTTGCAGCATGTCAGCCGCACTGGTTGAGGCTTGGAAACGTTACCGTGCATACAGGGGTGGTATCGAATACTAAAAAAGTACGATGATTGAAGCGTTGGTTTGATGAAAATGATTATCTTTGGGAGAGGTAAAAAAATCAAATCCGAATATTTGCAGGCGAATTGCAGGCGCAAAAAACAAAAAGCCTCACAATATCATTTGTAAGGCTTTGATTTTGAAGCGGACTCAGAGGAACTCGAATCCCCAACCTGCTGATCCGTAGTCAGCTGCTCTATCCAATTAAGCTATGAGTCCTTTACTTTTGAGGAGGCAAAGATATACCGTTTTTTTGAAATAGAAACTATATTTACAAAAAAATGAAACTTTTCGATGTTTTTTTCGTATTTTTGTTGTATTGTTTTAAATCATACCATAATGAATAACGATCAAATATCCAGTGAAATAAGAATGAAAGCCATGGCTTGGCTGTCAGATGCTTTCGATGAAAATACCCGTGCACAGGTTCAGGACATGATGGAAAATCATCCGCCGGAATTGACGGAGTGTTTTTACCGAAATCTCGAATTTGGCACGGGTGGGCTGCGTGGAATCATGGGCGTAGGAACTAACCGCATGAACATATATACCGTGGGGATGGCTACACAGGGCTTGTGCAACTATTTGAAAAAGAATTTTGCTTCGCTGCCCCAAATCAAGGTAGCCGTGGCGCATGACAGCCGCAACAACAGCCGTCTGTTTGCTGAGACTACAGCCGGAATCTTTGCCGCTAACGGAATCAAAGTTTACCTGTTCGACGCTTTGCGTCCCACGCCTGAGCTTTCGTTCACCGTCCGCCATTTCGGATGCCAGAGCGGCGTGGTGATTACCGCATCACACAACCCGAAGGAATACAACGGCTACAAAGTATATTGGGACGATGGCGGACAGATAATTCCGCCGCACGACAAGGGGATCATTAAAGAGGTGAACCGCACGACTATAGAAGACGTAAAATTTGACGGACCGAAAGAATTGATTACTGTAATCGGCAAGGAGATAGACGAAATATATACTGACGCGATTGTAGGTCTTACGCTCTCGCCCGATGCCATTGCCCATCATAGTGATTTGAAGATTGTGTATACGCCGATACATGGAACAGGCGTAGAATTGGTGCCAATGACATTGAAAAAGAAAGGATTCACCAACATTTACCATATCCCCGAACAGAATGTTCCGGATGGCAACTTCCCTACCGTAAAATCACCCAACCCCGAAGAATCGGCAGCTTTGAACTTAGCCATGCAGAAAGCGAAAGAAGTGGACGCCGACATTGTGATGGGAACCGATCCCGACGCCGACCGCGTAGGTATTGCCGTGAAAAACGGCAAAGGCGAGTGGGAAATCCTCAATGGCAACCAGGCCGCCGCCGTACTCATCTATTATTTGATTAAGCGCTGGGGCGAACTTGGAAAACTGACGGGTAAGGAATATATTGTCAAAACGATTGTTACTTCCGAATTGTTGGCTGAAATAGCCGCTAAAAGCAACGTGCCGCACTACGATGTCCTTACCGGCTTCAAATGGATTGCCGACATTATACGAAAGAACGAAGGAACAACAACATTCATCGGCGGTGGCGAGGAAAGTTACGGATATCTTTGCGGCGAGTTTGTCCGCGACAAGGACGCCGTAATGTCTTGCGCTTTCTTCGCTGAAATCGCTGCATGGGCTAAAGATCAGGGCAAAACGATGTTCGATATTCTGCTGGACATATATGCAGATTACAATTTCTACAAGGAAGCAGGCGTATCGGTGGTGAAGACCGGCAAATCAGGCGCCGAAGAAATCCTTTCCATGATGGACGGTTACCGTAATACTCCGCTCAAAACCATTGCAGGATCGCCCGTTGTGAAACTGCTGGATTATGAAAAGCAGACGGCAATCGATCTGATGACCGGAAAAACAGAAGAAATATACCTGCCTAAATCCGATGTATTGCAGTTTCTGACTGCCGATGGTACCAAAGTTTCCGTACGTCCGTCGGGAACCGAGCCTAAAATCAAGTATTACATCAGCGTTAAAGAACCGTTGCCGTCGATGGCCGATTATGCCAGAGTGAACAAAATGTTGAATGACAAGATAAAAGAAATTGCAGAGGAATTTATGGTTTAAGCCGTTTACCTGTCCAACTGCATCATTGCTTCTGCCGTAGGAAAGCCATCAATGGTCGCCATTTGTTTAGATTCTATTTTTTCAACAAATCCAGCATATTCTCCGGTTTTACGTTAAGTTCCTCAAGCCAGTCGAGGGAACGCTTCAATTCGTCAGGCCTGTCGTTACTATTATTGCGACCAATGGTAATTTTCGCTCCTTTTTCGATGGCGAGTTCAATGAACTTTTTGTTCGGAAATCTCGTTCCGGATTGAATTTCCAAAGCGACGCTGTTTTTCACGGCAGCATCAATCAATTGACACATACGTTCTTCTGTCCAGAAATCGTCGTACCGGTGCACTATTTTATTTGGCAGATACGTGGGATTTGCTAAAATCGTAATCGGTTCGTTCACTACCGTCATACAATGTTTGAAATATCGTTCTAACCAGGCATTTTCGTCAGTGATGTTGTACTCATTTTCGAACCAAAGTTTTTGTTCATCCATAATCATGGTGTCCGAAAGTATAAAATCAAGTTTCGCACGAAGTGCCGGATCAATCGTTTTGAACCAGTCGCGGTCATTAACCTGTAAGCCGACCAACAGTTCAGGAATTTTTCGTGCATCTTCGATGAATGCTTTGATTTTGTCATTGTCGGAGAGCGGCCAATCTCTGCCGGCGTTTTCGAGAACGCCGCTGCGAATACCTGTTTGCTGCATCCAGTCGAACGCTTTTTCGGGCGTCATGCCGCCGCGAATGTGAATGTGATAGTCGGTAAGCGGAATACCCTTTGCTTTAAGTCGGGCAACCTGTTCTAACATTGCCGGCGACGGCGTGGGCAGTTGCAACGTTTCGGCAACAGTCGAAAAGCAGCACAATATCACGGCTGCCAACGTACATAATATCATTTTCATGGTTATCTTATTTTTAGGTTAATATGCTTATTGATAATATTTTAATCCTTTGTCAACAACTTTTCAAGTCGTTGGATCAGTTCGTTTTTTGAAATATTTTCATGTATGACGCCGTGATCGGCAATGGAAACATGTCCGGTTTCTTCGGAAACAATGATAGCCAACGCATCAGTGTTTTCGGTAACCCCCAATGCTGCACGGTGTCGCAAACCCAGATTGGGCGGAAGGTTACGGCTTTCGGACACGGGCAGGATGCAGCGGGCTGCGTGTACACGATCCTTATCAATAATCACAGCGCCGTCATGCAACGGAGTATTTTTGAAGAAGATGTTCTCCAGCAGGCGACTCGAAGTGTTGGCGTCAATAATGTCGCCGGTTTCGGCATAGACCTTGAGCGGAGTGGAACGGGTGATGACTATCAGCGCGCCGGTCTTCGACTCGCTCATATGTACGCAGGCCTTGGCGATGGAGTTGATTTTTACTTCGGGAACTAATTCTTTATCGGAAGCAAACAATTTTTCGAAACGCCATTTGTTACGGGTTAACTGCTTAGTGCCCAAGTTCATCAGAAAACGGCGTATTTCAGGCTGGAAAAGCACTACCAGCGCAATGGCGCCCACGCTGAACACCTGTTGGAGAATGGCGCCGGTAAGTTG
>Ga0082212_10013001_pt1 | contig 10442 bp, 6 predicted proteins | sample TergutNt197P3_FD_71548 | JGI IMG/M metagenome (GOLD analysis project Ga0082212, IMG submission 71548) | Neocapritermes taracua P3 segment gut microbial communities from Petit-Saut dam, French Guiana - Nt197 P3 | ecosystem: Host-associated > Arthropoda: Insects > Digestive system > Gut ...
CGGGAGATGCTTTTTTGAGGCTTCTACGAATGTTCCGGGGTATATGAGCAGTGGCTACCGCCTCCTGCTATTACATCAGCCTTAAAAAAGGCAGTCTCCCGGATACCCCTCTGAACAGCAGCGCGTTAACACAAAAAGTTGAAAAAAATTGTATTTTTTGCCTTGACTTCCTAAACTATCAGTTGTATAATCAAAAGCAGATTAGCATAAACAGGCACAAGATATAGTATTACCAACAATGCAGATGCTTTTACGCAACACAGGAGGATGAGCAGAAATGACCATTTCCAGCATTAGAAAAAGAGACGGAAGAACAGCAGAATTCGACATAGGGAAAATCTCGGACGCAATTGCGAAAGCTTTCAGCGCAACATACAGGACAGATAACGGGGAACTGTCGGCGTCTCTTGCTGCGGAGGTGATGTCGATCCTTGAACTCGAAGGCGACGACACGCCCGAAGTCGAGCATATTCAGGACATCGTTGAAAAAGTACTCATGGATAACGGTTACATTACGACAGCGAAAGCGTTCATCCTTTACAGGAGCGAACGCACGCGGCGCAGGCAGATGAACACACGCCTGATGCAGACGTACGACGAAATAACGTTCGCCAACGCGCGCGACAGTGATATCAAGCGCGAAAACGCGAACATCAATGGCGACACAGCGATGGGAGTCATGCTCAAGTACGGGACAGAAGGCGCCAAACAGTTTTACAGTATGTTTGTCCTTAAACCCGATCACGCGAAAGCGCACGCGGAGGGTGACATTCATATTCACGATCTGGACTTTCTGACGCTCACCACGACATGCACGCAAATCGACATGATAAAGCTCTTCAAAGGCGGTTTTTCGACAGGCCACGGACATCTGCGCGAGCCGAACGACATTGCGTCGTATTCAGCGCTTGCGTGCATAGCCATCCAGTCGAACCAGAACGACCAGCACGGCGGGCAGAGCATTGTGAACTTCGACTACGGAATGGCAGAGGGAGTAAAAAAGACATTCGTCAGGCTCTACCGCCAGAACCTTGCCAAAGCGCTGATGCTGTCAATGGCTTCAGACGGCTCTGTGGAGATGGAAGACCCTGAAGATGACGTCAGGCAGATTATAGCGGAGATATACCGAAACACCGGGCTTTCCCCGTCGCTCCGGATAAGCGAAGAGTATCTCGCGCATGAACTGGAAGCGCTGACGACGGTCTATGGTGACGAGGAACTTATGAAAAAAGCGCAGAAGACTGCGCTCCACTTCGCGGAAAAGGAGACGGACCGCGCTACATTTCAGGCTATGGAAGCGCTGATCCACAACCTAAACACAATGCATTCGCGCGCAGGCGCGCAAACGCCGTTTTCGACGCTGAATTACGGTATGGACACATCCCCGGAGGGAAGGATGGTCATGGAAAAGGTCATGCTGGCAACTGAAGCCGGTCTCGGAAACGGCGAAACCCCGATTTATCCGATCCAGGTGTTCCGCGTGAAGGAGGGGATCAACCTGAATCCGGGCGATCCTAACTATGACTTATTCAAGATCGCTTGCCGCTGCAGCGCAAAGCGCCTGTTCCCGAATTTCTCGTTTCTTGACGCCCCGTATAACGCAAAGTATTACAAAGAAGGCAAGCCGGAAACCGAAGTGGCGTACATGGGCTGCCGCACGCGCGTTATTGCAAACGTACACGACACCGATCAGGAAATCAGCAACGGGCGCGGAAATCTCTCTTTCACGTCGATCAATCTTCCGCGCCTCGCTATAAAGGCTAACGGTGATCTAAACCGTTTCTTTGAGGACCTCGATCATAAATTCGATCTTGTTGTGGACCAGCTTCTTGAACGCTTTGAAATCCAGTGCAGAAAGCACGTCTACAACTATCCGTTCCTCATGGGCCAGGGCGTATGGATAGACTCGGAAAAGCTCGGACCGTATGATGAAGTCCGCGAGGTACTCAAGCACGGAACGCTGACCGTCGGCTTCATCGGGCTGGCGGAAACGCTCGTCGCGCTCATTGGCGAACACCACGGCATGAGCGAAAGAGCGCAGAACCTCGGCCTCGAGATCATCAGTCAGCTTCGGGCAAGATGCGATGAGGAGTCAAAAAAGCGAGGGCTGAACTTTACGCTCATAGCAACTCCCGCGGAGGGGCTGTCGGGCAGGTTCGTCAAGATGGACAGGGAGCGGTACGGCTCGCTTGCGGGCATAACCGATAAAGAATACTATACGAACAGTTTTCACATACCGGTGTACTATAAAATCAACGCTTTTGACAAAATCAGGATTGAAGCGCCGTATCACGCGCTGACTAATGCCGGGCATATAAGCTATATCGAAATGGACGGCGATCCGCTGGACAATCTGGAAGCGTTTGAGAAAATCATCCGTTACATGCACCAAACCGGCGTGGGGTATGGTTCTGTCAACCATCCGGTCGACCGCGATCCTGTCTGCGGGTTCACAGGCGTCATTGGCGACGAGTGTCCGAAATGCGGGCGGCGCGAGAACGAAGCGGACGTCGGGTTTGAACGCATAAGGCGCATCACCGGTTATCTTGTAGGCACGCTCGAGCGCTTCAATAACGGAAAAAGGGCAGAGGAAGCGGACAGGATCAAACACGACATGAGCTGCGAGCTGCAATGAGAGTTGCGGGTACAGTACAGGATTCCATAGTCGACGGGCCGGGGTTTCGTTTTGTGGTCTTCACGCAAGGCTGCGAATCGCACTGCGAAGGCTGCCATAATCCCGGCACATGGGAGCCGGACGGCGGCGAGGAGATATCGAGCGGCGACCTTGTATCGCAAATGCTGTCCAACCCAATGACAGACGGGCTGACGCTGTCGGGAGGCGAGCCTTTCCTGCAGGCGGCCGAATGCGCCGAGATTGCGGCAGCAGCGCGCGAAAACGGGCTAAACGTGTGGCTGTATTCGGGGTACACGTTCGAAGCGCTGATGGAAAAAGGCAGATCTGAACCGGCTGTCAGGGAACTCCTGAACCTGACAGCCGTGCTTATTGACGGGCCTTTCATTCTTGAGCAGCGGACGCTGTCGCTGAAGTGGAGAGGCAGCAGGAATCAACGGGTGATCGATGTACCGGCGAGCCTTAAGGCCGGGAAAGCGCTGGAAGCGATGTGAGCGGCGAACGACCGGCCGGCGAACGAAAGCCGGCGAACGAAGGCCGGTGAACTAAGGCCGGTGAACTAAAGCCGGTGAACGAAGGACGAAGGCGTCCGCCAAATGCGGGTGGGTAGGAAAGTGTTTGAAAGCAAGTTTCAAAACAATATGGTGTCCGCCAAATGCGGATGGATAGGAAAAATATGAATGTTGTAAAAGTCAGCGAGCTGTATGAAAGCCCGGCGGATCATAATGGCGCTGAAATCACCGTTCGCGGTTGGGTCAGAACTATCAGGGACATGAAATCGTTCGGGTTCATAGAGCTGAACGACGGAAGTTGTTTCAAGGGCGTCCAGATCGTAATCGAAGAAGGGGCGCTCGCAAACTTCAGGGAAGTCATAAGGCAGAATGTGGGCGCGTCACTGATAGTGACAGGCGTAATGAAGTTGACAGAGGGCGCAAAGCAGCCATTTGAGATATCTGCCGGCGAGGTCAAAATCGAAGGCGAGTCAGCTCCGGAGTATCCGCTGCAGAAAAAAAGGCATACGCAAGAGTTCCTGCGTACGATAGCGCATTTGAGGCCGCGCACTAATCTGTATTCCGCGGTTTTCCGGATTCGCTCTGTCGCCGCTCATGCGATCCACTGCTTCTTCCAGGACAGGGGGTTCGTATACATCCACACACCGGTGATTACATGCAGCGACGCTGAAGGAGCAGGGGAGATGTTCTCCGTTACGACGCTTGATCTTGCAGGGCCTCCGAAAAACGACGAAGGAGAAGTAGACTACTCTTCGGATTTCTTCGGGAAAAAAGCAGGCCTTACAGTTTCCGGTCAGCTAAATGCGGAAGCGTATGCGCTGGCATTCGGCGGCGTCTACACGTTCGGGCCGACATTTCGTGCGGAGAATTCGAACACGCCGAGGCACGCGGCGGAGTTTTGGATGATCGAACCGGAAATTGCGTTCGCGGATCTGACTGACGACATGCAGTTAGCTGAAGATATGCTGAAATACGTCATTTCGAACGTTCTTGAGAAGTGTCAGTATGAACTGGAATTTTTGAACAGTTATGTGGATAAAGAACTGCTGGAAAGGCTGAGCAATGTTGCGAAAGCCGAGTTTGCTTCTGTTAGCTATACAGAAGCTGTTGAAATACTTATAAGCAGCGGCGAGGAGTTTGTGTATCCGGTTTCATGGGGCTGCGACTTGCAGACCGAACACGAACGTTATCTTACCGAGAAGCATTTCAAAAAGCCGCTTTTCGTGACAGATTACCCGAAAGAGATAAAAGCATTTTACATGAGGCTCAACGACGATGGGAAAACAGTGGCTGCCATGGACCTGCTTGCGCCCGGAATAGGAGAGATAATCGGGGGCAGCCAGCGCGAGGAACGCTCCGATGTGCTCGAAGCCCGGATAGAAGAACTCGGGCTGGATAGGGAAACTTACTGGTGGTATATGGACCTGCGGCGTTACGGAGGCACAAAGCACGCCGGTTTCGGCCTTGGGTTCGAGCGGCTGATTATGTACCTTACCGGCGTGCCTAACATACGCGACGTCATCCCGTTCCCCAGAACAGCGGGCAACGCGGAGTTTTAGGGCCGGAGCAAGGCGTCCGGGAGTAAAGCGTCCGGGATCAAATTGTCCGGGAGCAAAGCGTCCGGGAGCAAGGCGCCCATGCGCATTGCTTGCGGCAGGCGCGCCCAATATACGCGACGTCATTCCGTTCCCCGGAACAGCGGGTAACGCGGAGTTTTAGGTTTGAAGCAAAGCGCCCATGCGCATGGGCGCTTTATGCAGCTCAGGCGAAACTGTGGCGGGAATCTACTCCAAGGCCATCGATATAACCTGTTTTACCATGAAAACTATCAAGCTGCTGTAAGGATTGAGAGGTAAAATAGTACCCTGTTCGACAGAAAAGTATGAAAGCAAAGCCGTGAATCAGATTACTGTTCACCGGAAATCGTTGATATCAAAGAGTTTCCGGCATGTCGCACGAGTAAAGTAAAAAGTTGTAAAAACTCTAAAAACACTATTGACATTAAAGCTGATTCATCACTTACCATAAGAACATCAACAGGAGGTGTGAGTGATGATAACTGAAATCTGCATGACACAGGACGCAGAAAATCTGAATACCGTTGTAAATGATTGCATCGACCGGGTGCAAACGTCTCAGAAGTACGTAGACAAGCTGGTGACCAATATACTCAATAGTGAACTACATGACGACAACGTAGTAGTTGAGGTTTTGACCCCACAAGAGCAAGTAAACCGGATGGTGAGCGAACTGGAGGGAGTTTCCGCGGTTGCAGTTGAAGTCAGTATCGGTGGCCGATGATGAGAGCTACAGTTCGTCGAGGAACTTGTGTATGCGCGCATAATGTTCTCAACGGAGTAATTCATAATCAAGCCATACTTTGATGCAAACTCAGCAGCCATGCTGACAGTTTCTTCAGAAAGTGACATATGCATTTCATGCGTAGACCTGCAGGATGAATGATGAATATTCATTAGTTGTGGTAGCACATCAAGCTTGAGGTCTGTTGTCCCATCACCTGCGAGAGTGATTTCATTTGGGCTAAGCCTGTTTCGGGTAGCCATATTAAAGAAATCCGCTCCGCTTAATCTGCTTTTGACTCCAGTTAAATGCTTAAAGTTTTGCGGTAGGAACAGTGCTTCAAAGCTGGTGGCTTTATTGTTTGATGCTGTCACAAAGAGAATGAGTTTGTTAGATAGATTTGCTTTATAATCGATTGCACATTTGTATATGACCCTAACAGCTTCCTCGTTACTTCTCAGTTGCATAAAGACACCCTCATTTACAATTCTAACGGGGAGTAACAGCCCCGCAGGTCTGCGATACTCCCCGTTAATGACTGATTTTATCGCTGTCCGCCAGCACACCGGCACCCGAAGTCCGGCAAGTCTTTCAGGTTTTTCGCTGCCTGCCAGCCACCGGCACCCAAAGTCCGGCAAGCCTTTCGGATTCTTAATGGTGTCAGCCCACCAAGTATTTCGCTGTCTTTATTTTATGCGATTCGTGAGGTTTTGTCAATCGCAAATTTTGGTAGTATTTTCTATCTGTAGCAGCCTGGTTACACTTCACACCCAAGTCTGTAGGGGCTGCGGGGCATGGTTTTTTTGTTGAGGGAATTCCGGTTTTATCCCGGAACTGACCGAAACAACAAAACCATGCCTCGTAGACCCGAGAGTTAAGCACCCAGTGAATAGTAACGCAGCCTGAAACCGGCTCAACGAACCCAATTCTGGGCTCGTTGACATTGAGCGCAGTTTTGCGCCCAATGCCGCTAAAACTAATAGTGGTTCCTGTGCGGAGTCCCCAACTTTGGGGCTTCCTCGCTGCGCCCAACTTTGGGCTGTCCTCGATTCCGAATAAAACCGTAACCGCCTCAACATTGAGGGCGTTCCATTGAGGGAAGAATATCCCTCAATACGCTGCCATTAAACCCATTTTTAGATATTGCGCTTAGTTTTGAGTTCAATTACCATCTATCAGCCTGTCGGCTTCGTCCTGCCGCTGTATCAGCCATACGGAAAACTCGCCTAACTTCGCTTCGCCCCTCTTGACCTCCGACTTGAATTGTACGGCGTCAGCCCGGAAGCAGTCAAACGCCGCCTTGAACGCCGCCACACGTTCGGGATCGGCGGCTTTCCTCAATTTCCGAAGGCGGTTGTACCAGTAATAATAAGCGGCTTCGTCAAGCTGCTCCAGCCTGTCGCCCCTCGCCCTCTCGTCAAACTCGCGCTTGGCGGTCACCGCCTGCGCCTTTCGGCACTTGTCGGAACACAGTTCATAGTGGCGGCTCCGGGCAAGGAAGTCTTTGCCGCAGACTTTGCACTCCTGATAGACATAGCCCCATTCCTCGATCTTGTGCGTATAATAGGAAATCACCGGCAGGAAAGAAGAAACAGCGACCACCGTTTCAAACGGTCGCTTCGCCACGGGATACCACAACTCCACCGAAGAATCGCCGTCGCGCAGGGCGACGCTCAGTGCGACGGCGGCTTCCTCCCGCCACGGCTTGTATTCGCCGTAGACGGCGAACGGCTTATAGAGCATGGACAGCCTATCGGTCAGCATATCCGAGCCGTGGTTCATATAAAAACAGTTCAGATAATCCTCCCATGTACGGATTGCGGCGAACATCGCGGACGGTTCGCCGCTTTCGTATTTCATCCGCAGGTAATCGGATACCGTCTCTGCCATTTTCCACCGCGCAGATTCGCGCGGAACCGCTTTGCTATAGCTCTCCCGGAGGAGCATCCCCCTCTTGTTCCACTCGCCGGTATTGTCGGACTCAAACGTCAGGAGCAGGCTTCCGAGCGGGCGGGTTTCATCGTAGTAAACGCCACGGTCGGCATAGCCGTCAAGACGGCGCCGGGCGTCGCCGCCCCTGCCGATGACGACGCGCTCCGTCAGGCGCTTTTTGTCGAGCGCCAGGGCAAACACAACGCGCCCGAAATCCCGTCCCCTGCTTGTAAAATCGTAATCCACCAAAAGGCCCCCTCAACAATTATGACAGGAATAATATAATCGAATTATAATCGTTACTTGTATGCTATCGCACAGCTATTGATTTGTCAATGGTGATGTGCGATATTCTTTTCGTGCGGGAATAATATCATTATCGCACAATCGCAAATCCGGCTGTGCAGAGCCGGAAGAAAGGAGCGGTGATAACCGCCGAACACATCGAGGCTGGCAGCCTTATGACAACTGAATCCGCAGCCGGTTGATACCGGGATTACGCAGCCCTGCCAAGACGCGACGTGGACGCGCGCGGGGCGCGTAAGGGGCGATCACAAGTCCCCCACGCCTGACCACCACGACGTATCGGAGGGTACGGGGAAAGGCGTAGGTTTCCGAGCAAACGCGCCATAGTCAAACAAGGCTCAACGCAGGAACGTGCCGGGATGAAAGCGGGAAGGGTTTCGTCAGCCCTTGCCCTCCGAAAAGGGCTTGACAAACCCCCAATTTCAAAGGGGGTAGTCTACACTTTTAACAGTAACAAAAAATCATCTTACGAAAGGAGCCGGGTGGCTATATGAATAGTTTAAAAAATCAAGCGGTAAAAACGCCGCAGGAGCCGTGTCGTTTTAGTACCTAAGTTCCGCACTAAATTAAGATATACAAAATGGGTATTGGGTGCGTCGAAGGAAAAGGTACTTGATCTCGAATGGCTCAAGTTCAAGTATCTTACAGCATAAGGCAACAAAGACTCTGGAAGCTGAGGATACCAATGCGTCCAGAGTCTTTTCTATTCCTACGGTAACGCGAAACCATTTTTGTTTCCCACCCAAGCCTTGATCCCACCCTCAGATATCAGAGCATGTTTCGCTCAACATCAGCAGCGCATCTTTATGAGCTGCCGGTTGGGACGAGGTGGCTGGCTCACGATTCCGAATCGAAATACGACTTGGATCCGGCATACTTTTGCAGCGCTGCGTCCAGGTCTTCTTCCGTTTTCCCGAAGCATTCCAAGATTTTACGCTGCCTCTTTGTGATGGGGTTATGGAACACCAGCCCATTTGCCGTCTTCATGGTTTTAATCATCCGCAATTCGTCAAACACCTGCGCCAGGGAAACCGGGCTATTCTCTGCGAGATAATCCTTCAATTTGTTATGGACAAACGTCTTCAGGATTAGCCCGATGAACGCGATGAACATCTTCCCGTCCATGGCTGCCTCCGAGTGCACCCGCAGCCTCTTCATGTCCAGCCCATTCTTGAGGTCGTCAAAGCTTTTTTCGATCACGTCTTTCCTGCGGTAAATGTCCAGGATATCCGTCGGCGACTTGCCCAGATCCGTCGTCATCATGAGAAAATAGCCCAAGCTGCGGATCCTTTCGTCAATCGCGTCATAGTTGCGCGCCACGTTTATCTTTTGTTGCCCTGGCTCCGTCATCACATCAAAATAGCCTTCCGCTTTCTTGACCTGCTTTCCTTCCTGCAGTTCTTCCTCCCAGCGTGACAGCTTCGCTTTCAGTATCCGTTCTTCGTCCGCGATTTTTTCGCTGGAATGAAACAGGTGGATTTTGCAGCGGAACCCATACCGGTCGTCTTCGATGGCTATCCCCTTGGCGCCGGTCAGCCCAATGTCGTACCGGGAGCTCATCACGGTTTGCCCATGGCTTGCGATCAGTTCTTTTGACAGCGCCAAATGATTAGACATGCCAACAATAAACCGGTACTGGAACGCTATGCCCTTCACATTTTCCTCGGTGTAGAATCCCCTGTCCATCACAAAACAGACGTCCTTTATCCCCAGTCTCTCGTTATATTGCATCATATACCGCATATGGGATTTGTCTACGATGCTGCCCTTATACGTGCAGTAGAAGATCGGGAGCATGGATTCCTCGCCGTAGTACATACCCAGGTTGATCTGAGGCAGTTGCTCATGGTCCCGGTTGTATCCGTACTCCACCACGTCGTTGCCTCTGGCGTAGGAAGAGATCGACGTGACGTCATAAGCGAGGTATTCATGCTGCTGCCTCGCATGGACCCAAGCCCGGAAAAACTCCATGCGCTTAGGCTCGTCGACAAGCGTCAGGATCCGGGAGCATCGCTGGGACGCCACTGCCTTGCCCCTGCCGGTCAACGTCTCCCTGCACCAGCCTTCGCACCGGTAAAGCGCCTGCCCGGTGAGGGCCATGTAAATCGCCAGCAAGAGTATTTCGTCCCCGGCTGCGCCAAACACGTTGCTGAGCACCCGCGCCAGTTCTGTTTCTTTCGCGACAGCGTCCAGCAAAAAGAAATCGCCGAAGTTCAGGATGGAGTCGATTTCGATGCGGTCTCCCGGTCGGGTCTGATAGATCGCAAAATAATTCTCGTTTGGGATGAGCATACCGTCATCTGCCTTTTTGCCGATCGCAGTCCTGTCGCTTGTCGCCTGGCCTTTCTTGTTGCGGTACCCTTTCCCGATGTGGTAAACATACTCGTAGTTCCCGATCTTGCTGGTGCTGACATTTGTCGCGGGAATAGGAACCCTCGCATATTCCGGCTTGTGTTTCGCTTTCATTGGCATCCCTCCAATGCGTATATCTTATTATACGATATACAACGAAGAGAGTCAACACTTTTTTGGGGTGCTGACTCTCTTGAAACCGTTTGTTTTCGTCCTTTTTTAATTCAGTGTTTTGTATATCTTAATTTAGTGCGGAATTTAGGTAGAAAAAGCGCCCGTTTGCATTGGGCGCTTTTCCTTGCCGGTTGACCGGCTCTTTCCTGGCGACGACATACTTTCCCGGGCCTTAAGACCAAGTATCATCTGCGCAGAAGGGCTTAACTGCTGTGTTCGGGATGGGAACAGGT
>Ga0082212_10013002_pt1 | contig 10441 bp, 12 predicted proteins | sample TergutNt197P3_FD_71548 | JGI IMG/M metagenome (GOLD analysis project Ga0082212, IMG submission 71548) | Neocapritermes taracua P3 segment gut microbial communities from Petit-Saut dam, French Guiana - Nt197 P3 | ecosystem: Host-associated > Arthropoda: Insects > Digestive system > Gut ...
TTCTCCGGTTATCCCGGCAAGCCGAACGGCGATTTCCTCAAGGCGGCCTAACGCGCCGAATGGCTTAATGAGTGTGTCGCAGTAATCGTTCGCTCGTTTCATCGCTGCTTCATCCGCAGGTCTTATTTCTACTATGGCCTGTTTATAGTCCATCAGTTGTCTCCCCCTCTTTTGCACTTTAAAACTCTATCCCTGACCGGGCCTGCGTGCCAGTATCATATGGATGTTTAATTTTTTTCATCTCCGTGATATAACCTGCGGATTCTATGAGCCATTCAGGCGCTGAACGTCCAGTCAATACCAGCTCAAGTTCAGCGGGCATTCCGGCAAGAAAGTCTTTAAGCGCATCTTCGCTCAGCAGGCCGAGAGATATTACGTCGAGAACTTCGTCCAGGATGAGTATATTTACCGGCGTGGTGGTTTGAAATAATCCCTTTAAAGTTTCAAGGACAATGGCTTGCTCAGCGCTACAAGCAACGCGTTCAGCCTCATCCATGTCCCATGTAAAACCGAGGTTTTTCTCGGAACGGATGACGGTCACGCCTAGCATTTTCAGGGAGGCAAGCTCTCCGGTGCGGGTTGCCTTAAGGAACTGACCGAGGGCGACCTGCTTTCCGCAGCCTGCGGCGCGGGCGGCGAGACCGACGGCGGCAGTCGTTTTACCTTTGCCGTCTCCGATATATAAATGTAAATAACTATGCTGCATAATTATACCTCCTGCCATTGGCTAAACATTGTACGCATCCATTCGAATACGTCCATATCATATACGTTTTTCAGATTTTCGGGCGAGAGCGTTTCGCGTATGGGACCTTGCGAGACGGTTTTGCCTGCGTTTAAAAGAAGCGCTTCCGTGCCGTACGCACGTGCGAGTGAGAGGTCGTGTACAACGGAGACGACGGCGCGGCTCGGGGTTTTCAGCCATTCTTTTATAAGAGAGAAGACTTGTTTCTGGTACACGAGATCCAGGTAGTTTGTCGGTTCGTCGAGGATGAGCAGGGACGGTTCCTGCGCGAACAGCTGCGCTATGAAAGTGCGCTGAAGCTCCCCGCCTGAGAGCGTGAGCGCCGATTGGTTAAGGAAGGGCTCCATGCCTGTGAGTTTTATTGCGCGGTCTATTGCTTCTTCGTCTTCACCGCTGCTTCCGGAAAAGATGCCTTTCCTATGGGCGTATCTTCCGAGGCGCACAACTTCAGCGACAGTGAAGGGATAGCTTACGGAGTGCCGCTGTGAGAGCACGCCCATAATTTTTGCGACGGCTTGCGGTTTTATAGTTTTTATATCTCTTCCCATGCACTCGACAAGCCCGCTGTACGGCGCCCCTCCGGAGACGGCGTTTAGAGCCGTAGACTTTCCGGCGCCGTTCGGGCCTACTATCATCAGCCACTGCCCGCTGTCAACGGAGAAGCTGAGGCTGTCAACTACGGTTAGCTCTCCGTAGCTTACGGTCATGTTTTTTACGTCAAGCATCGCCATGTTTTACCGCCCCTTCCGCATTCTGAAGAAGATGACGAGGAACAGGACGGCGCCTATAAGCGAAGTTATCACGCCTATCGGCAGCTCGCGCGGGGAAAGCAGCGTCCTTGCGACAAGGTCTGCGAGCATAAGGAAGCTTGCCCCGCCAAAGAGTGTCGCCGGGAGCAGGCGCTTGTGATTCGGGCCTACAATCATACGTACCATGTGAGGCGTTACAAGACCGACAAACCCGATAGTGCCCGAAACGGAAACGCAGACGCCGATAAGCGCCGCAACTGTAATAAGTACGGTAAGTTTTATCCTTCGCACGTTAACCCCGACGTTGCGTGCATTGTCTTCACCGATAGCAAACGCGTTAAGCTCCCGCGCGCAGCAGAGTATTATACCGCAGCAAACCAGCGCCATAACCGCAAGTGCGAGCGCGTTTATATAACTGCTGCCGGCAAGCGAGCCCATAAGCCAGAACGTGATGTCTTTCACGCGTTCGCCCGCAAATGAGACGAGCAGCGCGTTGACGCTCGCCGTAAACATAGAATAGATGATGCCGAGGAGTATTATCGTATTTGTCGATAGGCTGTAGTCAAGCCTGTACGCGAGCGAAAGTATTATGATAAGAGAAAGGAATGCGAAGAGCATAGCCATCGCCATTACTCCGGCAAACGGCAGGCCCGGAATAGTAATTCCGAAAGTCATCGCAAGTATAGCGCCGAGCGACGCGCCGCCGGAAACGCCCAGGGTAGTTCCGTCCGCGAGAGGGTTTTTCAAGAGCCCTTGCATTGCGCCGCCGCCTATAGAAAGCGAGGCTCCTACGAGCGCCGCGCAGATTACACGGGGCAGTCTTGACGATAAGATAATCGGCGCTGCCATCCCTTCCGGCTGCGTGTGTCCGGTTAGCGCATTAATAAGCACTTCGGCCGTAGTAGAAACCGGTAGGCTAACGCTTCCGGTCGAAACGCAGACGCAGAAGACGGCGAGCGTAAGCCCACCGAATAGCACATAATTCTTTACTTTAAACGCTTCACTTCTCATATATTTTTATTCCGTAGTGGATGCCGCGCAACGGCTAGCGAGCCGCGAATGCGACGAAGCCGCCTACGGCGTTCCGCCCCCGTATACAAACTCGTACAGCATAACCGCCCCGTCCGCAAGCCGCGGCCCCGGCCTGGAAAGCTCATCCTCCGTTAGATTTAGTATCGCCTGGTTTTTGACCGCCTCAATATTCTCCCAGCCCGGTCTCGAAAGTATGCTTTCAATCGGCGTCGGGCCATCGCCAAAATACATGCCGACCGTAAGTATATAATCCGGGTTGCGCTCAAGCACCTGCTCCTCGGAAATTTCCGCCCACCATACAACGTCGCCGAAGGCATTTTCTAAACAGAGCAGCTCCGCGACCTCATCCATAAAGGTATCCGTCCCGGCCGTCCAGAGTCCGAACTCCAGTGGCGACACTTCAAAGTATATGCTCTTCTTTACCCCGCCTGCCGCCGCTGCGGCCTTCTCATGCAGTTGCGCAAATGTATTTTTCATGCCGTTTCCCAGGTTCTCCGCCGCTTCTTCCCTGCCTGTCAGTTCTCCGATTAAACGTATTACTTCATATGTTCCTTCGATATCCTGCGCGTCGGTAATGAAGCATTCGATCCCGGCGCTCTCAAGCTGACGCATCTGTTCCTCTGTCTGATCCATTTTACTCATAATTACAAGCTGCGGTTCAAGCGCGATTATCTGCTCGATGTTCGTCTCGTATCCCGATTGTACAGCCATTATTTCCAACGCTTCGGGAGGGTAATTGCAGTATTCACCGCGCCCGACAAGCATATCGCCCGCGCCGATCGCATAAAGGATTTCTACGTCTGCTGCGGTAAGCGCAACGATTCGCAATCCCGGCGCTGCTGCATTCTGCTTATCTTTTTCAGAGCAGCCGCCGAACGCAAGCCCTATAATTACTACAGCAATAATTAATATACAAACAGACTTCCTCATCATTCTCCTTTCCTGTCCGAAGCGTTTGTGTCAAGCGGTTATCCCCGCCCTTATCGCAATAAAAAAACGGTCTTCCCAGACCGCTTTCTCTGCTTTTTTATTTTCGCCCCGAACAACGCCCATAGCCGTGGGCGGCTCGCATATGCGCGCACATGCAGGTCTTCTGACTAACGGATCTTTATGATGACTCCCCCTTCCCGGCATTCCTGCCAGTGGCTTTGCGCTTTACATTGCGCCGGAACCTCATTCCCCGTTTACAGCGGCGGTACCGTACAGGACTCTCACCTGTTTCCCTCTTCGCCGGCCGCCAAAGGCAGCCGGAACACGAGCGCTATTTAATTGTGTAGTTATTCTACCACCAATCCCCGCCAAACACACAATAAATTTACCCACTCCCCGACGGACTCAAACCCGTTCAGATTTTATCCCTGTGTTATGCAAATTATTTTCACTTGTGTGTGTGGTCAGATTAGAATTCAGGCGTTTCGAGCGTATAAATAGGCAGACTTTACCATTAATGGCTGATATAAAAAGACGTATTGGACGAAAATCAACCAGCAATCATGGGCGGTCACACATAAGTGAAAATAATTTGCATAACACGAGGGTAAAATCTTAAATTCTTGAATCAGCACATTGCATCGTCTCTACAGTGTTATTTTGCCACCACCACCGGTATTAACGTTGACATACAGGTTGAACAAACCTTGCAGGGTGTCTTAACGATAAACCCCAATTATTAATAAGTTATACAATATATACCAATGCAGAAAAGACTTTAACAGTCGCGACTTGAATAGGTATAATGTATACAGAATTCAGGAGTGCAGAGGTTGAAAATCTTACGTCAAAAATATGAACAACTTGAGGAGATGAGTCGTATAAATTTTGAACTGACTCATCTGCACGATACAATTCCGGATAAAGTGGAATTCCATAGCCATGATTTCTATGAATTGTGTTTTGTGGTTTCGGGAGGCAATATCCAATATAGGGTCGAGGATCAACTATACCAAGTTAGACCAGGCGATGTATATATGGTCGATTGTTTTTGTAAGCATGGTACATTTGTTAACCGAAGTGCAATTTATGATCGAATCCTGATATGGATTTCTCCGGAATACCTTGATGGACTTGGAACAAAGGAGACAGATCTATCTTACTGCTTCAAACAAGCATTATCCCAACGGAAGAATATACTTCGATTAGGGCGCCTTGAACTCGCAAATCTCAAAGAGACTTTATTTAAACTGGAAAAGGCTTATTTCAGTTTAAGCAAAGGAAGCGACGTGTTAACTAAAATCTATCTATCCGAATTATTGATGATACTTAACCTTGCAGCATGGAGTGTTCAGGCGGAACCGGTCGAGAATGATGCAAAAGCTAACAACCTAATCGATAATGTATTAGAGTATATTAACAATAATTTAAACGATAATTTGAACCTTGATTCTTTGGCGAAGAAGTTTTTTATAAGCAGGCATCATCTGATGCGAATTTTTAAGATTAGCATAGGATATACAGTACATCAGTACATCATGATGCAAAGATATGAACTAGCAAAAAAATATCTGGAAGAAGGGATTCCGCCCTCACAGGCATCTATTAACTGTGGATTTACGAACTATACGACATTCCATCAAGGTTTTACGAAATGGTATGGGATGACCCCTAAACAATATACTAAACAAACCCGCCTTTTTCAGATTAAATAACAGATAGGATGTGGCAATGTTTTTGCAACATTTATAGATATAATTGTCACTTTTTCAGGATTGCGCATACATTAATAATGATATATTAACAACAATATATCTGCCATTGTTTGGCATGTTTTATGCAAAAAACCAACCGGTAATTGAAATAAAACTAAGGAGGTTCGGAATGAAAAAGATGAAGAAGATTATGTTTCTTACATTAGTATTTGTTCTTGTCATGCAGGTTTTGTCGGGATGTGGCGGAAGTGGTTCAAGTAGCTCGTCTTCGAGCACAGGGAGTGCGCCCGCTGCCGGAAGCGGTTCAAGCAGCGCGGCTTCAGGGGACAGCATTGGCATTGATGGAGAATATGTGATTCGGATAGGGATGACTACCAGCGGCGCACATGTTATCAACTATACTGCAGAACAGTACAAAGAGAGAGTAGAGGCGGAAACCGGCGGGAAGATTAAAGTCGAGATTTATCCTGCAAGCCAACTCGGTACGACTGCACAGATGCTTGAAAGCGCTCTTGATGGCAGTCTGCAGTGTATCATGATGCCGCATGCGTATTTTGTTAATATCGCGCCGGGAATAGCAATCATTGAAATGCCGTTCATCTTTGACGCAAAACAGGGTGTCGGAGAACAGTGTTTTAGAATCCTAAATGCAGGAACAAGCTTGGACGATTATATCGCAAAGAAGGGACTTACACCAGCTCTTTGGCTGCGCAGCGGGCAGAACTATATAATAGGAAATATGCCTTTTTCCTCGATGGCCGATTTAAAAGGAAGGAAAATAAGGTGCCATACCAGTGAATTCCAACAAGCCGAAATCGCATCATATGGCGCTGCTCCGACTCAGGTTGATACCGGAGACCTTGCACCTTCATTACAGAATAAAACAATAGACGGCGTATTAGCGGATATTAGCTTTACGACTTCACAAAAAACATATGAGATTTCTCCTTATTTCTCATTAGTTCCGGGTGGCGCTATTACACTTGCGATGATGTTCAGTACAGCTTGGTTCGAAACACTACCTCAGAACGTACAGGAATACTTACTTAAAGTCGCAAAAGAAATCGGGGAAGGACCATCATATGACTACTATATTAAAGTAGAAACCGAAGGCCAAAATGAGCTTAGAGACAATGGTGCAGAAGTAATAATTCCAAGTGATGCATTTCTTGCCGATCTTAAAAGCGCGAGCGCTTCTGTCCATGATTTATACAAAAACAAAGATAGTGAATGCGCACAAATTTATGATGAATTCGTTGCATTGATAAAGGCAGACTCAGAAGCACATAAATGATTTGACATGCTTTCCGACCCTGTGTATCATGTCCTTGAAATACAGGGTCGGACTCCTTTAACATTCGTTAAATCGTGTAGGTTTACTTATGATGATTGCAAAAAGATTAAGGATGATTAACCGGGCGCTATGGATAGCAGCCGGTTTTCTTATTCTATTTAGTACAATCTTAGCCGGGATTAATGTTGTCGTTAGGAATATCTTTATCAGTTCGTTCCCTTGGGCAGAGGAACTATGTACTTTTGCGGTTATTCTTCTAGTATATTTAGCATTGCCGTATCTGGAATCCAGTAATAATCAATTATGTATAGGCGTCATTTTCTCCATCGTGAAGAGCGACAAGGGTCGAAAAGTTTTGGTTTATATACGGGGTTTTATAACGATGGCTGCGAGCGCTTTGATTACGTATTATGGAATCATCGTGACATACAGAACAATGCTCCGCATGGTTATAACGCCGGTGTTACAAATGCCAAAAGGCGTCTTTTATGCAATAATGGCTGCATGTTTTGCTCTAACAATTATTACCTGGCTAGTAATTTTGACGGCTAAAAAAGGGATATACGACGAATGATATTATCAGTAATACTACCGGTCATTGTTATTCTGATTGTGATTGTTTTTTTAAACTGTCCGATTTATATCGGGATACTTGCCGCTGCTGTATATCTGCAGGTTTTTATTAATAATATGCCTCTTCAAAATCTGTTCATTGGTCTTTTCGAGTCACTTGCAAAAAACAGTCTTCTAGCCGTTCCGTTTTTTATATTCGCAGGCACACTCATTGCGGACAGTACTCTTGGTAATAGACTTATTAACTTTTTTATAGCATCACTACGAAATGTAAAAGGAGGGCTGCCGATAGCATGTCTTGTTGCAAATGCGTTTTTTGGCGCTATATCCGGTTCCGCTTCGGCGGCGACTGCCACATTCAGTAGGATTGCCTACGAACCGCTTGAAGAATATCACGGAGAGAAGCTTTCTCTTGGAATAATCACTTCTTCTGCTTCGTTGAGTTCAGTCATACCGCCTAGTATCACGATGATTATTTTCGGTGTTGCAACCGAGACGTCGATTGCGAAGCTATTTATGGCTGGTTTTCTTCCTGGAATCCTGGTTGTAATTATTGTAGGTGTATATTTAATAATCCGTACATCAAAAACACAAGCATATTCAAAGGATGAGATAAAAGTCGGAGGGGTCAAACAAACCCTAATTAAAGGGCTTCCCGTCCTAGTCCTGCCTATAATCGTTTTAGGAAGTGTCTACGGTGGGATTACGACCCCGACGGAAACTGGAGCTATAGCTGCAATCTACACGCTAGTCGTATCAGTTTTCGTACTAAGAGATTTGAATTTAAGGAAACTTTTTGATTGTGCAAAATCTACCGCAAAGATCACTGCGCAGGTATTTCTTCTGGTTGCAACCAGTTCCGTTTTTGCGCAAGCAGCTACAATCACACAACTGCCGACGTATATTCTTGATTCTTTCGTCGGTTTAAATACATGGCAATTTCTTATCCTATTGAATATCCTTTTATTGATTATCGGGTTCTTTTTCGATCCAAGTGCAGCGATTCTCGTTTTCGCGCCGATGCTATTCCCTGTCGCGATGCACTTGAATATAGATCCGGTTCACCTTGGGATAATTTTCGTCTTAAACTTGGCAATAGGTATGTTCACGCCGCCTTTCGGCATGAATATTTTTGTCGCTCAAAGCGTCCTGAAAAAATCAACTGGAGCAATAGCAAAAGCATGTATTCCCTTTGTCTTCTTATACATACTTGCGATTATTATGGTATCATACATCCCTCAGATATCCTTATTACTGCCCACAGTCCTCAGTTAAACAATTTAATTGTTTGCGAGCGTTTCTTTTTTCGAACCAAGCCGCGCAGCGGCAGACGGGGAGCGAATGCAACGATTTCAACGGAATGTCGTTGACGGGGGATTGAACAGATGCTATAACCATATTAAACGCAGCATATCAAATGAAAGGAGCAGTAAAGATGGAAAGCGAAATCAAGAAATACCCGTGTTATATCAGAGGCGTTGAGCAGAAAGCGGCAAACTGCATGCCCGGCGCGCCTATTTACGCGAATGCCGTTGTTGTTGACAACATAGTATACGTCTCAGGCATGACCGCTCAGAGTTTTGAGGACGGAAGCTGTCTTACGAACACCGTGCAGGACCAGATGTGGGTCTGTCTTTCAAAAATGAAGCAGGTTCTTGAGGAGACCGGCAGCTGCATGGAAAACGTCTTTAAGACTTTTATCATGCTCAAGGACGTTGCGGATTATCCCGTAATGCGTGCGACGGAACAGAAGTTTTATCGCGAGTTTGCGCCGGATCTTATCGAACACCCGCCCGGGAGCACATTTATCGGAGCCGGATCCCTTGCGCGTCCGGAATTTCTCGTTGAAGTCGAATGCTGGGCCGTTGTGAACCGTAAAAAATAGACAAAAACAGAGAAATCATTTTATTGACAAGCTGCGCGGACCTTGGTAAAATCGGGTTCGCGCTTCTTTTTGGAGTGCAAATGGTACAGGCTGGAATATTCAAACCGGCCGCGGCCGAAACGTAGTTGTCTCCGGTAAGCCGGAGAGCGGCGCCGAAACGAACCGGGAGGGTGCAAAGAGATTTTGCATGGACCCGGGTACCAGTAGGCGGAAAAGGAGGTTCTTATGAGTACAGGCAGTTTTATCGCCAAGCCTCAGGAAGTCGAGCACAAATGGTATGTCATTGACGCGGAGGGCAGAACCCTCGGCAGGCTTGCCAGCGAAGCCGCTTCGATTTTGCGGGGCAAAAAGAAACCCATCTACACACCCCATGTGGACACGGGCGATTACGTGATTGTAATCAACGCGGAAAAGGTGGAAGTGACGGGCAAAAAGCGCAAGGAAAAAATCTACAAACGCCACACGGGATATCCGGGCGGGCTCAGGGAAATCACCTTCGAGAAGCTTCAGGAGAAGAATCCGGAGGAGATTATCAGGCACGCGGTAAAAGGCATGATGCCGGAAGGCAGACTTGGCCGCACTATGTTTAAAAAGCTTAAAGTCTATGCCGGGGCGGAGCATCCGCATGCTGCGCAGCAGCCGGAAGTCTGGAATTTTCAGGAGGGTAAATAAATGGCAGCGAAGAAACAATATCCCGCAACAGGCCGGAGAAAAACCTCCGTCGCAAGGGTTCGCCTTCTCGAAGGCAAGGGTGAAATAACTATCAACGGAAAACCGATGGACACGTACTTTGGCATGGAACTGCTTAAGCAGGAAGTCAGGCGTCCATTCGTTGTTACAGGAACAGAAGGTAAATATGATGTCATCGCCCGCGTCTCGGGCGGAGGCAGCACTGGGCAGGCCGGGGCGCTCAGGCACGGAATATCACGCGCTCTCTGCCTGATTGATGAGGATACGCACAGGCCAGTCCTCAAAAACGAAGGCTACCTAACACGTGACCCGCGCATGAAAGAGCGTAAAAAGTACGGTCTGAAAAAAGCTCGTAGAGCAAGCCAGTTCTCGAAGAGATAAAGAGAGGCTCCGTTATGGCAAAGAAACAATTCAAAGCCGAATCAAAGCGGCTGCTTGAACTTATGATAAATTCTATCTACACGCATAAGGAAATATTCCTGCGTGAACTGATCAGCAACTCAAGCGACGCGATCGACAAACTTTATTATAAAGCCCTGACTGAAAAAATAACCGGGGTTTCAAAGAAAGACTTTTTTATCCACCTCGCCGGAAATGAGGAAGAACGGACGATAACAGTTTCTGACAACGGAATCGGGATGACAAAGGCAGAGCTTGAAGAGAACCTCGGCACTATTGCCAGGAGCGGTTCGCTTGTCTTCAAGGATGAAGAGGCAACGGAGAAGGCCGCAAGCAAGATAGACATAATAGGGCAATTCGGCGTCGGTTTTTACAGCGCGTTTATGGTCTCCTCACATATAAGCGTTGAATCAAAAGCGTACGGGGAGG
>Ga0082212_10013003_pt1 | contig 10441 bp, 8 predicted proteins | sample TergutNt197P3_FD_71548 | JGI IMG/M metagenome (GOLD analysis project Ga0082212, IMG submission 71548) | Neocapritermes taracua P3 segment gut microbial communities from Petit-Saut dam, French Guiana - Nt197 P3 | ecosystem: Host-associated > Arthropoda: Insects > Digestive system > Gut ...
CCAAGACCGTACGAAACTGCTGGAGATAGAAATGATCGAAAACTTTGAGGACGCGGTAATCGAAGCGTCAAATGCAGCAGGCGAAGGGGACATAGTGCTGCTATCACCAGCATGTACTTCTTTTGACAGATTTAAGAACTTCGAAGAGCGCGGGAACTTGTTTAAGAAAATAATAGAAGAATTGGAGTAATGTGAAATGGCTATTAGAGCAAGAACCTCAGCAATTAGAGCGGTTGTGTTTGGGGTTGTAGTCACAGCAATAGCAAACTACAGTGGAACATTGATATTCCCGTTTGATGGAGTCACAATACCGCCAAGATGGACTCAGTTGTCATGGCATTTTTTGATATATACTGTTGTGTTCTTAATAATAAACTTTCTATTCGAGTTGGTTCGTTCAAAAATAGTAAAAAAGAAAGGCGAATGAGTATTTTATGATTGATATTAAGGAAGTATTGACGGAACTATGCGCGCTGCCGGGGCCATCAGGGTTTGAAGAACCAGTTACCGGGCGAATAGTGGAAATGCTAAAGCCGCTTGTCGATGAAGTCTGGATAGACACATTGGGCAACGCAGTCGGCGCGCGCAGAAGCGGAAAAGGCGGAGCGAAAAAACTGATGTTCGATGCGCATATCGACGAAGTAGGCCTGATCGTGACCGGAGTAGAAGAAGGCTTCCTGCGCTTCGCCGCGCTTGGCGGGCTCGACGCGCGAATACTGCCCGCCGCCGAGGTCAAGATACAGACCGATCCGCCGCTGTATGGGGTGATTTGCACCATGCCGCCGCATGTGCTGACTAAGGAAGACACAAACAAGTCCATCAAAATCGAGGACATGTTTATAGATATCGGCATGGCGCAAGAAGACACCGAGAAAGCCGTACCGCTCGGAACACCGGGCGTATTAGCGCACGGGCTGAAAAAGATCGGCGAAGACGGCATATGCGGCAAAGCGCTTGACGACAGAGCCGGGTTCGCGTCGATCCTGCGCGCGCTGGAACTGCTGAAGGATGAGACGCTTGACGTCGACCTATACGTAATGGCGAGCGTCCAGGAGGAAGTTGGCGTGCGCGGCGCCGGGCCGGGGGCGTACGCGGTCGCGCCCGACGAATGCATAGTCATAGACGTTGGCTTCGCAAAAACGCCCGACACAAAGCCCGCCCAGGTACACGAAGAGCTTGGCGGGGGAGTGATAATCAGCCGCGGCCCGAACACGAACAGGCGCTTGACAGATATTGCGGTCGGCCTTGCAAAAGAAAAGGAAATCAAGCATCAGATAAACGTCGAGCCCGGCGGCAACAGCGGCACTAATGCCCGCGCGATACAGATATCACGCTCAGGCGTCGCCACAGCGCTGTTCGGCATCCCGCTCCGGTACATGCACGGCGCGTACGAATACGTATTGACCGATGATATAGAGAGCACAGCGAAGCTGCTTTGCGAGTGCGCTAAGAGGAGTTAATATATGATAGATACATTAAAAAAGTTATGCGCGCTGAGCGGGGTCTCGGGCTGTGAGGACGAGGTGCGCGAGTATATTGTCAGCAGGGTTACGGGCGTTGCCGACGACGTTGTAGTCGACATAATGGGCAACGTCATAGTGACGAAAAAAGGCAGGAAGACGCCCGCGAAAAAAACCATGCTGTGCGCTCATATGGACGAAGTCGGCGTTATATGCACCAGCATCACGGACGACGGTTATCTGAAGTTCGCGCTAGCGGGAGGCGTCGACAGGCGGGTCGTCATCGGCAAAACCGTAGAATTCGGCAAGGAGCGCGTCTTGGGACTGATAGGCTGCAAACCCATACATCTGACAAAAGCCAGGGACAGGGAAAAAGTCATAGAAATCGAAGAAATGTACATAGACATAGGCGTAAAAAAGCGCGAAGAGGCGGAAAAACTCGTCTCCGTGGGCGATACAGGGGCGTTTGACGCCACGGTCATCGAGTTCGGCGACGGCTACATCAAAGCGAAAGCCATAGACGACAGATTCGGCTGTGCCGTGCTGCTGAAGCTTATAGAGACTGACTTGCCGATCGACTGCATGTTTGCGTTCAACGTCCAGGAAGAAGTCGGACTGCGCGGCGCCTACACATCGGCCCATCGCGCAGCGCCCGATATCGCGCTAAACGTCGAAGGAACGACAGCGGCAGACCTCCCCTCAGTGACCGGAAACAAGAAAATATGCAAACTGGGCGGCGGCGTAGTCGTACCCTTCATGGACGGCGGCACGATCTACGACAAAGAACTGTACACGATACTGAACGATCTTGCGGACAGTAACGACATCCCCAGGCAGACAAAAAGCGTTGTCGCCGGAGGAACAGACGCCGCAGCGATCCAGAGGTCACGCGCGGGCGTCAAGACAGCAGGGATAGCCGCGCCGATAAGGAACCTGCATTCGCCGTCGTGCGTCGGCAAGATCACAGATATGGAAGCCGTCAGCAGTCTTGCAATGCTCTTCATTGAAGAAGTGGGAGCAAGATTCTGATGACGACAGGCGGATTGAATATTTCCCAACAGGTGTACGACCTTGCGGAGCAGGTACTCATGGATGCAGCCGCGCCCTTTTCAGAGATAGACAGGGTCGCGCAGATAAACACGGAAAAGGTTCTCCTTGCATTCCGTGAATACCGGGTTTCCGACGTATGCTTCAACGGCACGACGGGCTATGGTTATAACGACAAAGGCCGCGATACGCTCGACGACGTCTTTGCGAACATCATGGGCACGCCGAATGCGTTGGTCCGCTCGCACTTTGTCAGCGGGACGCACGCGATAACAGCCGCGCTTTTCGCCGCGCTGCGCCCGGGGCAGACGCTATTGTCTGTGACCGGGCCTCCATACGATACGCTCCACGGAGTCATCGGGATAACAGGCGATCACAGAGGCTCGCTCAAAGAGATAGGCGTCGGCTACACGCAACTGGATTTAGCCAACGACGTCACGCCCGGCGGCGAATTATTCGACCCCGCCAAAATAGAAAAAGCCGTCCGACTTGGTAACGTCGGAGCGGTTTTTATACAGCGCTCGCGCGGCTATACATTGCGACGCGCCCTCACGATACATGAAATAAGCGATATCTGCGATATCGTACACAGCGTTGACCCGGCTATCGCGGTCGTTGTGGACAACTGCTACGGAGAGTTCACCGAAATACAAGAGCCGGGCGATGCAGGCGCCGACTTAGTCGCAGGCTCGCTGATAAAAAACCCTGGAGGTGGTATCGCGCCTGCAGGCGGCTATGTCGCAGGAAAGCGCGAGCTGGTCGAAGCGGCGGCGTTCCGGCTGACGTCGCCGGGCATAGGCGGTGAATGCGGGGCCACCCTGGGCCTCAACAGAATACTGTATCAGGGGCTGTTTCTCGCGCCACACACGGTTGCGCAGGCGATGAAAACGGCGGTTTTCTGTGCCAGGTTGTTCGAGCTGATGGGATACAGGACGACGCCCGGATATCTCGACAGGCGTTCGGATATAGTGCAGACGATAGAACTCGGCTCTCCGGAGCTGCTCGAGCTGTTTTGCAGGGGCATACAGGCCGGCGCGCCGGTGGACTCGTATGTGACTCCGACGGCGTGGGACATGCCCGGCTACGATTGCCCGGTGATAATGGCCGCCGGAGCTTTCATACAGGGCGCGTCAATAGAGCTTTCTGCGGACGGGCCGATGCGCGAGCCGTACAGGGCGTGCCTGCAGGGCGGCCTTACGTTCGAGTCCGGGAAGCTTGGGGTCATGCTGGCCGCGTCGATGCTTGGTAAGGCGGAGTAAAGCCGGCGCCGGGAATTATTGGTAGAGGTAGTGCGATGGGCGATTTGACAGGCGAACAGCCGACAGTTGGCAATGATGAACAATGGCGAGGGAAGGAGTACGCTTTCTTTTCGCATAAATCGTGCGAAATGTTCCCTTGCCACGAGAGGGTTGATGCGGATGACTTCAACTGCCTTTTCTGTTATTGCCCCCTGTATCACCTCGGCGGCGGGTGCGGTGGCAACTGTGAGTTTTTATCAAACGGGGTAAAGGACTGTACCGGTTGCACAATTCCGCATATCAAGGACAACTACGGTTATATCATCAGCCGTTTTCACGACATTGCCGGACGCCCTTAAAACCCGCCGCCTGCAGGGCGCTGAATGTAAAATTATTTCACAATCGGCGTTGGTCGTAACAATGTCAGATAAATTCAAGGAGGATAACATGAGAAAACAAACACTGGCAATTATTTTGGCGCTGTTGATGATCCTGCTGCCCGCGGCCTGCGGTTCCAAGGATGAACCGCCCGCATCCCCGGCCCCGACTAACTCCGACTCGCCCGCGCCGACGCAATCGGAGTCGCCGTCGCCGTCCGTGCCGCCGGTCCGGATCGAGTCGCCGGCAGGAAAATACTATGTCAGCAGCATGCAATCGGGAGATATTGATTTCATAGAATTCATGATGTCGATGAACGAGTTTGCCGACGACGGCGACGTGTTTGACCCAAAGAATGTATTTATTGAGCTTAGGGAGGACGGAACTTTTATTTTGTCGATGTCCTCCAACGATGAAGACAGGGCGGAAGGGACATATGTGATAAACGGAAAAAGCATTACGTTTACCTCTGAAAGCGAGGAAGTGAGTGGAACCATCGACGGAAATCTCATCATCGTGGAACAGGAAGATGGCGGCGAGGTTTCGAGGATGGTTTACGACAAGTCGGGGCCGCTTGTGTATACTCCTCCGGAACGAAACTACGACCGGTCGGACGATTATGGATACGAATCGCCATATACCGACGGCGAGCCGTTTGAGGGAGGCTATACCATCGTGGAGGTCGGGGAATTCAACATAGTTTCGGACTGGTTTCCCTTTGAGGACCCCCTGGTCGTGGACGGCTACTTTGACAACGGTATTGTCGCGGCGGGCGACGTCTATTACACGCTCACGGACGGCGCTTTGAAACAGTACAGGCGCGACGGGGTCGAGCTGGTATTTGAAAAGAATCTGATCGCCGACGACGAGTATCGTCACATATGCGCGGATAATGAAGGCGTTCTGTACGCATCAGGGTTCATGTGCGAGTTTGCGGCCTACCGAGACGGCGAGCGGATTTTTATTCACGACGGGCCGGATACCGTCGCGATGCACCCGTTGGGCGAGTGGGGGATATCCTATTTTGTCGGGTCGAACGTCGAGAAGGTGCTCGTCGGCGACGGAGACCTCGGCAGCGAAGATTGGAGGTTTGAGGAGACGGATACGATCAGCTCCATTACGATCGGGAACGACCATATTTTTGTCGCCGGAAGATCGGTCGCGAATGATGAGCAAGCCATTTTCGTATACGACCTGAACGGAAACCTCAAGCTAACCCTCGGAGATAAGGGGTATTCGGAGCCGGACGGCCTTGGCTCGGTGACAGCGGTCGTCGAAACCGTCAACGGGTTTGTGGCGCTGGACGGAAATATGCGCCACATATGCTTTTGGAGGAAGGACGGAACATTTATCGACGCGATAGATTGCGGGGACTTGCTAAAGGGCACCGATTACCCGTGGCTTTCCTCGGCCTCGCTGACGTCCGACGGCGACATACTTGTTGGCTTGAGCTGCGAAAGGCCCGACGACTCGGCGAGAGAGCTGATAGCCTACCGGTTGAGCGGTTTCTAGCAAATGCAGCGGGGGCTTGACGCCGGATATTGACAAATCGTGCCCAATCGCTTATATTTGGACAAGACAGATCATGCAGGACGGGGGAAGCAGGTAAAAGCCTGCGCGGTACCGCCGCCGTGAGGGCCGTCGGGGACAACCGACGGGACTGAGCCGGAATACCCGACTGTGTGAGGTGCGTGAGCACCCGTGCCGGAAGGCATGAAGCAGCGGCTTCACGATGTATGGAGTGTGCGCTTTTATTGAATTGTACGGCTTTGCATTGCCGGATGATTCGGTAGGCGTTCCATCACGGGACGCCTACCGCGTTTTTTGGGAGACGACCTATGTTTGCAAAGCACAAGAATAAAATAATCGTCGCCGTCGTTGCCGTAGCGGTGTTGGCGTGCGCCTGGTTCTTTGGCGGCAACTACGTGAAGGATGCCGGCGACCCACCGGGTTCGCGGCCGTCGCCGGCTACGCAGGCGCATATTGCCGATGAACAGGGGACGGCCGGTCTTGCGGCGGATTCCGGAAAAACGACGGAAACCGATACGCAGGCGGACATGGGACAGAGGGATGACAACAGCGGGGATGCAACCGCAGTGGCAAACACGCAAAATGACGGTGAAACCGCGGTTCGCGAGAGCGTCGCGCTGCCGGGCACGGATGAGGACGCAGGCGCGGCGGAGACCGCGGCGGCGCCGGCAACCGACGACGACGTGACCGCGCGGACGCCCGAACAGGACGGAGACGTCGGGACGGATGCGCCCGCGTTCGGCGGCGCGGACGCAACGCAGGAAGGCGCGCGCGAATCCGCGGAACAACAGGGCAATGGTCTCGACGCCACGGCGCAGGAGCAAGTATCTCCGGTCGAACCCGGGGACGCGACGGACGGCGACGCGTTCACGGTAACGCTGACGGTCAGATGCGTTACGGTTCTGGACAACATGGATCTGCTGAAAAAGGACAAACGCGAGCTTGTGCCGGACGACGGATTGATTTTTCACGCGACCGAGGTGACCGCGTATCACGGCGAGAGCCTGTTCAATGTTTTCCTGCGCGAAATGAAGAAAGCAAAGATCCACATGGCATTCAGGAATACGCCTATATACAACTCCGCATACATAGAAGCCGTCAACAATCTGTATGCATTTGACGCGGGCGAGCTTTCGGGCTGGATGTATTGCGTGAACGGCGCCTATCCAAGCTATGGTTGCTCGCGGTATCTTCTTGAGCCGGGCGACGAGATCGTATGGAACTACACATGCGACCTTGGGCGCGACCTTGGCAGGAATGCCTCCGGAGGATGGCAGTTGGATGATTAACGTACAAAAAGCCGTCAGAAGGACGGGCGCGGATGGATTCGGCGACACCTTTTCCGGGTATCATCCCTTTGTGAATATGCTGTATTTTGTCGCGGTGATTGGATTCGCAATGTTTTTTACGCACCCGGTCTGCCTTGCCATATCGCTTTTTTGCGCGTTCACGTATTCCGTGGCTATTAGCAGGAAAAAGGCGTTCAGGTTCACTTTCCTGTATATGCTGCCGCTGTTGGTCGTCACGGCTGTGCTCAGCCCTTTGTTCAACCATCAGGGCGCGACGATCCTGACATATTTTCCGGGAGGCAACCCGTTGACACTGGAATCGATTCTGTATGGAATAGCGGCTGCAATGATGCTGATAACCGTCGTCACATGGTTCTCGTGCTTCAACGAAGTCATGTCGTCGGACAAATTCATCTACTTGTTTGGACGGATAATCCCCGCGCTCTCCCTGGTATTCTCGATGGCCCTGCGATTCGTGCCGAGGTTCATCGCGCAGACCAAGGTGATTTCGAACGCACAAAAATGCGTCGGCCGCGACGTGTCCGGCGTAAAAATACTGCGCAAAACCAAACTCGGCCTCAGGGTATTTTCCATAGTCAACCTGTTCAGAAAAATGAAGCACGGGGTGAAGATTCTATCCATACTGGTGACATGGTCGCTGGAGAATGCGATCGAGACGGCCGACAGCATGAAGGGAAGGGGATACGGGCTTGCGGGGCGTACCGCGTTCTCTATTTACCGTTTCGATAAACGGGATCTGTTCGCGCTTGTGTATATTGTTGCCTGCGCTGCGACAGTGATATCGGGAGCGGTCGTCGGAGCGTACCAATTCCGTTATTTTCCGACCATTAAAGGGGAATGGACGGGAACGGCGATCGTAGTGTTTGCGGCCTACTTTGCGCTCGGTGTGTTTCCGGTTTTTATGAATATAAAAGAAACCGCCGTACTGAAGCGGATAAATGTATAATATGAATACCTATCAAATCGAAAACCTCACATTTACATATCCAAACCGGCTGAAGCCCGCGCTCGACGACGTCAATCTCACTGTTGTGCGCGGTGAGTTTGTCACGTTGTGCGGGCCGTCCGGCTGCGGCAAGACCACGCTGCTGCGGCAGCTCAAGCCGTCAACCGCGCCGCATGGCGAAAAATCGGGCGCCATCCACTTTGAAGGGGAACCCCTGGACAAGCTTGGCGCAAGGGATGCGGCGGCAAAGATAGGTTTTGTCCTGCAATCGCCCGAGAACCAGATCGTCACGGACAAGGTGTGGCATGAGCTTGCGTTCGGGCTGGAAAGCCTTGGGTTGAAAACGCCCGAAATCCGCCGGCGCGTGGCTGAAATGGCGAGCTTCTTCGGAATCCAGACATGGTTCCACAAGCCTGTGACGGAGCTGTCGGGCGGGCAGAAGCAGATGCTGGCGCTGGCGTCAATAATGGCGCTTCAGCCGTCCGCGTTGATTCTCGACGAACCGACAAGCCAGCTCGACCCGATTGCGGCGGGCGAATTCCTCGCGACGGTCGGAAAAATAAACCGCGAGCTCGGCGTGACGGTGATACTCACGGAACACAGGCTTGAGGAAGCATTTCCGCTGTCCACGCGCGCTTTGGCGATGGACGGCGGAAAGCTCATTGCCGACGGGGAGCCCCGCGATGTCGGACTGCAGCTGCGCGGATGGGGACACGGTATGTTTAAAGCCATGCCGACGCCGATGCGCGTTTGGGCGGCTTGCACCGGGGAGAAGGGGACAGGGGATGATAGGGAACAGGGAGCAGGGGATGGGGAGCAGAGGACAGGGAGCAGAGGACAGGGAGCAGGGGATGGGATCGATGTGGATACAGAGTGCCCCGTTACCGTCAGGGACGGCGCAAACTGGCTGAGTCTGCAGACCATCAAAATCCACAACCCGGAATCCGGGGAAAACCACGCCCCGCAATCCTCGCCGCGATCTTCCGGCTCCTCACGGACTCCGTCCCGAACGGCGGCTGAAATCGACAATGTCTGGTTCAAGTACGGCAGGGATATGCCGGACGTGATCAAAGGATTGTCGCTGGATATCGAATATGGGGAGATCACTGCGATCCTCGGCGGCAATGGAACGGGAAAAACGACGGCTCTATCGATAATCGCGGGCCTCAACGCCCCATATCGCGGCAAGGTCAGGGTGGATGCGCAGGTATATACGCTTCCGCAGAACCCCCAGTCGCTGTTCGTCGCAAAAACCGTACGCGAGGACCTGCTTGAAATGTTGTCCGAAAGAAAGCTTTCGAAGGAAACAAAACAGCGCCGGCTTGGCGCAATGGTGAAACTATGCAGGCTGGAAGGCTTGCTTGAATCGCATCCATACGACTTGTCGGGCGGTGAGCAGCAGCGCGCGGCGCTTGCCAAGGTGCTGTTGCTACAGCCGAAAATACTGCTGCTGGACGAGCCGACGAAGGGCTTTGACGCGGAGTTCAAGCAGGTTTTTTCCGCGATATTGGGAAAACTGACGACCGGCGGCGCGGCGGTGGTCATGGCAAGCCATGACGTGGAGTTCTGCGCCGAATACGCGGATCGCTGCGCGCTCTTCTTTGACGGCGGCATAGTAACGCAGAATGAACCGAAAGCGTTTTTTTCAGGCAACAGCTTCTACACGACAAGCGCCAACCGTATGTCGCGAGGATTCATACCCGACGCCGTCACCGCCCGCGACGTCATAGAGGCGCTTGGCGCGCGCGGGGAACCGGACGTCGAGAGCGATGAGCTGAAAGCCTGGAACGAAGACGCGGGATATGACATTGACAACATCCTTGACGACGCGCCGAATAAAAAGGACACGAAGATGTCAAAGACCCGCATATCCGTGCTGGGGCTGTTTCTCCTTCTGCTTGCGGCGACGGCCGTGTTGACAGGCTTCAATTTCCCCGGCTTCAAATCGTTCATATCGGGCGGAAGCGAAGCCATAAGCATCGCGGCGGAAGGCGCATGGCTATATATCGGGATCATGGTCGCGTTTGCGGCGGGGCTTGCGGGCGTCACGTTGACGCTCTCATGGAACCGTGGAAAAGAATCCGCTCCGGGCGGCGTTTTGGCAAAACGCAAGCTTTCAAAGCGCACGATAATGGCTATAGCAATGATCCTCATTGCCATCCCGGTAACGATATATGCGGGTTCAAGCTTTCTCGGCGACAGAAAATACTACTTTATCTCGTTGCTGATAATGGCGGAGACCATGCTGCCCTTCGCGCTTGTTTTTGAAAGCAGGAAACCGCAGGCGCGCGAGCTTGTGGTTATCGCCGTGCTTTGCGCCATAGCGGTTGCGGGACGGGCCGCTTTCTTCATGCTGCCCCAGTTTAAGCCCGGCATCGCGGTCGTGATCATTGCAGGAATCGCGTTCGGCGGGGAAACCGGATTTCTTGTCGGCGCGATGTCCGGGTTTGTGAGCAACTTCTTTTTCGGGCAGGGACCGTGGACACCATGGCAGATGTTCTCATTTGGTATCATCGGCTTCCTCGCGGGCGT
>Ga0082212_10013004_pt1 | contig 10440 bp, 5 predicted proteins | sample TergutNt197P3_FD_71548 | JGI IMG/M metagenome (GOLD analysis project Ga0082212, IMG submission 71548) | Neocapritermes taracua P3 segment gut microbial communities from Petit-Saut dam, French Guiana - Nt197 P3 | ecosystem: Host-associated > Arthropoda: Insects > Digestive system > Gut ...
TTTTATAAAACAAAAAATAATTGTCGGTAACTTCAAATATAATGTATTGAGCATCTGGCTTTCCAATGTTTGATAAAAACTCTTTTATAGGTTTCCCGTTTATTAATAACTGTTCATTTCTTATTGGTACGTAACAATCTTCTATTACTTTCTTCAATATTTCTCCATGCAAATATTTTTTACTAAATTTTTCAAAACCAATTTCTTTTAATTCCTGCATTTTATTTGTATAGTAAATTGTATCTGTTTGTAACAAATCATCTGTTTTTTCACTTTTTGATGGGAAATAACCAATAAGATTCCCTGCAACATTATAAAGATAATATATTGGAAGACCCAGCCCTTTCGATGATTTCGGTATATAATAATCAACTTTTCCGTTTTTGTGATAATTATATACTATTTCATACCAAAAAGTTGTTATAGTATCTCGACCATAGAAATCCTCAAATAATATACCTTGTTTATATTGTTCGTGTTTTAATTTGCCATCTTCGTAATAATATGTAATGAGATGGTCTTGTCGAGAAGGTCCGTTATATGCATCTCCAATTCGAAATTCCAATTCATCAAAAAAGTCTTTTTTATATAAATAAACATAGGCTAAATCCAATGCATCGTCAATATCTTCTTTAAATCCATCAAAAGATATTTCTCTGGTTAATTTACCTTCGTCAAATTGAAATGAAATATAACAATCTAATGAATCTCTATAGCAGTAATCTTTATTAAGCTTTTTTATTTCGTGTATCTTCATTACTCTAATATCTTCTTTTGAAATAAAAAAATAATGACAATACGTATTTTGATAAACACATAAAAATAAAACAATTGCAACTAATCGTATGTAAAAAATCGTTTTCATTGGCGACAATAATTATAAGTTGTATATTCTTTCAATAGTTTTAATATTTCACCTCGATGTGATATTTTTGATTTCAGAACAGCATACTTTAAATACCTGTAATCATGAGTATTAAAAGCATGAATTGCCCTTCTTGCTATGTTTGGATAATCTAAAAGAATATCTCCATTTTCATCTAAAAGAATATTTCCAGCTTTATCTTTCGCTGGTTCTTTATTTTGGTTCACACTTCCATTTCCCATATTCCAACTTAAACTCAGCAAAACAACTTTTTCAACTTCATTCAAAAATTGATTAACATTCCCTTCATCAAAAAAGTAACCAAACGTTGGCTGAAATATCCTCAACAATAATTCTGAAGTCTTTACATTGTTACTAATGTGATTTTTTGCTAAAAATTTAATAGCACCTCTTAAATAACTATCAGACTTCATTTTAGGCATAGTTTTTTCAACTGCACGTTCAAATGAAATCTGCAAGTCTTTGTCTTTCCAAACGGAGTCGTAGTATGTGAAATAATTGTGCATGGCATTCATTCTGGTAGCACCTAAAGCACCCATAACCGCTGTATATTTTACACCTGAATCAGCTGTTATATTAGAGCCTATATAATCATTGAAATCTGCAAGTTTTTTATTTTTTCCTATATCGTATCCAAAACCAAATGTAAGCCCTGAAGAATTTGGTTTGTTAGAGGTTTCATTCCAAGAGTAAACGTAAATATAAAATTTATTATCATTTTTATCTGTAGATTTAGCCACATACGCATTTTTTATTTCTTCATTATCATACGTTCCATCGGTTATTTTAGCATATCTAACATCCCCTTTTTCCAACTTGGTTTTAGTATCTTGTGATATAATTTCAGAATTGACTAATGTTGTTAAGTCTCGTGCGTTTGCTCCCAGTTTTTTTATACTACCTACTGGATATGGTATATGTGCAGTACTTACATATTTACCTGGGTTTTCGTATTCAAAGTTTTTAGCGATATATGCAGGGACATGTTTTTCTACAAAATAATCTTTTCTGCTCTGGGGAGTAATTAACAACAAATCTTGAAATTCTCTATTGTAATCATTAAAAGCTGTTCCATAATCTGTGACTTTTTTCCCTACTTCATTCAATAATGTTTTTCCTGCCAAACTTCTTAATCCATTTGCATATCCAAACCATGCGTCAAATTTAGTATAATATGGATTATTATCTCGACCATCTATTTTTGTATAAGGCGTTTGTGTCATATCCTCTATAAAAAATGGTAATCGGAACGCCATTTCAAAAGTAACTTTTTCAATATCGCCTTGATAAATATAATCTCTAATAGGCGTATCTTCTAATAGTCGGAAGCCTTTATTGTCATTAGCAGCAGGTAAATTATTGGCTTCGGTAATAATTGCATTTAATCTCTCTTTCAATCCGGTACTTCCATTTGACCAATATGCTGCAAACGGATTTGTACCCACAGGTTCAGGAACTATTTTATTATTCCATACGTATCCATCTATTTTATCAAATGCAGCATCTGAATATTTAGCCGAAAACCAGTTGTTTGTATCAAAACTATATAATGTAATCCCTGTGTCTACTTGATGAGGTTCAGGTTTTCCATTAATTGTTTTTGAGCCTGATACACCTAAATTTAAATGATAGTATGTTCGTTCTCCGGGATTTGTTTGCTTGTTTGCTTTATTTCCATTTATTAATATTAGAAAGAAATAAACAGGAGTGTTTTCAATGAAGTTGGCATTATTTATCTGTCTTATATCATTAACCTCAGATTGGTGAATTGCAATAGATTTAAGAATAAAATATTTAGGAGTATCTAATCCAATGATATATAAAGGGTCATTATTTCTTACTTCCAAAATTGAGAGATTCGCATTAATTCTGATTTTATACACATTGGAAGACTTACCTGTTATTATTTCTTTTTTACTATCTCTATAAACCGATTCTTTTGAAAATGTATCATAGAAGCATTTCGGATTATGATTTTTAGTTCTTTTTATTTTGTTCTCCATAAAAGGAGCGCTTCGAGGCGTATGAAAATTTTTGTTTTCTTTGTTGACTAAGTTTGCAAGTCTGATGTCTTTATAATTTCTAATTATATAAGAAACCATTCCTATTTCGTCTCCCACAATGCCGTTTCGTGCTGCAAATGCTGAATCATCGAATATATTATATTTGGTCATCATAATTATTGTGAATTATTAGTTAAATAAAAGCAAATAAGCCTTTTTCGTCAAATGAAATTTCTGTATTACCTGTTGGAACTTGATTTTCTATCGCAGTCATATCTTGATATTCGCTCAAAGTTAATTGTAAATAAGTTGCTACCGGCATTTCTGCATTTGAATCATTAACACTGAAAATTGTAAATTCTCTATCATCTGTCCAACCATTGTTATCTTCGCAAGTTGAAAATATCATATTATCTTCCATATCCGAAGCAAATCGTTCCCAATAACCTGTTTGTAGAGTTAGAAGTGGTGAAGAATTATTAAGCGTTGATAAAGACAGCTTTAATGTAAAATATTTTTGCCCGTATTCGTTTGTCTGCGGATTGGAAAAACCTGCTGTTAATGTTCTAATCGGGTAATTATTGAGGTTTCTGTATGCTGTTTCCAGCGAATTAAGAGCTGAGGAACCATTTGTTGTGACTTTAATGTTTTGAGGGCTGCTCTCAAACCAATCTATCGGGTTGTCATAAACATCTCTTATATCAAGGTAAACAGTGTTTTTGGTTTCAAATTTTTTGACTAATTCATATATTCCTTCTTTGCTTACAGATTTTGGTGCATTCGTGTTATTCGTGCCAATAGAAAATGCATTATGAGAAAAAAGTCCGTAATAAGCGGCCGGGTCAATATAGTTTAGTATTTGCAATCTTGAGGCTTCAACTTCTTGAATGTTTGTAGAAACTTCTATTATATTAATTGCTTTTTTTGCTATAGATAATGTTGGATTAAAAAACGGATTATCCAACATAATTTCAAAGCCATACTCAGAATCAAATCTGCCAATGCTTTCCCCTTGTTTTACTAAAGCGAATTGATATTCTTCTTCTTTAAATAAATCGTCTATTAAAAAAGAATCATTCAAACTATCATAAAGATTTAATGCAATTTCCGGATTTTTCGCTTTTCTCAGATTTTTTATTAAAATACTATCATCATTTGATGATGGTTTTAATTCATTACCATTTAAGAAATCAGATTTCAATAATCCTCGATAAACAAAATATTTTACAGAAATTCCATGAAATAATGTTTGGGGTTTAAGAAATAAGTTTACTCTATTTGTATTACCGGTTTGCTCCACAATAAAAATCTCACCATTAGTTACAGCATAAGCCATAGGATTATTTCCTCCACTAAAGAGAGATGTTACTCTATATTCAGAACTTGATAATGCTCCGAATGCTTGAGTATTATTTTGAACAGGCAGATCTGTTTCTCTTGTAAAAAAGTTTATTGTATTCATCATTAAAAATATTAAGTATCAAATAAGAATAAATTCTTTGTTAAGAATTATTCTTATTGGTATTGGTTTATCGGCTTGCTCAAAAGGAAGCCTTTGTGTTTATTTGCTGCACATTTGCAAAAACTGCCCATAAATAACAGCCGGGTTTCTGGCGAGGCTATCTTGCAGTATTACAGTTTCTTCGGTAGAAAATTCGGTGTCTTTGCTTGCTTGTGCTACTTTTTCGGCAAGAGCAAGCGCCGAAAGAATGCGTGCGTTGTATTGTTCTTTTGTTTCGCCTTGTTCCATGCGTACTTTCACCGAACGCAAAGATGAATTTAACAATTTTTGAAATGTAGCAGTTTCAAGTACTTCTATCGGTTGTCCGTTTTCGTCTGCACGACGCGAAAAACCAAATGTATATGGAGTTTTACCGTCTGCTTCCATCACAACTTTTGTTAAATCAATTTTTTTCATGGGTAATTATTTTATTTGTTTATATTTCTTAAATCGATAATGGAATATAATAATTTTGTCCATTGGCAGATACGCGTATCTTTGGAGTTCCGCCGATAGTATCGAAGCCTGATATATAAAATTCATTACTAGTGTTAGGATAGCCAAAACGAAAGGAACCTTTTTCACTGATCTCAATAAATGTGTTGTTGCTTTGACTGCTGATTCGCGTCATGCTGCTATTGGAAAAAATAATTTCCGTACCGAATGGATTAACTCGAAAGTTATTATTACTGTAATCTACTTGAATAATTCTTCCACCATTTCTTTCGCCAAGAATAAACTGGTTATTAGGAATATCAAAAGACAATAAACGTTCACGAGTAGAGTTAAACGCACTTTGTCGTGGGTTATATATTACACTTTTGTTCACATCAAACTCAAACGTATAATAATAACTACTGCCAAGTATGCCTCTTAATCCAAAGTTATCGGATATTATTGTGTTCAATTTGTTGTTGCTTACTATCCTGTCAGATGTGATGCCGCTTCGTAAAGAATCGATTCCTATTTTTCGTGTTTCAGATGATCCTGTTCCGGATGTTTGTACTACAGGAATAATATCGGAATCTTGTAATGGTCCGGCATTGGGTAATTTGGAAATTTTTGAATTAGCCATAACTAATATTTTTAAAATTATTAATATTTCATTTTATAGACAAATAATTTGATAAATTTAAAATTATTTACACATTAAATAGAATGAAATTCAATTAAACATTTGTTAATGTGTTGTTTTAATTGTTTTCTTATGCAGTATAATGCATCTAAAAATGAATATGCAATGTTAGGACTTTAATTTTGAGTGAACAACTTTTTGTCATTGGTTTCTTTTATACTTTAAAAGCTTTTTAATGCCAAATAATGTATTGCGCTTAAATACAGTATATTCTAAAACTAAAAAATAGTGTAGTTTTAGAATGTGTTTCAAAATACATTCTAAATAAATTGAAAATTATAACTCAGAGTCCGGCTGTAGATAAAAAAATAGAGGAATGCCGGGTTTCCTCTTATTTAAAACTTGTTTCCTAAACTCACGCTCTTTCTACCTGTTTTACCCCTTTTACTGCTTTTATCTTTTTGATTAGTCCGTCAAGTTCGTGCAAGTCGCCGAGCATAACGGTGAGATTTCCTTGGAAAAGTCCGTCGTGCGAATCAATGGAGATTGACCGCAGCATGATATTTTTTTCCTTCGAGATGATTGACGTGATGTTTGCCACAATTCCCACATCATCGTTTCCGATAACGCGTATGGTAGTCGAGTACTGCGAACCGGCTTTTCCCGACCATTGAGCAGCTACAATTCGATGTCCAAGCCGTGAAATCATTTGAGGAGCGTTGGGGCAATCTTTACGGTGTATCTTGATGCCGCCCAGCGAAGTTACAATTCCAAAAACTTCGTCGCCATAAATCGGATTACAGCATTTCGACAGTTTATATTCAATGTCTTTCAAGTTTGTATCGATAATCATCGCATCTTCTTTGGCGGTAATTTGTTCCAAAGGCGTGTGTCGTATAAAACCGTCTGCACTTCGGTTTTCGGGCTCTGCAATGATGTGTTTATCTAAGTTCAAATACGTGTCGCGCACCTCCAAAATATCTATTTTCTCCGATGCAATGGCAACATAAAAATCGGTAACGGTTTTAAAACCATACTTTTTTGTCAGTTGCATTATTTTGGAATCTTCGAGTTCGATTTTCCAGTTTTTAAATCGCCGCTGGAGAAACTCGCGACCAATGTCGGCATCTTTATGTTGATCTTCTTTGAGTGATTGACGAATTTTATTCTTGGCGCGCGACGTTACTACCATATTCAACCATTCCTGCTTCGGCTTCTGAAAAGGCGCCGTTTGAATTTCCACTTGGTCGCCGTTGTTAAGCTTGTATTTCAACGGAACATTTTTACCGTTTACCACTGCTCCTGCGCACTTGGCGCCCAAACCGGTATGTATGGAAAAGGCAAAATCGAGTACGGTTGCTCCTTGCGGGAGCTGGTGCAAATCGCCGGTAGGCGTAAATACAAATACTTCTTTATCGTAGAGGTTGAGCTTGAAATTATCCATGTAGTCGATGGCGTTCATGTCGGGATTTTCGAGCATATCGCGCACGCCTTTCAACCAATTATCCATACTTTCTTCGCTTTTCACTCCTTTGTATTTCCAGTGGGCAGCAAACCCTTTTTCTGCTACTTCGTCCATTCGGCGTGTGCGGATTTGCACTTCCACCCATTTGCCGTCGGGACCCATCACGGTAGTGTGGAGGCTTTCGTAGCCATTTAATTTAGGGATTGAAAGCCAGTCGCGCAGACGTTTGGGATTAGGTTGATACATATCTGCCACGATGGAATATGCTTGCCAACATTCGGCTTTTTCTTTTTCGGGTGCGCTGTCCAAGATAATACGAATGGCAAACAAATCATATATTCCTTCAAAGGGTATATTCTTTTTCTTTATTTTATTATAAATGCTGTAAATGGATTTCATACGTCCTTTCAGCTCGAATCGGAAACCGGCTTCTTTCAATTTTTCATTCAGCGGAGTAATAAATTTATCGATATACGACTCGCGCGACAGCTTGGTTTGGTTCAACTTGTGGGCAATTTCGGAATAAATTTCGCGGTTTGTGAATTTCAGCGCGAGGTCTTCCAATATGGTTTTGATGCTGTAAAGTCCCAATCGGTGCGCCAACGGTGCGTAAAGGTACGATACTTCGCGGGCAATTTTCTGTCGGTCTTCTTCGGGATAAAACTTGAGCGTTTGCATTGTGTACAACCGCTCGGCTATCATAATAAGGATTACGCGCAGGTCTTGGGCGAGTGTGAGCAAGAGTTTACGAAAATTTTCGGTTTCTATTGAGGCATTTTTTTCGTACAGCTCTTTTACGCGAACGAGTCCGGTAATAATTCCGGCAACTGTTTCTCCGTATTTTTTCTCAACTTCCTTTATGGATAATGTGCCGACAAGCACCATGCGATATAAAAGTACGCTGATAACAGCTGTTCGCCCAAGGTTCATTTCGTCGAGAAGAATAACAACGGTGTGCAAATCTTTCAGCACGGGATGAACGCAGCTGTTGCACTCACGGTTCATTTTACCGCTTTGCGCTGCTTTTATTATTAGCTGTTTCACATCACGAATATCTGCATTGGACAACAAATTATCCGACAACGTCAATATTTGCTTATATACATTAACTAATTCTTTTTTTTCTGTTGCTGTAAAATCAATACTTTTCATTGAATGTTGAATCTTAATTCTTGAATGGTGAATATTACGAAACAAATATCTTATTTTTTTAGGCTAATATCAAAATATTTGTAAATGTTTATGGATATTTAAGATATTGTCTCGTCCTGATATACCGTTGCACTAAAACAATTAACGTTATGTTAGGATGAGACATAAGTATAATAAAAAAGGAGTGAAATTTTTCGCTCCTTTTTTACTTTTTATTGCTCTTTGACTACTGTCAATGTTGCTTTTCGTACACTTCCATCCGGAAGTTCTAAATAATAGTAATAAGTTCCGGGATCTACAAGTTTACCTTCGTAAGTACCATCCCAACCTTGAGTTCCGCTAAATATCGTTATACCGTAACGGTTAAAAATTGTCATTTTCATATCAGAATCTTTCAAGAAAGTACCGTTTTGAACATTTTTACCTCCCGAAATAATGGCATTAGGCCAATACACATTAATGATTATCTTATTTGATAATACTGCTGGACAGACGCCATTGTCGGCAATGGCAATTATCTTTAATTCTTCTTCAAATGCTTGATAAGGAAATGTCGGATTAACTTCTCGTCCGTTAAATTCCCACGTAAAAGGCGTATCATCGGGTATTAATGTAAGTTCGATGTTTATTTCTTCACCGGGCGCAATTTTTGTTTTACCGTCTTTTTCCATGATGCTGATTTCAGGTACTTCAAGCACTGTCAGTTCAAGTTTATTCGATACTTTATTAGCACAAGCGTCTTCTATATAATATATTATGATTTTGCCGTTATGGTCATTTACATTCAAAGCTATAGGCAAATCTATAGGAGTAAAATCGTTTTTATAATCTGTATCACCTGCGTTTCCGATTCTCCACTCATGAATCAAGAGTGATGATTTCGGTCCATAATCAGGCGTATCCAAAATTAAAATTTCGCCTTCACATATTTTCTTGAACTCGGGAATACTATCCACAAATAAATCGCCTTTGAATACTACTTGAATGGAATCAAAATCGCTAACACAACCAGTTATCGGATCTTCCGACCTGACGTAGAAAGTTTTTTCCACATCTATCGTTACGTTTGAATAGTTGGTTACTTCTGTTGTTTTGTCGGACTCGTAAAAAACCAAGTTCTGTGTTCCGACAACGCCGGCGTCGTTTAGCAAATTAACAATGTCGCCGGAACAAACAGGCGGCAATACAGGTACAGCTACAGTTGGTGTAGCAGGCTTGGGATTAATAGTAACTTTTGCTGTATCTTTCATTGCATCTTCAGCATTTGCATAAGAATTATAAGGTATGTCATTATACAATGATATGTAAGCATAATTGATTGTACTTCCGGCTGTGGTTGCTTCTGCTGTTATTGTTAGAGTAGCAGTGCCGCCTGAAGCCGCAAGAGGATTAGCAAGAGTCCAAATACCTGCACTATATGCACCATTGTCTGACGTTGCTTCGACAAGAGTTAATTCTGCCAGCAAGTGATCTGTAACTTCAATAGTGCTCGAAGTAGCCGTTGGAGCATAATTTGTCAATGTTAATATGTAAGTTACTTCTTCACCTTCACATACAGTAGAAGGAGATGCAGTTTTTATTAAAGTTAAATTACAAGGTTCTATTTCAATAGTCGCTTCATTTGAAAATATACACTCAATTTTCAAGCGTATTTTTTTACCATCGTCAGCCATTGTTGTTTGATAAGGTAATGTCAATACAATAAAATTTCCGCTACCTGCTGCATCTTCTATTTGCCAAATGGCACCTGCAGGTACATCGTTCGGATTACGAGTACCAAGCAACATCTCAACAGTTATTTCGTCATCGCCGCATTCGAGTTCGACATCTTCTAAAATGATAGGATCATAGAAAGTAGGTGTAGTTGTAACTGTTCCATTGTTTCCATTTTGTCCGGCACAAGGTGGTGGAAGTGGTTGTGAGCCTCCGGCTCCTCCTCCGGCCACTATATTACTTGCACTGAGACCTGTTCCATAAGTAATATTAACACGAGTCAAATGTATCATTCCTCCATCGCCACCAATTCCACCAACAGCACTGCCTACGTTGTTGTAACTTCCGCCTCTGCCAGCGTTTGCAGTAATGCTGCCATTAACGATAAGAGTACCAATGGGAGCGGAAATATTAACATCGCCACCTTTGCCACCTTCGCCACCCCAGTCAGCAACGGGATTTCTGCAAATGCTTGAATTTGAGTTATCGCCTTGCATATCCGTACCTACATCAGATCCATCTCTACCATTGGCTTGTATTTGCGCTGTTTCAACATCGCTATATCTTGATAATAATATTACATTGCCACCTTCGCCACCTTTGCCTGCTTGATTAAAAATGGTGCCACCATTAGGCGATCCTTTA
>Ga0082212_10013005_pt1 | contig 10440 bp, 9 predicted proteins | sample TergutNt197P3_FD_71548 | JGI IMG/M metagenome (GOLD analysis project Ga0082212, IMG submission 71548) | Neocapritermes taracua P3 segment gut microbial communities from Petit-Saut dam, French Guiana - Nt197 P3 | ecosystem: Host-associated > Arthropoda: Insects > Digestive system > Gut ...
AACAACAGCGCGTGGCGTTGTGCAGGGCGTTGATTCGCCGACAGAAAGTTATTTTATTAGACGAGCCTTTATCAAATTTAGACATGAAGCTGCGCGCTTGTATGAGAATAGAACTCATGAAAATACATCAGAAATTTGAAACTACTTTTATATATGTCACGCACGACCAGAACGAAGCAATGGCAATCGCGGACAGAATCGTGGTTATGAAAGACGGCATTATTCAGCAGGTCGGCACTCCCGAAGAGCTTTACTCGCGCCCCGCAAATGTTTTTGTCGCGGGATTTATCGGCGTGCCGCAGATGAATTTCTGGAACGCGGCGGTTGACGGGAAAGCGGTAATAAAAGGCGTTCGCCCTGAAGATATGTATATTGTAGGGCACGACGACCCCGGCGTGCCGCAAAATATAATAGACGCAACAGTCGAAGTCCGCGAGTTTTTAGGCGACAGGACTTATCTGCACTGCGTTGCCGAAGATAACCCGTTTATCACCGTGCGCGTATCTCCCGACTGCGCGGCAAAAGCCGGCGATAAAATCAAACTCGCTGTGAAGCCCGGTAAAATTTATCTGTTTGATAAAGAAACGGAACGCGCGATTTATTGACGGGGTTTTTGGCAAACCTGCGTATATAGGAAAAAGCCCTCTTTAGTAAAGAGGGTGGCACGAAACATAAACGAACGTAGTTCGTTGGCGTGAGTGACGGGTGTTTTGTCAAATCTGATGTTGTTCTGGGGGCACAAAACACCCGCCGCTGCGGCGGCACCCTCTTTGCTAAAGAGGGCAAGGAAAGAAAATTATATATAATCACAAATATTTTAATAATGTCTTTTGCAGCCTGTCTATGATTTTATCCCTGAAATACAGCGGCTCGAGGACTTCCACGCCGTAATTATAAGATAATATATGGCTGTACAGCCATTCGTCCTCGGGATATATCGCGCTGACTATAAAATTGCCGTTTTCGTCGGTCTGTATGCTCTCCTCGTCAAAATCGTCGAACACCCTGTGCGCGTATGACGAGTGTATTAATAATTTTAAATCGACGTTATTTTTCGGGATTTCGTCAGGCTGTGCCTGTACGGGTTCAACAGACTGAACGCCGGGGACTCCGTCCCCTGCAAGTTCGTCCTGCTCGTCATAATAAAACTCGCCTGTTTTATTAAGCGCGTTTGAAATAGAGATATTGGGCTGGATTACAGCGAGTTCGAATAAATCCGCGACTTCGAAATTGCTTTCGCTCAGATTCACGCTTTTCATGCGCGATATTTTAAACAGCCTGTAATCCCTGCGCATTAAACAAAACGCTTTTATATACCATGCTTTATGCTTGAACCATAACTGCATCGGATAAACAGTCCTGTGGGTCTTTTCCCCCCCCGCGCCGAAATAATCAAACGCCAAGCATTTTTTATCGACTATAGCCGTTTTGATTTTGTTAAATTTTTCTTTCCCGTTGATTGTCCAGTCCGAAAAGTCAACCTCAACCCAGTTTATAACGTCTTTGTTAAATATCGAGCTCAGTTTTTTTAAGACATTGTCCGCGTTCACGTATTTCAGCGCCCTGAAACTTTGCAGGGCGAATATTATTTCGTTTTGCTCCTGACCGGAAAACGCCGAAGTATTAAGCAAAAAACCGTCAAAAAGCTCGATTCCCCCGCCTTTGCCCTTGTTCGCCGATATTGGAATCCCCGCAGTGTTTAAAATTTCTATGTCCCTGTAAATAGTCCTCTGCGACACTTCAAAGTGGTCCGAAAGTTCTTTTGCGGTCATTTTTTTCTTGTTCATAAGAATATAGACCATTTCGAAAAGCCGGTTTATCTGCATAATTATAATTATCCTCCGGAAAAGAAAAATAGAAAAAATAAGAATAAATTTTCGGAATGTATAATATAATTATATCCTGTTAATATTACTATTTTATGAATTTTATAAAAAAAGTAGGGGCGGTTAAATCATACCGGACAGTTTTGCCGTGATTTCCGCAAGGGCGTTTGACGAATTGAGCAGCTCGTCCGCCGACGCCGAACTTTCTTCGGCTATCGCGGCGTTTGCCTGAGTGGCTTTTTCCATCTGGCTTATGGCGGCGTTGACTTGCTTTACCCCGTTTGCCTGCTCGCCGCTCGCCGCGCTTATTTCGTTTATTATATTATTTAAATCGGCAAATTCGTTCGTGATTGCCTCGAGGGCTTCGGCTACCTCGTTGCTTATATCGCTGCCCGTGCCGGACAGGCTTATATTTTTCTCGATAATCTCGGCGGTTTCCGCGCTTGCCGTCGCGCTTTTCTGGGCGAGGCTGCGAACTTCCTGCGCGACTACCGCAAAACTGCGCCCCGCGTCCCCGCCTGCTCTGGCGGCTTCGACCGTCGCGTTGATTGCCAGAAGATTTGTCTGGAACGCTATATCGTCTATCGTCTTGATTATCTTTGCTATAGCGTCGCTGGACTGCTTGAGCTCCGCCATAGATTTAACCATTAACTGCATTTTATCCCTGCCCGCGTCCGCGCTCGTTTTTGATTTCTGCGCGAATTCAGCCGCCTGCTTTGTATTTTCGGCGTTCTGGTTAATCATCGACGACGTTTCGTTCATTGTAGCCGACGTTTCTTCTATGCTTGCCGCCTGCTCGCCCGACGACTCGGCTATCTGAGAGCTCGACTGGCTTAACATGCCCGAAACCGACGCGACGCGCCCCGAAACTTCCCCGATTTCCTCGACCGAGGCTTTTAAAGTCTTAGTCACGCCGTTTACTATTAAATATATAATCGCGCTTACCGCGATAATTAAAATTACGCCTATAACTATTATAATAATCATCAGGAAATTCGTGTCCCTGCTTACCGTGCTTTCCGGCACTAAGCCGCAGACCGCCCAATACCTGCCCGTGTCGCCTATCATAATCCCCGCGCCTAAAAACTGCATGTGCGAATTGGTCACGTCCGAATAGGCGTCAATCTGGAACGTGCCGCCGTTTTTTAATATAGATTCGATTTCGTTCGCGTAATTCTTCAGCCACGCCACGTCGTAATGCTCGAGCACCATGCTTTCGTTCCTGTGGGTGGCGACTAATCCGGCGGGCGAAAACACGGTTAAATAACCGTCGTCGAGAATCGACGCGGAGTTCATAATATCAGAGATTTTCTCGAGGCTTATGTCCATGCCCACGACCCCTACGGATTTGCCGCCGCGTATAATCGGGTAAGCTATAGAATAAATATTAATCGTTTTCCCCCCGATTTCATACGGATAGGGGTCGGTTATGTACGGCTTGCCGGAATTTTTCGCGCCCTGATAATACAAGCCCTCGACGGGGTCCGCGTAGTCCTCCAGAGCGTCGCCTTTGATAACGCCCCCGTCCCTGTATATATACGGCACGAATCTTCCCGTGCCGTCGTGATACTCGTCATGATTTATATGCTCGCCGTCCCTGCCGTCAAACTCGTTTGGCTCCCAGCAAGTCCATACGGCAAGCAGCGTATCGTCGGACGCAAGCGCGCTTTTTAAAATAGTTATAACGTCGTCGCGCAGGTACTGAATATCCCCGTTTCTTTCAGCTTCTATTACCATGTCCTCGACTATCGGCGCAAGGGTTCTGACCATAGCGTACCCGTCCGTGCTGATTGCCTCGAATTTATTCGCGTATTCGTTTACCCTCGCCGAAATAAGCCTGTCGGTCAGGTTGTTCGTCGAGGACGACGCGAGCAGGCTCACGATTACTATCATTATTATTATTCCCGCTATAAGCGCGGTCAGGGACGGAACTAAAACCGACGTTTTTATTTTTTTCGTTTTCATAAATTTTAATTTTCCTCTCCGGTATAATATATTTTAAATTTAACTAAAATATATTATATCATAAAACCGGACGGGAATTTGTTAATTTATAATTAAATTTTTACAATCCCCTCGCGCCGAAAAACATCAAATCCGTCGGGGACGTCGCTATGCCTACAGGGTTAGTATTCGCCGCTCCCGAAACTTTCGCGAGCCCCCCGCGTTCGCCCGCAGCGTAAAACCTGCCCGGTTCAAGTCCGCTGAAAATTCCCGCAAGATGCTTTCCCGCAGTCTGCACGCGCACATTCCCGTTTTCCGCGCCGTCGAGCGCGACGCCTATGATATTATCCGGCTCTTGGCAGTCGTATTTATATCCGAACCAAAACGTCAGGTTTATCTTCGGCGTTCCGTTATACTCCTGTATAAACAGAAATTCCCCCGGATTATCAGGGTTTTCATACGCCGCGCTTTTCAGCTCGTAAGCATAGTTTGCGACTTTCATCATGAACGGCTTGTATTTATCCAGTTGAAAATCTGCGCCGTTTATTATCATTTCATACAAACACGCGCTGTAAGCATTACCGGCGCTTTCTCTTTCAGCCAAAGTAAAATATATCCTGCCGTTTTTATAGGTTATGCAGGAAGCCCCGCTTGACATACTTGTTGACGGCAATTCACAGACTGCGCTCTTGCTGACTGTTCCCTGCGGGTCCACGCTTATTAACTGGATTTTGCCGTTTCCCGTAAGCAGTATTTTCCCGTTTTCAGCGCAAAAACGACCGCTTCCCCCGTTCGTGGGCGCAGACTCGAACAGCGTATCCGACGTAGTTCCCAATTGCTGCGCCGTACCCAGAGTTATAGCGTTCCCGCTCACTGTTACCGGAAGAGCGTACACGCCCGGGGACTGATAATATATAAGAATACATTTGCCGTTGCCGCCGTCGCAGCTAAAAAGCGTACTTTCGAAATTTCCGCCGAATCCCGCTAACGAAACCTGCTCCGTCTGCCTCATGGCGTTCGCGTCTTCGTCCACGGCAAACAGCGTGGCATAAAAAACGGTTCCGGCTTTAGAACACATAAGCGCGGAATTTCTTCCGGTTCTGACTATGTTCGACAGCATCGTGTGGGCGGAAGGGAACGACGGCCCGTTAATTATGGACGCGCCGGAGTTTTCCGTGATTTTATAAGCTACCGGCCAGAAACTGCTGGTCCCGTAAACGGCGCACATTAAAGCCGTTTGGCTTCCGTCAAAACCGTGCAGCAGCGTTGCCTTGTTTAAATTTACGTAAGTGCTGCTTAATGGCATGTACTGGCCTGCGTAAACATTTTTATTATTAAAATCCGCCGTGACGACGGCCATTCCGTCCGTATGCAGCATAAGCAGCTTATTATCCGATAATTTTAAAAATCCGTGCTGTAAAGCCGAAGACGCGTATAATGCGGCCGGGACGGTCCCCCTCTTCATTTTACACACAGAGGCTTTGCCGTCGTTCGCCAGATATAATACGTTTCCCCTGCGCGTTTCCTCGGGTACTGCCGCAGGCAGCACGGCATTGCCCGAAGCGAAATTTAAATTCCCCGCGCTCAGGGGTATTCCCGTTCTGTCCGCGGGTACGTTATTTTTCAGGACTAATTTAAAATCCTGCAGCTTTGCCGTCCCGTTATCCCCGACTGCGTCGTAATACCGCGAATTCTCGCCGTGTATGGGGTCGGGTATCCTGTCTTTGAAATATAATGCCATGTTTATTATCCTTTCGTTTTTTTAACTTTTAATAATTATTTTCTTCCGAAGCGTGCGCTTCGCCGCAGTAAAGCCATGAATCCAGAATACGCTCAAACACGCCGTACAAATCAAGCAGGGCTTTCTCTAAATTATTAGCTTTTATATATGTCATGCCGTCAAGATTTTCCGGGATTTCCCCAGTTCTGTCATACGGCAGGAAAATTTTCAGGAGCGCGAGCGACGACAAGACTTTCCCGTTGTCTGCGCGCTTTATTATATCATATAAATTCCAGTCCTCCCTGATATTTATAAGCAGCTCGCGCGTTCCGGTTTCCCACAGGCACGCAGCCAGAAAATTTACGGCCGCGCCGACCCTGTTCCTGTCGGATATATTATACGCGCCCTTTAAATCCTGCTCTGAATATATACAGCCGCGCCTGCAGGACAGGGCGTAGTCAACGTCTGACTGGGTTCTGTCATAAATTAATTTCCCCGTGATTTTATTTAATTCCGATATATTTATTTTATTATAGTCAAGCTTAATCACCGCGTATAATCCCCCTTGCCTTTATATTCCTGCGCCCTAAGCTGAGCGCGAGCTTTTCAATCTGCCCGGAAATGCCGTCGTCAGAAGCCGCCGGTATTCTTACCGCGTCCCCTGTCTGCTCTCCGCCGGCAAGAAAATCCCCGTCGAAAACATGCCTCCTGATATAATATTCATATAATCTCCGGGCTACCGATTCAGAATTGTCTTTGTTTACTAAATAAAAATTCTCGATTTTTTCGGTTTTTTCCTGCGTCCCCTCAAGCACGTCTGAATCCGAAGCCCTGACGATTACAGAACTTTTGCTGTCTATATATTCGCGTCCGCTAAGCACGCATTTTACTAACGCGTTCGCGCTTGATATTAAAGCGTAGTTCGCGCCCGAAGATATTATAGTCCCGTTTGTTATAGTTAAATTCGACGCGGGTTCTGAAAACTTCACAAGCTTTTCTCCTGCGAACGCGTCGTTATATAATTCTTTTGTCTTTGCGCTGACTGTAAAATTATGCTCCGTCAGCTCGATTGCCGTACAGGGGAACTCTATATTTACAGAACCCGACTGGTAAACCCTGTCTTTGCCTATATATTTAATTTCGCCGGATACAGAATCCGCAGGCCTGACTTTTATGCAGTTTGCCCTTGAATCGTCGATGACCGCGCCTATTGCCAGAGCGACCTGCGCTAAAGCCTCGCGCCTTTTCATAACCGGCAGCCAGCCCCTTATCCTGATATTTTTTAAGCTTTCGTCAGTTTCAATATCAAATATTTTTTCCTGCGCCTGACCCTGCGAAAAACTCCGCGAGTTTACTATTTTATCTATAAGCTCTTCAGCCGTCGTAATATTCGCTCCGTCGTATATTCCCCCCATGAAATCGTCGGACGCGTCTAAAACCCCGATTTTATCAACTGTTTCGACGGAATATTTTCCGTCCGCGTATTTTTTGCTTTTATCTATATAATAAGAACCCATATACAGCCATTCCGAGCTTTGCTCGCAAAAATATCTTATATGCAGGGGCTGCCGCTTTAAAAATATATAGGGCAGCTCGTCTTTCGTGTTAACGGTAAAATTAGCCGAGTTTATATATAAAGTCCTGCCCGTCGGGTCAAATCCTTCGTTTATCGTGATATTCTCTAAATCGCCGTCGCCGAATACGCGCACGAGCCCGAACAGCGCCGCTTCAAGCTTTAAATATCTGCGCGGCATGTTCATTCTCATGAACTCTATTTCGACCCTGTTATATAAATCGACTTTGTTTTCGCACGAATACGCCGGAGAATCCGGATAAAACGTCCTGTCCGACAATAAATTATTATCCCTGTGCCATTTTACCCTGAGCATATCGCACCAGATATTATTTTTAATATCAAAATAAAACGCAATGCCCGGGCCGCTCTGCAATCCGCCGAAGCTAATATCAAGCTTAACGCTTTGGGGCAGCATACGCGATAAATATAAGCTCTGTTCAATGCTCCATGCCGCTATATCTTCTCCGGTTTCCGAAAATTCTTTATGCTCGCCGTCGAGTATCATATAATTATGCTCGCAGGTCTGTATGCTCCTGTAAGTTATATTTTCCGCGAATAATTTACGCAAATCCGAGAAGTCCTGTATCTGGCCGCCGCCTGATAATATTTCGCCGCGCGCCGACAGAGCGGCGTAGGGCGACACGTCGTAATATGTGATTTCGCGAGTATTAGCCATGTGTTTTTGCCTCCTGCTTTAATTAATTATTATACCTCTGCGGCTTAACCGGCCGGAACGTCACGCTCAGACCGCCCCATCTGTTCACCCCGCCGTGACTCTTGTGAAGAATATCCCCCGCAGCCTTGATTTTCGCCTGAAATATTATGCTGTCCTGCCCGAACGGCAGCTCGACAGACCTGACGCTCTTCGGCGACGTTATATCATAATAAAATTCGTCGTACTGCGTGTTTTCGTTAGCCGTTCCGTGTTTTGGCTCAACCGTAAAACTATACGTGTACCTTGTCGCGACTGCGTCGTCAACCTCCGAAAAATCCAGCATAATCCCCTGCGTCGTCGGGTCGTATATTATCTCCGCGCCGCGCTTTACTTCAACCTCGCCTACGTCATAACTTTTGCCGTCTATTTTTATCACGCTCATTTTTTTAATTCCCCCCGTTTAAATAATCCGCCCGTTTTATACCCATGCTGATATAATCGAAAAATCCCCTTATATCTCCAGAAGGCTCAAGCGTTATATTAATCTCTGGCGCTGCCTGACTCGCTATACGTTCGTTCTCAAACCTGTTCCTTTCGGACGCGTCCGAAGAAAATATACCGTTCAGCGTATTCGGCCGCCCGATTATATCAGCCGCTCCATAACTTAATCCCGAGCTTTGATTAGCCGCGCCCGCAAGATTTGCCATCTGCGTTTTCACGCTGCTTATAACCCCCGTCATTTCGTCTTCGATTCCCGCCTTAACGCCCAGCGCGATATTTCTGCCAACTAAATCCCTGAATAATCTCGACGGCGATTTTATTCCTAAAAAACCCGTGACAGAGCTTACTAACCCGCTGAAAAATCCCGTCACCTGACTTGACAGCCACGACGCGAGCGACGTTATCCCGGACCATACCCCGTAAACTATATTTTCGCCGACTGATTTAAACTGTCCCGTTAAACTATTAAATTTATCGGCGAGCATTGACATTATCTCGTCCGGAGCCTTGGCGATTTCACCCGACGCTTCGGGCAGTGATTTCGCAACCGCGCAGAATAAATTAAACCCCGTGTCAGACATCAGGGGTTCGCCGTCCGTTACCGCCTCTGCTATTTTGCCTGTTAAATCGGGGACAGCTCCCGTTATATCTTTGATTATACCGGACATGTCTGATATAAGCGACGTAAAAAAATTGTTTCCGGTTTCGCTTATATTTGGCATAAACCCGATAAATTTATTTTTCACTGAATCGCCTATTTCCCCTGCGGAGCCTGAAATTTTTTTAATTATACCCGGCAGCTCCCCGACAAGCGACGTAAAAAAATCCGTCCCCGTGCTTGTCATTTCGGGGATTTTCCCCGTTATGCTTTTTATAACCCCGTTTATTATATTCGGAACGGAACTGCATACCGAGTTTATAGTATTGGGCAGTATAACAAAACTGCCGCTTAAATTATTAACTGATTTAATCATCTGTTCCGAGTGTGAGTTAACAATCGCCCCCATATTTTCGAGCGAGGCTCTGAAAGCCTTTTCGTTTAATTCGACGTCTATTAAAATAGTGCCGTCCGTCATTTAATTTCCCGCCTTTCCCCAAATTTCATTAAATTCTTCTATGTTTTTCAAATCCTGAACTTCCTGTGTTTTCACTTCACGCATTGGTAGCTGCACGGATTCTTTCGCGTTTGCGAGTTCAGTGAACCTGCGTCCGCCGCTGACTTCGCCCAAATCCATGAACCTGAGTTCTATTTTTCTCTTGAACGCGCTTTCCGGCGAAAGATTTTCAAGTAAAATTTTAAATTTATACCAGTGCAAAAAATCAATATCAATTAAATCAATATTATATTCGCTCAAAAACCCCGCGTAAATCTCTTTAGCGTCAAAATTATAACAAAATTGTTGTTCGCCTTCTTCTTCGCTAACTTCATCTGATTTCTCTGTATTTTTCATGTTAATAAAATCAATAAAAGCTTCGCTTATATATTCAACCGGCATATCCCCGCAGAACCACCTCGCCAGTAAATCAAGCTTTTTGATTTCGGGTATATCTTTTTCTTCAAGCATGTCAAATATCCGCAGGATATTTCTGAAATCCGCGTTGATATTATATAAATTTTCACCCACCGTAATCTGTTCAGGATAAATCTTATATTTTTTCCGATACAATAAAAACATAAATCTTACTCGTACTTCTCTTTAATATATTCGTCTCCGATACTGCTGATTTCCCCGCATACCGCCGTAAGCCATTCAACCGCGAGCGCGGCGTTTACGGGCTTGCCTTTGCTTATTTTGACAGCCGCTCCCTCGCCTAATATCTCGTCAATAAAAGCGACGATTTCGTTCACTGCGGCTTGTATAGATTTTATATCGTCTTTTTTCAAATCCGAGTATTTTAACTGTAACTCCGCGCTTTTATTTAATATATCAATATCAGATTTGCGTATCTCGAATATATCCCCGTTTATATCAATTTCCTGCGTCTCGGGAACGTTTAATATTAATTTTCTCATGAATTTTTTCTCCTTTTGAAAAATTATGTAACGGTTATCCGTAGGGGCGGGGCTTGTCTCCGCCCTCGTAAAACAAAACGCCAACGTGAACCATATGTATCAAAACGCCAACGTGAAATCAGATTTGCGGGCGGAGACAAGCCCCGCCCCTACGATTATAATTTTATCCCGCCGTAAACACAGGCGTCCAGATTATATTGCCCG
>Ga0082212_10013007_pt1 | contig 10439 bp, 5 predicted proteins | sample TergutNt197P3_FD_71548 | JGI IMG/M metagenome (GOLD analysis project Ga0082212, IMG submission 71548) | Neocapritermes taracua P3 segment gut microbial communities from Petit-Saut dam, French Guiana - Nt197 P3 | ecosystem: Host-associated > Arthropoda: Insects > Digestive system > Gut ...
CCTTTTCACACAATTCCTCCTAGATTGGAAATTTATAGCTTATATTGAGGAAAAATGCAATCCACAACCACAATTTGCCGAACTGAAAGCACTTGTATCAATTGTTCCATAATCAGTGTTAATGGTTATCCATGAATCACCTTCAGTACCTTCCTACCCCACAAATGGGAATCTGCCCCGCCCGGGAATGTCGGTCGTGGCTGCCTTTTACGCACGTTCTGACGTGGCTAAAATTTACGCACGCCGAAAATTCCCGGGCGGGGCAGGATTCCCTTTGTGGAACAAACAAGTTCCCGCAATTTGTTCATGGATAATCCTTCTCAATAATATGGCACCAGTGGTACCGTTGCTTTCAGTTCGACAAATTATGGTTTTTGTGATGGGTGTTAACACCCATCTGATGTTGAGCCTGGTATACAATTAGTAGAATACGTGCTGGCTAAGGGGTGCGAAAGGTTATTTAACCTTAGAACTTTGGTAACCATATGATATACACCAAAGGCATTGCCCACAGCTATGCCCGGAGGGGTCAGCGGGGTACAAAAACATTTCCCGGAATTCCCTACCGGCAGACCAGCCACAAAAGGTACCACACAAAGTGCCAATAAAAGCCCAGCGTTCAAAAAGACACAGAGACCAGACTAAAAGCGAAGTAATCATTTATTGAGCGCTGGGAGGCTGCGAGGTAGGTTCATCCGGGGTTTTTGCTACCCCGCTGACCCCTCCGGGTGTTGGCTGTGGGCAATGGATGTGATGTATAAAATATGAATACAAACTTCTACAGGTTCGAATCCAGGGCGCTTGCCCTCCCCTTTGCCGGATATTTTCGGGATATTTTTTTACCAAGCTCAACGGCAGATTGTGGGTTACATTATAACTTCAAAAACACTTCAGCTTTCTCAATCTCGGTATTTACTTTTTCGCTTATCTCGGTGTAGATGTCCGGTGAAATATTCAAAGCTTCCCAGATTGAAGGTCCGGGCTTTTCGGGGTGAAGGTCGCCGGAAAAACCGGTTTCAGTTTCCAATGCAAAGTTGTTTGCAAGAATAATGGTATAAAGCAGATCCTTATGGTTTCCGTCGTACTCAGTATGACTGTGATGATACACAATTGCGTCTCCGACGGGCCCTTCCAGCTTCCAGGACTTTACAATCATTGCTCCGGCACTGCAGTGATTAATCCCCAAATTAAGATCCTCTGAGCGGACAAGCGATAACTTCTCCCGGTCAGACGAGCTGACAGCTACCATATAATCATTGGTCAGAACCGCATTAAGGGGAATCTTGCCAATGTCGTGCAGAAGACCTGCGGCAAAATATTCTTCCCATTGTTTATTGTCAATTCCCCGTTTTTTTGCAATTGCCTTGGCCGCAACCCCGACACAAAGAGAATGCCGCCAAAAACCTTCCATATCAATTCCTGTTGTTATTTTGCTTGTCGAAAGGCTTCCCAATATGGAAGATGACAATGCCAGGTTTTTTACCGTATTAATCCCTATCATAATAATAGCGCGGACAAGACTGGTAACCTGCTGAGACAAACCATAATAAGCGGAATTAATCAGCTTTAACACACGGCCAACAAGAACCGGATCCAGAGAAATAACATGGTTTAAATCCGCAGGGCTTGTTTGGGGATTATTGCAGACTTCCAGCACCTTTGTAACCGAAGTAGGAAGGCTTGGCATATTTACAATGTATTCATCAATTTTTTTTGCAACATTTTCTGCCATTCTATTTCTGCCTTTTATCCATTACCGCATTAATTCTGGACATAATGCTCTGAACTTTTTGACGGAGCGTTGACATTAAATTATTATCGTTTACCGAGCCTGAAAGATTTTCCAGGTAAGAAAGGGTTCCCTTTATTTTTTCGCCGCTGACTTTTTGCTGAGGCGGTTTGACCACCGGTTTTTTCAGGTCTTTGACCGGTACTTTTTTATTTATTTCCTTAAGAAGTCCCTTTTTTCCATTCAATGTATTTATTACATATTCCATAGAAAGCCTGGCGTCACTTTGCAAAAAAGCTTCTTTCTTGTTCTGTGGAAGTGAAGATGAAATATCCTTAAGGTAATTCATCAGGCCAAGCACCGCATCCTTGGTAAGTACATCTTTTTTTGGTTTTTCCGGCCCGGCGGTTTTCTCAGGCTTGGCTTTGCCGGCGGGAGATTGCGAAGGAGGCGCTTCCTGCGGCCCTTCCTGCAACGCGTTTTGCGATGCATCTGCAAAGGTATCTTCAGGAAATATTTCTTCATTTTCCTGTTGATCGCCGGAAAAATCTTCAGCAAAATCTGAAAAGGATTCCGCCTTTTCGGAATCTGAAAAAGATTCCTCTTCTTCTTCACCAAAGAGTTCTTCACCTGGCTGCTGTTCTTCTTCCGGAAACATTTCTTCTTCTGATCCACCAGGGAGAATATCGTCTTCCAGAGGATTATCCCCGGGAAGTGTTTCTTCTTCCGGGAACATTTCTTCTTCTGATTCACCAGGAAGAGTTTCGTCTTCAAAAGGAGTTTCTTCGGGAAGTATCTCTTCTTCCGGGAGCATTTCTTCCTCTGGTTCAACAGAGGGAACGTTGTCTTCAAAAGGAGTTTCTTCGGGAAGTGTTTCTTCTTCCGGGAGCATTTCTTCTTCTGATTCACCAGGAAGAGTTTCATCTCCAAAAGGAGTTCCTTCAGGAAGTGTTTCTTCTTCTGGTTCATCAGCCGGGCTTTCCCATGCTCCCGGCATTTCTTCGCCTCCGTCTTCCAGAGCCAGTTCTCCGCCCTCCTCTTCGATGGGAAAAGGCGGATACTGCGGCGGCGGACTTGGTTGCTGCGGAGGCGGATATTGCGGAGGCGGCGGGTACTGCGGCGGTGGCTGATATGGCTGCTGCGGAGGCGGCGGGTATTGCGGAGGAGGCGGATACTGCGGAGGAGGATACGGTTGCTGCGGCGGTGGTTGCTGCGGCGGCGGCTGCTGCGGAGGCGGTGGCTGAGGTGAAGGAGGTTGCGGCTCCGGCAGAGGCGGACTATCCTGCTCAAACTGCAAGGGTTCTGGTTGCTGAGGCTCCGGCTGCTGGGGTTCCGGCGGTTGAGGCTCCGGCTGTGCCGGGCTATCCTGCCGGGGTTGAGAAGGCGGCCGGTTGTTTCCAGCCGGACTTCCCTGAGGCTCCTGATACAACGGGTCTGAAAAAACCCTGCTTTCCGGCTCAGCCATATTGTCCAATGACATATCCTGCTCGGGTTCTTCATCATAAAGGGGAAGCTCATCATCAAGAAACAGTTCATCGTTGTCTTCAAAACCAAAATCGGGGTCTTCAATAAAAAGCGCTTCTGTTTCTTCATCCATTACAGGGGATTTTTCTCCCATCCCCATAAGGAGGGATATGTCTTCTTTTTCACCTTTCTCTTCCGTTACCGCATCTTGCAGAAGTTTAAGGTTTCTCTGCCACATATCGGTAACATCCGATGAATATGCCTTAACGGCGCTTTCGTAAAAAGCCAGCGATTCATTCAGATCGCTCAAATCATCCGGTGTTGCGCGTTTGCCCTGAAGGTTAACAAGTTTATCTGCCGTACGAAGGGCTTTTTCTGTTTCCCCCGCGTTTTTGTGAAGCTCCGCCGCAGCAGCCAATGCTTCTGTATCATTGGGATCCGCCTTGGCCAGTTCTTCAAAAATCTGCGTTGCATGAGTGCGGTTTCCCATTTCGGCATACAGGCGGCCCAAAAGCATTTTGGCTTCGCGATCATTGGGGCGCCGGGTAAGGAAGGCAAGAATCCTTTCTTCGGCTTTTTTGTATTCCTTTCTTTTAAAATGAATATCTGCAAGATCCAGCTGGAATGTATAGTTCCCGGGATCAAGGGTGAGTATTTTTTCAAACGTTTTTTCTGCTTCGGCGTCATTTCCCATGACCCGCTGTGTTGTCCCCAGAATACGCAGGGCATGTATGTTCTCGGGCTCCCATTCCAGTGCAGCCGTTGCCTGCTGAAGCGCTTCGGGGTACCTTTCCATTTTCAGGTAAAGAGATGCAAGCCGGTACCGCACGTCTGCGCTGTTGGGAACAAGTTTAATGAGTTTTTCCAGTTCTACAACCGCATCGGCAAAATCCCCGGCGTCTTCCAGCACACGTTCAAGATTAACCACTGCTTTTACATATTTAGGATCCGCTTCTATGGCCTGGCGGTAATTGGCTATCGCTTCCCTGGATTTACCCTGATCGGCCTGAACAACTCCCATATTATTTCTGGCTTCTGCATTAAGGGGATCGGAATGAAGGATACGGTTAAAAGTATCCATTGCCTTTGTATGCTGGCCCTGTTTAAAATAAATGATCCCAATATTGTTCATGGGCTGCAGCCAGCCAGGTTTGCTCCGTAATGCCGCCTTGTATTCATTCAGCGCATCTTCAAAACGGTTGTTGGCTTCGAGGGCTACGCCGTAATTAAAATGCAGAGTGGGGTTATTACGATCAAGCGCCAGACCCTTACGGAAGGTAGTATAGGCCCTGTCATATTCGCGAAGCTGATCATAGATTGTTCCCAGATTATTGTATGCATGGACATAATCAGGATTAAGTTCAACAACCTTTGCATAGGCCATGGAAGCAGCCTTGAGGTTTCCCAGCTGTTTATGGATGTTCCCGATATTGTAGTGGAATTCAGCTTTTGTAGGATCGATATCGATCGCATCCATCAGGGCGCCCAGTGCATCCTGAAGTTTTTCCTGCCGCCGGTAAATTACCGCAAGGTTGTTCAGCGCCTCAACATCTTTGGGGTTTTTTGCCAAAAGGGTTGTAAATTCATCAACTGCCTCGTCTGATTTTTCCATCTTGGCGAGGGTTGTCCCCAAAAGCAAATGAGCCGATCGATCATCGGGAACTTTGGCGATGTATTGTTTTAACAGGCGTTCCGCTTCTTCGTGATCCCCTACACGGGAGGATCCTTTTGCGCGTTCCAGAATATCCTGAACATCAATACTCATTCAACCATCCTGACGATCAATTTATTGTCCTGTCCTTAATGGCCGGGCGCTGACTTCTCTGGAAAATTTTCCCGAATGAAAATCCGTTGACCCGGTTCCGTCATAGGCGGCAATTACAAAAAAATACAAAGTCCCGTTTTTTAATCCTTCTATTCTTAATGATGTACGGTTCCCTGCATCTATGGGTGAAGACCCCAGCAACGCTCCCTCTCCGTAATAAACCCCACTGGAGGTACCGTAGAAAATTAAATAACCGCGGACATGTTCATCGGGGCTTGGCCGCCAGGAAAGATCCACTGCCCCGTCCTGGGGGCGTGCGGTAACAAGCGAAGGCGGATACGGCGGATCATTTTTATTGTAGACGATCCGCAGTTCTTCCAGATAGGGGCTGGTTGAACAATCCCCGCTGGGATAAAAATCCGCTGCAATCTGAACATAACGCCCCCGAATGGTGCCTGGCACCGTCTGGCCGGGAACAATGGGAATCCATGGTGTCTGGCCGAACCGGTAGGGCTCTTCGCCGGCGCGGATAAAAAACTGAACTGAAGAATTATCGGGAAAGCGGAAATTCCCTTTCCCTGCATAGATATTCTTTGCCGCCATACCTCTGGCGGTTGGTGAGCTGATACGTCCGCCGGAAGCTTCTATTTTAAGTACCGTTGAACCGCTTTCACCCAGGTCAATGGTGCGGGTTTCAATGCGGCCCCCGCTGCGGGGAAACTTTGCTAATTCAGGCAATTCCAGGGCAGTACGGCTGTTCTTTTCCAGCGCAGTATGGCCAGGGGCATTAATTGCCTTGTTATAAATACGGAATTCATCCATCATCCCGTTAAAACGCATTCCTAAAATAAACGTCCCATCCCGGTTAACCAGGGGGGTAAATACATCTCCCCCTTCCCTTCGGCTGGCAGTGGTGTAACACATATTTTCCAGCCGCCCATTAACAAGGTATTCCAGCAGCCCGGTATCGGCATTATAACGGACAAGGTGATGACTCCAGCTGCGGGGCATTATCGCGCCCCTGCTTTCCAGGGTAAAAACAGTTCTGTCTTTGGGATCTTCTCTTCCTTCTGCCTTTCCGGGCGAAAGAAATTTATCCGGGGGATTAAAAAAATCCTGAAAAGTCCAGCGGAGTTTGTTCCGCACCGCTTCGCAAAAAATACGCTGGTTTTCTGCCGCTGTCCAGGAAACAACCTGTTCGCCGTTTTCCATGGCATTGGGAAAAAGCCAGAATTCAATGCTGAAATCCCTTATGCTCCTGCCCGGTGCAAAAAGCGAAGCCGGACCGGGGTGTATGGTAATGGGTGCGCTGTACCCCTTATCTTCTCCGGAAAAAAGCGCCGCTCCCCGTCCGTACCGCGCCCAGCGTTCTGCAACACTCTGAACCAGCCTTGATACGACGACCCTGTGTTTTCCCTGGCTGTCAGCAAAGCGTTCCGGACTGCCTTCGTCAAAACTCAATGCCAGATTCAGGGCCGATTCCTGGGCAGGAAAATTACGGAATGCAGCATACAGTGCGAGTATGTCATCGGCAGAACCGCTGTTTCCGCCGGAACCGGATTGGCCGCCTGGGGAAGTTGCCTGAGCCGAAGAAAGAGTAAGCACCGGATGAGGCCTGAGAGCGTTTACTTCATCTATCTGGCTGCGTTTTTCAACGGGCCCCCAGCCGCTGGCTGAACCAACAATTATGGTTCTTTCACCTGCGTCCAGAGCCGGAGTGACGAAAAAAAGGCAAAAACTATACAATAGAAGAGCACAAAGTGCTGTTTGTGGTTTTTTCATAGTACTACATTATTAGTATCGGAATTTTAGCCAATGAACCTTAAAAAGATTGCCGGTGAAGCCCCCAGGGAACCGGGGGTATACCTGATAAAAGATCCCGAAAACCGCATTATTTACGTCGGCAAGGCCAGGGTACTGCGAAACCGGTTATCTTCGTACTTTTCCGGCGAAAAAGACATAAAAACCCAGGTGCTGCTCCGCAATGCCGCTTCGATAGAAACCATTATCGTTAAAGATGAATACGAGGCGCTGCTTCTGGAAAATACCCTTATTAAGCAGCACAGCCCCAAATACAACATCAATTTAAAGGACGGAAAAACCTACCCGGTTATCCGGCTGACTGCGGACTCTTACCCCCGTGTGTTCAGAACCCGGCATGTCATAGAAGACGGCTCGGCGTACTTTGGGCCGTTCCCCAATGTGGGCGCCATGGACGATATGCTGGAAATAATAGACCGGGTTTTTCCCCTGCGGAAATGCAGAACGCTGAAAAAACGGAACAACCCCTGCATGTATTACCACATAGGCCGATGCGCCGCGCCCTGTTGCGAAAAACAAAGCCCCGGCGACTATGCCCTGCATGTGGATCGGGTCCGCAAGCTCCTGTCCGGGGACACCGCAGCCCTTATTTCCGAACTAAACAAAGAGATGCGGGAAGAAGCCGCCGCCCTTCGTTTCGAACGCGCTGCCCAGCTCCGTAATGCCATTAAAATTATTGAAGGCCTAAATGATTCCAGCGCCGTGGTGGATTTTGACCCGAATGGCCGTGATTACATAGCCTGGGCTGCCGAAGGGGTGCTTGCCGCGTATTCGGTGTTTTCCATGCGCGAAGGCAAGCTTACCGGGCGGGATTTGTACCGCACCAAAAGCGCTTCCGCCGAAGGGGAATCTTTGGTAACCTTTATTGCCGGTTACTATAATGGCGAGCGGCTGCCCCCCGCTCAGATCTACCTGCAAAGTCCAGGCGACAATAGACAAGAACAGCCCATTGAAGACCCGGAACAGCCCGATGGCGGCGTGGAGCAGTTTTTTGACATTGGCTCACTTGGCAAATGGTTCAGCGAACAATTCAACCTGGAACCGGAGATACTAACCCCCAATGACAAACACCACAAAGCGGTTATTGCCATGGCAAGGCAAAACGCGGAAGAAGAACTCAGACGGCGGCTGAGGGAACGGGGCACAGGGCCCGCTCTGGATGAATTGAAAAACCGCCTCAGCCTGAAAAGCCGGCCCGAACGGATTGAAGGATTTGATATTTCCCAGCTTGGAGGAAAACATCCTGTTGCATCGTTAGTAAGTTTTGCCAACGGTATGCCTGACAAAAAAAATTACCGTCACTTTAAACTCCGCAGTGTAATAGGGATTGTTGATGATTTTGCCGCAATAAGGGAAGCGGTGGAACGCCGTTACAGCCGCCTGACACGCGAAGGCAGCGAATTGCCTGATCTGATTTTAATAGACGGAGGCATTGGCCAGGTAAATTCCGCAAAATCCATTTTGGACAAGCTTGGACTGGACTGCGATGTCGCCGGCCTTGCCAAACGGGAAGAAGAAATCTGGTTCCCCAACGCCAAAGAACCCCTGGTTCTTGCCCGAAATTCCGAAGCCCTGCGGCTGCTTCAGTTTGTCCGTGATGAGACCCACCGCTTTGCCACTTCCCTTAATCAAAAACTCCGTTCCGCCGATCTGAAACTCCTAACACTTGAGTCGGTGGAAGGAATAGGCCCCAAACGTGCCGCCGTACTGATAAACCACTATCAAAACATCAAAACAATCGCCGCCGCCGATGCGGAAGACATTGCCCAGGTCTGCGGCTGCGGCCTGAGCGCCGCTCGCGCCGCCCGTGCCGCAGCAGGACTTGCCGTTAAAGAACAAAAAAGCCGTTCCTATACAAGCACAGAAAGCCTGGCAGAAGATGCGTTATCCGGCGGCATGGCGGCAGAGGGTGAAGAGAAGTACAAACCATAATTTGCCGCTGAGCTTCCCATACAAATCAGAATCCTAATGTCCGGCAGATGGGGCAAAGCGCACTGGTTCACCCCGTGTAGAGTCTGCCTGCGGAGCCGCAGCACGTCATTACCTCTGTACCTTTCTTTGTTCAATACTAAGAAAATGTTGAGGTGCTGGGTCTCCTTCGGCAGGGAATTCCACATGGGTTCACCACTGCGCTTTGCCCCATCTGCCGGGATTAACATTCTGCATTTTATGGGAAGCTCAGCAGCAGATTGTGGTTTTTATGATGGATGTTAACACCCATCTACTGCTGAGCCTGGTATACTATTTAGTAGAATACTTGCTGGCTAAGGGGTGCGTGAGTGCCATGGCGAAGACTTCTGGAATTCTTCGACAAACAGACTTTCAAGCGAAAGGAGTATTAATATAAAAAAGCCCAGCACCAAAACAGGACATTTTTACTATATGAAACTAATTGAAAAACAGCCTGTTTTGAAGCTGGGAGGCTGATTTGTCGAATTCTACAGGGTCGGAGCCAGGGCACTTACGCACCCCTTAGCCAAGGATATTGTAATTAATTTGTATACCAGGCTCAGCGACAAATTATGGTTTATTAAACATCATTTCAAAAAGCATTTTTCCCGATGTGGTCCTGAAATGTTTATCAAATATTTCATCTTTCATAGAAACAGGGATATTTTCTTCTTCTAAATTAACAAGATAGTCGGCTTCAAGAAGTATGCGAAAATCTATGTCTTCCGAAGTTTCAGGGCTATGATGGTGGGCTATAAGACAGCATACTCTGTCAACAATGTTTTTATTCACACCCAAAGTTAATAGAATTTTTTCAGCCTGAGGCGGACCCTCCTCCTCTTGCTGTCTGTCGCTGCATGAACCGTATTTTTCCCGGGCGATCTTAATGCCCACATCATGAAGAATTGCGGCATAAACAACAGCTTCAAGTCTTTCTCCATGCTGTTTTTCAAGTTCAGCAATGGTAAAAGCATATGCATAAACTTTTAATGCATGTGCAATATACTTCTTAGCGGTTCCAAAAAAGGAAATCATTTCTCTAATAACTTCACATGACCGCATGACAAGCTCCTATAAAGATCAGATTCAACTCTATAATCTAATTAAGAAATAACTTCTGTCAATAACGAACTCCAATAAGCAGCAGATTCCCCCAGATTAAGTAACAGCATAGCCTCATCCAGTGCCAGATTTAAAAGGAGGTTTAATTAAGCTAGCCGGCAAGACGGTGCATATAAAAGAAGCCGCCGATGCGGTTAATCACAAGATGGCCTATCTTAGCGAAGACCGTCAGGGTAAGGGTGTCGTTCAGGGCTTTAACCTGCCGCAGAATATCACACTAATTTCTCTGAAAGATTATATCAAAAATGGTTTTATCGACAAAACCGAAGAATTGTCCAAAACAGCTGAATATGTAAAATCCTTTAAAATATCCACCGCCTCTCCAAAGATGCATCTGCGCTTTCTTTCCGGCGGGAATCAACAAAAGGTTTATCTTTCCCGCTGGCTGGATACATCGCCGGAAATTCTAATCCTCGACGAACCTACCAGAGGTATCGATGTTTCCGCCAAACAGGAAATATATGAGTTTATCAATCAGCTGGCAAAAAGCGGAATTTCCTGTTTGGTAATTTCTTCGGAACTGGAAGAGATTATCGGATTGTGCAGCCGGGTTTATGTAATGAGGGAAGGAAAAATAACCGGGTGTCT
>Ga0082212_10013008_pt1 | contig 10439 bp, 1 predicted proteins | sample TergutNt197P3_FD_71548 | JGI IMG/M metagenome (GOLD analysis project Ga0082212, IMG submission 71548) | Neocapritermes taracua P3 segment gut microbial communities from Petit-Saut dam, French Guiana - Nt197 P3 | ecosystem: Host-associated > Arthropoda: Insects > Digestive system > Gut ...
TACAGAACGCCATTGCCGCCGGCACACACCGTTACGGCTTAGTGGCACTTACATATAAAGACAACACTGCCGTACAGCACATTTGGATACGTCAGGGCGAAGAAGCCGACTATCTGATGCGACCGGAAGACAACGGAGTTGGAGGTCCCTGGGGCAGTCCGGAACCACGCCCCGACGCTCAAAAATTCTCGCCCTATAACCTCACTGCGGGAACACTGAATGCTGCGGTCGATATACCCGGAACCACACCATCTGTGAATCCCGGCGTATTTACCGACTATCCTTCTCAAGCCGGCGCTCTTTTTCAATGGGCAGTTTCTAACAGTTTTGCCCGTTTTGCGTGGGATGCCTATAACCCTACTGTCTCCGTATGGAATACTTCGGTTGTAAACAGTGGTTATTGGACGGGACCATCACCGCTGGCGGCTAATAACGAAACATGTCCTCCCGGTTTCCGTCGTCCAACGGATGGGGCGACCGGGTCGGCGGTAAGCGGCGCTGTGGCTGATTCCGAGATGCGACAGTCGTTGTGGCTGAATCCGCAGGGAGGAAATGGTCCTCCCTCAAATAATCGCGACAATTCTGCTTTTGGTTATTATGCCGACGGTTTCTTTGACCGCAGGCAAATTGTAAGCAGTCCTTCGGGAGTTAACGGCAGTTCTGTTTCATATAATGCTACCAATCTTTCTGATCCGGCTAACCCGAATATTGCTTATTACGGGCAATTATTCTACAACCCTAACACTAACGCCAGCCTGTTCTTTCCGGCAACGGGCTATCGCATAAACAGTACCGGAGCCATGACGGGCACTACTGCCCACTACTGGACAAGCAGCGCTAATTCTGCAACGACCGGATGGATTTTGCGTGCATCTGCAACCAGCGTCGATCTATTTGGCACCGTCCGTGCCCATGGACACAGTATTCGTTGTATTCGTTACTCCTGTGTTTCGGTAACGGGTGTTTCTATCACGCCGTCGTCACCCGGCAGTGTTACGGTGGGTCAGACGGTTAAGTTAACGGCGAATGTAACGCCCGGCAGCGCCACCGATGTGGAATATGCATGGGAGTTTTCGTTGGATGGCGGCACATCGTGGCTGCCGGTAACGGGAGAATCCGGCGCTGTCCATGATGCTCCTGCCATGACGTTGGGGGTTACCCAATACAGGGTAACGGCTACCAATGGTTGCGGGAATGCGACCAGTAGCGCGGTGTCCATTACGGGTACGGGAGCGGAGCTTCCGCCGCCTTTGGGCTTGAATCTCTATAGTGGAGCTTTCTGGAGATGGAACCAGAAAGGTGAACGCCTGATTCGTGTTGCCCGTCCCGATCCGTCAAAATACACGAGTCCTGTTGATCCGTCCGTTGCGGACGGTGCATGGACGGCGGTCGTGATCGAGGGCGACAGCTGGATACGGTTAGACAGGAATACTTCTCCTGATAACAATGTGTGGAAGCCGGTCGGTCCCAATATTAGCGGTAACGACGGTGGTTTCGAGGGCGGCGCCTACGATGTGGGCGGCAGCGCAACCATGGTTACGGGTACGTTGCGTCCGACTACCGATCCGGATTATCAGCCCGATGATGAATATATCTACTTCCGTATAGGACTTACCAATAACCTTGCTACTGCGACAGATCACCGCTACGGTGTGATACTGCTTGTATTTGGCAATCACACGATGTCGCAGCGTATCTTTATTCGCCAGGGCGATGCGCCCGACTACCTGATGCGTCCGACCGACGGCAGCCGTCCGGAGGCGCAGAAGTTCTCGGCGTTCAACCTTACGACCTCGGGCGGATGGAGTTCTTCGGTACACTATGCACAGCTTACAATTAACGGGGCGCCTTCAGTTGGCGGCATGTATGAGGGGGTTTCCACCGAATATCCTTCACAGGCTGGTGGCTTTTTTGAGTGGGCGAATCCGGGTGCGACCATTCGGTATGCGTGGGTAGGGGATATCAATCATGTTCCGGGTCCTTCGGTTACGCCCCCGTGGAATTCACAGAATCCGGGAAGTTTTTGGACGTCGCCGACGAACCTGAGCGCTATCCACGAGACGTGTCCTGTGGATTATCGCCGCCCTGCAGACGGACCCACCAATGCGGCATCTGCCGGTGCGAGTGCTGTTTCGGAGTTGCGTCAGTCGTTGTGGTTAAATATGCCGAACGGACAGGACGGGTTCAGTCCGGCGCTCCCCTCCAACCTCAGCAATTCGGTATGGGGATACTATGCAGACGGATTTTTTGACCGTCGGGAGATTGTGGACGGTTACTCAGTGAACGCCACGCCGACCCATCGGACGCTTTCGTCGGTCTCAGCCACCACTCCCGACATTGCGCACGTTGGTCGCCTGTTCTATAATCCGAATACCAATGCATCACTCTTCTTCCCTGCCCAGGGCAACCGGAATGGGAGTGGTCAGTTGGGGAGTATGGGCGTTACGGGTTACTATTGGACAAGTTCGAGCCAAAGTACCAACAATGCATGGTATCTTCGCGTGTCTGACGACAAGTGGAACGGCCACACTACGGCAATGCACACTATGGGTACAACCGGCGCCGTGGGGATCCGCTGCGTGTATGACCCTGTGATATGCACTGCTCCCTCGTCTGTTTCGGTAAACCGTACCGGATCGCTTACTGTGATAGGTACGACGACGACCCTGACGGCGTCCGTTACGATTTCTACACCTCCACTCAGCTACCAGTGGCAGCACTACGACGGCTCCGCATGGGTAAACATGGCGGGCGAAACGGCGGCAACCTGTCTCGTCTTCATTAACGACGTGGGAAGCAACCAGTGGCGTGTTCAGGTGAGCAACAGCTGCGGCAATGCCACCGGTAACATTACCATTACCGGAACGGCTCCGACAGGCGGCAGTACCTCCCGCGTTACGTGGGATGCCGCGGCGCATGGCGGGGCAGGCGGTTATGTCATTACGCACGACCCGCGCGACGGCGGCCTCTTCTTCAAATACGGCAGCGTGGTAGGGATATATACCGATTATCATAAACTCAGAGACATGACTCCGCCCAGGGCGCCTCTCATTTCTGCTCCGTGGGATGCAGGCAATGTGGTATGGACGCCGACAGGCGCTACATACACGCTTTTTGCCGATATTCCCTACACGACGGGGGGACATATCGACCTCAGCGTGCATACGCCGGCTAACGTAAAGGCCGGCAGAGGAGACCCGTGCCGCTTAACAGGGCTGGATTTGACCTATATAGAAAACACTCCCGCCGGCTCGCTGACCCTTGCCGATATCGACAACGGATTGTGGCGTCTGCCAAACATTGCCGAAAATGAGGCCTTCCTCGGCCTGACTTTTGGAGATGCGATTTTCACTACCACTCACTGGTGGAGTGAGGGTCAGTCGGGCAGTCCCGCCTTTGGCGTTGTCGGCGCCGAACTGCCGCGCAGAAACGGCGGCCACATTCCGCCTGCCTTTATGCCGGCGGTGGGCCAGCGCTTGCCTTCGGGTGGTTATTTGGGAAACATTTCTATGGAAGGGCAGAGTGCCGGATTTTGGATAGGTGAAAACCTCTCCTCCTCCCAAGCCAATGCTCTTTTTGTTATGGTAACCAGCACTAATTATAACTTCTCCGGTGCGATTACCCCTGCCGGTAATGCCTATCCCGTGCGCTGTGTACCGAATACTTCGCCCCTTCTGCCGCCAACCGCTACCGTGTCGCCCTCTACGGTTAATCTTACGGGCGCCAACTATCATCCCACACTAATGCCGGGTGAAGTGTTATCCGTAACTTCATCTACTACATGGACGCTTGTCTCCAATCATCCGTCGTGGTTGCAGCTTACCCTTAACAGCGATGGCAGCGGAGCGGGTACAACAATTAACGGGTCGGGTAACCAAACCGTTTATTTGGTGGTTGCAGGAAATCCCTCTGCCACTACCCCCCGCACGGGCACCATATCTTTGGATGGACTGCTGGGGGTTACCGTTAATCAAGGGGCTTATGATGCTGCAGGAGGTGGTTACTCTGAGCGAATTACTTGGGACGCTGCCACAGGCACCTATATACTCACTACAAACTTTACGGATGCCGGTCTCTACTTTAGATTTGGCAGCGTAGTAGGTATATTTAGCAGCATAAATGGACTTAACCGTGTGTTGCCCAGTTCGGGGTCAACGACTCAATTTAACGCCGCCAACGATATAGCATGGAGTCCGGTGAATACCATTTCTGGAACCGGTGCCCCCGGATGGGTTACCATACCTTATGCTCAATATGTTGCATTGGGAAATCCTGTCATTGATGCCGCCTACCATACGGTAGCCAATGTTAAAGCAGGCCTTGGCGATCCGTGCCGCTTAGTGGGAATGAACCTGGCGTATATTCAGGCTACTCCTGCCGGTTCTTTGACCCTTTCGGATATTGACAACGGTGCATGGCAATTGCCCACAGACCCCCAAAACACTGCTTTTACCATCGGATCCACTCCTTCGGGTTCGTGGTGGACAGGCTCTACAGGCGCCAATCCCAGTCCATACGGACCCGGTGTTCCGGGTTCTGAATACCCCTTGCGGAATACAAACGGGTCTATCAAATTCCTTCCTGCCAACGGGATGCGTAATAATGGAGATATCGGTGAAGCCAACTATTTTGGCGCTCAGGGTCGCTATTGGGGGAGAAGTTACGCCAATGCAAACGAAGCGTATGCGCTTGGTTTTAACTCAGGTTCAAACAGTCAAAATCAGCCCTATATTATCAAACACGCTTTTGGTGTCCGCTGTGTGAGGCAGTAGGAGAAACTATAAATATTACGGTCAAATATGCACCAAAAAAAGTGCATTTACCAACAACGGGTGAACCATCAGCTGTATGGTGCGTTGCGTGTTGGATCGTATTGTTTTTTAAATTTTGCGGGCTTTGACTTGCCCGAACTGCTAAATATTTGCTAACTTGGTTCATATTAACGCCTCTGTAGAAATAATGGCGCACCTTTGGTAAGCGCCTAAGTACCAAATACATACGCCTTATCTACTGAAACAGAATCGGTTGATTGCAGATTCATATTCATAAAAAAATAAGGTAAATACGCTTTTTTTTTTGCTAAATTCAAAAAAACTATATCTTTGCGCTGTTAATAAAAATGAATAGGTATTGAAGACTCTCATATCATTAATTAACTACTATTTGCTATTTCATAACCTAAGGGTTACGAAGATCGTGGGATTTTTGTCTATTAATCTTAATAATTGATCAATTACAATATATAACAGCCATGAAACAGATTCACATATTTAAAAGCAAATTACACACCTTAGCACTCTTTGTCTCCTCTCTGTTGTACTTGACGGGCTGCTCTACGGATGAGATTGTTGTAGAAAAACCTACAGAAGTGATTGTGGGAGAGGCCAAAGTAAAATTTAGAGTCTCACTTTTGGAAATGGCCTCTTCTTCAGTTGGCACTAAGGCTGCTGATGAAGTTACTATTAATGACTTATTTGTGATGACCTTTAATGCGGCAGGCGAGATGACGGACGTTCCCAAAAAGGCAGATCCGGACGATGGCTCCTACTACATTACAACTTTAAATCTGTCAACAACCTCACGTACGGTTCTTATTGTGGCCAATGCACAGTCGGCAATCTCCGCTTACGAATCCACTTATGGATGGCGAGAAGTTCCTGATGCATCCCCTACGCTGATGAGCCATGTAAAGGCTAACCTTCAAACGGCACTATTAACCACTGCTACCATCGGTTCCAATCAATACATCACCGAGCAGCCCAAGTTGGGCGGAATGGCCGGCGAAGTGGTGATGTCTGAGATCAAAAACGGGATGATCATCACAGAGTTTGTTGGCTCAACACCAAAACCTGTTGATTTAATACGTGTTACATCAAAAGCAACTATAAACGTAACCTCTCCCATCAACGGTTTTTCCATTTTGGGAGCCTCAATGGGAAACGCACCAAGTTCAGGTTACTTTTTCACACAATCACCCACACCACTTCCTTCTCCCCGTTACCACTATGCTTCCGGCGCTTCAACCAATGAAACAACAGGCTATCAGACGTTAGTTGGCGCTGTTTCCGGAGGTCAGTCGTCTGATACGCTCTATTTTTACGAGAATAACAATATTGCCAATAGTAACGTAACCACCGATTTGTGCGTGATAGTAAAAGCAGAATTCAACAGTGTCCCCTGTTACTACCGAATTGATTTGGTTGATGGAACATGGGATATTGAGTCGTCAATGCGAAACAAGTTGGATATTAAACGTAACACTTGGTACAAAATATCCATCCATGATGTGGTAAATGTTGGTTATTCTACCATTGCCGAGGCGTTGGCAAATCGAGGGTCTAATCTTGAATATGAAATTACCGCTTATGTACCCCCGGCTGATGTGATTGACGATGCCACAGATATCATTACCAACGGGGATTATTATCTTGGTGTATCAAACTCTGAGTTTGTGGTCTATAGCGATGATGCCGGCAGCATAGCCAACGTAACTGCCACTATCTTGTGGAACGATGCTCCTTCGAGCGTAACCACGCACCGTATTAGCGTGAGCGGCACGGGACTGTTGTTGGTGTCTCCTGCAGGCGGCAACTTTTCGCCCACAGGCGGCGGCGTTCCCGCCCCGCTTCCCATTGTGGTTTCGCTGGCCTCTTCGTTTAAATACACCACCACCGGCATCATCAAGATAGAGTTGGGCAATTTGGTTAAGGAGATAGTGGTGAGACGTAAAGCGCCGCTCTCCTACTTGGCTGGTGTGGTAAGCGATTTTTCGGCGGGAGAATATGTGGTGGGCAAAAAGCGTCCCGAATTATCGGGCTACCTTCCTGAGTGGATTAAATTTTCAAGCTCCTCCACCGGCTCCGGCGCCGTGGATGAGTTGACCAATATGTCGGGCGGGATCTATGTGGTTTATAACCCCAATATAGGTTTGTTGGGACTCTCTCCTGCAGTCTCACCTAGAAACGGAGAGCTCTATTTTTCGCGCCGAAACAATGAAGGACGTGTGAAAGCGCTCTTTACACAGAGCCATTTTGAGATTTCCGGAGATGATGTACCCACAGGAGTAACACCTTACGTAGGAGCCTTTTGGAAGACAAATCAGCAGGGTGAAAGATTAATACGCCTTTCGGGTAGTGTGGTAAACGGCGCATGGACAGCCACTGTGCTTGTTGGGGAAGATTGGATAGTGCTAGACACGCAGCCGAGCGCCAATGCAACGGTGTGGACATCGGGATACAGCGGCATAAACGGCAACGATGTGGGCTTTGATGCCGCGCACGCAGTAGGTGGTTCTTCAACTTCTGCCTTTGGTATGGTGAGCAACGGAGTTACCAATCCGCTCTATTTTAGGATAGGATTAAGGAGTAGCTATATCCCCACACCATCAGATCCTGTCCGCTATGGTTTGGTGGGCTTGGTGTATGGGAATGGCGCATACACACAGCGAATATGGGTACGCCAGGGCGAGGGCGTTGACTATTTAATGCGCCCCACTGATGCGGGATCAGGACTAAGCGGATCGCCTATTCGCCCCGATGCCGTTCGATTCTCGCCCTACAACCTTGCTCCTCCCGTCGGCGCTACCTACAACAGCGCCCTTGGTGTGCAGGGAGGTTGGTTTACCGACTATCCCTCACAGGCTGGTGCCCAGTTCCAATGGGCGAATGTGGGCAGCCATACCCGCTTTGCATTCGACCCCTTTACCGCCGGAACGCCTTCGGTTGGATGGGATAACACCAACGCTACCACACTTTGGCTTGGTAGCTCGCCCCTGAGTCAGGTACATGAGACGTGTCCCAATGGGTATGGCCGTCCCGGAGACGGTTCCATTACAGCCGTGAACGCCACTGGCGCTGTGGCGGGTTCCGAACTCCGTCAGTCGTTGTGGCTCAACCCAGCTGCGGGCAACAATGTATACGGAAACCCCAATCCCAACACCGTATGGGGCTACTATGCAGACGGTTTCTTTGACCGCCGCGAGATTGTACAAGGTCCCGGCGCTGCGGGTAGCGGATTTGGTACTGCTGCCGCAGTCTCTGCCAGTAACGCACAGGTTGCCTATGTTGGCGGGCTGTACTACAACCCCGCCAACTACGCCTCCCTCTTCTTTCCTGCAGCAGGAAACCGCAGCGATTCCAACAACGGCGCACTCTACAATGCAGGCGCTAGAGGTTATTACTGGAGCAGTACGGTTCAGGATATTCCAATAAACCCCATCAACAACCGTATTTGGGGTATGGCCATAGACAACGTAACGGGCGTGGGAAGGAATGCCCATCAAGGCATCAATTACGGCATCAGTATCCGTTGTATGGAGTGTATAGGGATTAACAGCGTAACGTTGTCCAACAGTGGCGGGAATTCCGTTGCCATTGGAGCGAGCGCCACATTATCGGTTTCGTATCTTCCCTCCAACGCCACCAACGTGCGTTACATTTATGAATACTTTATTGACGGAGACTGGTTTCCATTAACAACCACAACCTCAACTACTTATACTACAAATGTGTTTAAGGAAGGGCAAAATCTTTACAGAGTTACTGCCTATAATGGCTGCGGAACTACTTTTAGCAATACCCTTGTTATAACCGGCGTTACGCCTATCGGTCCCGAACCCGAACCCAATATCCTGATGTATTTGGGCGCTTTCTGGAGGGCGAACCAAAGAGGTGAAAGGGTGATACACATACCGGTAGGCAACGCAAGCCTCAACAATCACGGCCCTTGGACGGCAGTGGTTAGTTGGATGGATGCAAGTTGGAATACGCCTACGGACGGAATTGTGCTCTACGGAGGCGACAGTCCCGACCCCAATATCCGCAGAACAAACCAGGGGGTTATTCCGGGGAGCGCCGAAAACTATATCGTACCCGGGAGCGCCACCATGATTACAGGCAATGTAGCGCCGGACGGAGAGATTACCTTCCGAATCGGATTGAATACAACCTATACGCCAACCTCATCAGCGCCCGTGCGCTATGCGGTGGTGTTGCTCTTTTACGGCAACGGCACCGGCAAGATGAGGAGGCTGTTCCTGCGTCAGGGCGAAGGAGCTGATTATGTGATGCGTCCCACGGGAGATCCGGTAAACAGCGGAGGAATGAATTCGGCCACACGACCTGCCGCCAAGAGAATATCGCCTTATAACATCAAGGATGCAGGTCACCGATTGTGGTCGCTCTCAAATTTGGCAAACCTTCAGGGGCAGGGCGCTACCTACACCTTCTTTTCCAATGCAACCAGAGCGGCATGGGTGGACTATCCCACTATGGTGGGCTATCTCTTCTCGTTCAGTGGACAGAACAGCGCTAGATACTTTGGCTTTCCGCCCATTATCGGGTTAAGCGTACAACCGGTAAACTCCTCACAATGGTCGCTTCAAACCTCTCCCTTTCCTGAGGCGTGTCCAGTGGGCTACCACCGTCCCAACGACGGCGTTTATGCCGGACAAGGTTCGGGAACGGTGGTCAATTCCGAAATTCGACAGTCGTTGTGGTTAGATCCTCAATCGGGACAGACCAGCGCTTCTAACAATACCAATGCCACAGGAGGCCTCTATGCAGACGGCTATTTTGACCGCGGCTATATGAACCTCAACGGCAGCAACCCCCCACAAGGCAAATACAGTGTTTATTGGAACTACAGCACTTCCATTGCTCCTGCCACCCTTGTACCCCCAACCCTTGTAGGCAGCACACCACTACCTCCCGAGCCATACAGATTGTTTGAAGCCACCTCCGGACGTCTATTCTATAACCCAACTACCAATGCCTCGGTCTTCTTCCCTGCGTCAGGAATCTCTTTTTCAAGCAATGCGGTAGAGGTTACCAATATTGGAGAGGATGGAGGATATGTAACAAGCACCCATTATGGGTCGGGAAACAACGCTGTGTCTTCTTTCTTGGATTTCTCAATATGGGATTTTAACACATCAACGCCAAGATTGAGGATGAACAGCACACAATTGATGTCGCACATGGCAGTACGGTGTGTACAAGACTAACACTTCTGATTATAAGCATAATACTATTTTTGTGGTGAAAAAAATAGTAAAAACCAATGTATGACAGGAAAAATCATTACTTTCGCTCGATTTTTTTTGGATTTTTCAAGATGTTCTTAATGGGATTCCGGCTTTTTGAAAAGTTCAAAAGGTAGAGAGTATCTCCTTGGAGTCCCATTGTGTGTTATGAAGCAGGTTCGAGTGTTTGTAAACAAGATTCGTGGTTTTGTTGTACTGTTATTCTCTTTGGTCCAAATATGGGGTTGCTCTACGGAGGAGCAACTCATTCAAAAGGGAGACATAACGTTGTCGGGCGAAGCCACGGTTAAATTTCGTGTTTCGATTCTGAATATGACCCCTTCTCAAGTTGGGAGCAAGGCGACCGATGAAACCAAGGTTAACGATTTGTATGTAATGACCTTTGACTTATCAGGCA
>Ga0082212_10013009_pt1 | contig 10438 bp, 7 predicted proteins | sample TergutNt197P3_FD_71548 | JGI IMG/M metagenome (GOLD analysis project Ga0082212, IMG submission 71548) | Neocapritermes taracua P3 segment gut microbial communities from Petit-Saut dam, French Guiana - Nt197 P3 | ecosystem: Host-associated > Arthropoda: Insects > Digestive system > Gut ...
CTAGTGCTCTGTAAAGTGTAAAATCGCTACAAAACTGCTTGAAAAAATTTTGTTATAGACATACAATAAATGACATAAAGTCCAATATTGCGAGTTGCTGATATGCCCAGACAAGCATACGAAGTAAAACTGACATTAGCTGAAAAAGATGCGCTAATTGAAAAATGGCAAATCATCTTCGAAAGAGATAATGCATGCAAATATCCTGTTGCAACTCAACGCTAGCGGCAAGTCCAAAAAGCTGACAGACAGGGAATAGCAGAGTTGCTGCACATATCCACAAACACGGTAAGCGCAGTTAAAAGGAAGTGTTCCGGGGGCGGGGCACAAGCCGCGTTAAACAGGAAAATCCGCTTGACAGACTCGTTTGTGTCAAAGATTACAGGCGAGTTTGAAGAGCGGATTATCGCAACAGCGCAGGCGCCAGCCCCGCCAGTTTCAATATCCCCACACCGCTATTAGCGAAATGCTGAACTCAAACGAAGCCAAGCCCCATTTAGGCAGATACTAGTGCTTTCCCAAACTCGGCGACCCTGGGTATGTCTGTTGCATGGAAGACATTCTAAGGCTTTACCAAAAAGAATACGATAAAAGGTGTGCCGCTTGTATGCATGGACGAGAAGCCGATCCAGCTTTTTGGGGAAACCCAGGGAAGGATTGGGGCAAAGCCTTTGTCGTTGGGCCCGGAAACCGGGATAGTCCACCGGGGCTGCCCGGAAGTAGTGGATTACGAGTACACAAGGAAGGTCGTCGCTTCAATTTTTATCTTCGGGATGGAGGCATGCCGAGGCTAGAGCCCAGCGCGCCAAGGGCGATTTTGAGCAATGGCGCAAAAGGTTGCCGAAGAGCGCTTTTCAGGCGCGGATAGGATCCTGCTAGTCTCGGACAACTTGACACAATACCAAAGCGGCTTTTTACGAAACTTTGTAGCCCCGGGTTGCAGCCTATTTGTGTGAAAAGCATGGGTTCCGGCATACGCCAAAACATGGAAGCTGACTGAATTTTGCTGAATGCGAGCTGAGTGTCCTGGCTAGGCAATGCCTTGGGAACAAGAGGATTGCTGATTTGGACGATTTGAGTGAATCCATAAAATACTGGGAGGAAGATCGCAACAAAAACCAAGTCGGTGGGCAATTTACCGACGAAGATGCAAGAGTTAAGCTGAAGCGCTTATATCCTACTCCTATTTTCAAGGAAACTGCATAGATGGATAAAAACAAATTAAAATGGTTTTGTAGCGATTTTACACTTTACAGAGCACAGACTCCGGCTGATTGCCTTTGAAGCGACTTTCCCCCCGAAGAGTCTTCGTACCCTTTGACACTCTGTAATATCATGCTTCTCTTGCTCTTGGATATTTCCCCCGCCGTTGCATCATTCAAGCCCACAGTGCTGACATCGTAGCCCTGCGTCCAAAAATGCCTATTTGCAAACTTGTGTTTCAAATTTGCATGTTTGTCGAAGACCATCAGCGCGCTTTTCCATTTCAGATAGCCCAAAAAGCTGAGACACTGATCTTGGGCGGAATTTCCACTAGCATATGCATGTGGCCTGCCATCAACAGGCTAAAGCCTAGGGCAAAAAATGAAAGAGCGCAGGCACTTCGGATCTGCCTGCGCTCTTAAGGGCTTTGATAATTATTCAGAGTTGTATTTCTTGGTTTCATAAATAATACAGCCTATGGTTTTAAGGTTGTTCAGTCTTTTGTGACAGTGGTCTTGATGACTGTTGGAATGCCTTTTTCGTTTAGCGACATAACCTTGCATTTGTTATTAGAAATGAAAATCTCTGAGCAGCAGCTGCTGCAAAAATACTTTCTTCTGCCTATTTTCCCGAGGAACTTATATCCGCACTGTGGACAATTAATCATGATTCTTTCTCCTAACACCCAATTATACTGATCTGATTCCCAATTGTAAACTATTTTTAATTAGGAAAGTTAGCTTTTGCTTGGTTTAGGCTAAACAACCTACACATGCATTTTGTACATGTAGTGCCAAAATATGCCTTGCGGCGAAATATTCTCAAAAAAAGATGGAAATATTATATGTATAACCTATCATCTAATGCAAAAAAAGTATATCGCCTGTTGATTTCGCCGTAATCAATGTGTTAATGTCAAATTGCTTGGATGATTTTTCTAGAGTATATATGAGCTATGTTAATGATTCCGACATAAATAATTAATATTTGATTAATAGAAAAGAGGTCTTGCACATATGAGAATCCTCTTAGTGGAAGACGAAATCGGAATATCGGAGCCACTGGTTACCTTGTTGGAAAAGAGCAAAATCTCAACAGATGCCGTCTATGACGGGGCAAGCGGCTTGATCCAGGCACAGAAAGGTTATTACGATGTAATTGTATTAGATATAATGCTTCCAGAAATGGACGGTATCGATGTCTTAAAAACCCTGCGGGCACAAGGGGTCCATACCCCTGTTTTGCTATTAACTGCTAAGGATTCGGTTGATGACAAAATAGCCGGCCTTGAAATCGGAGCTGACGATTATTTGACAAAGCCATTTTATCCACAGGAAGTTGTAGCAAGAGTAAGGGCGCTTGCACGCAGGAGCGCGGACTGGTCACAAGGCGACAGGCTTTCCTTTGAGGATATTACATTGATTGTATCAAACGCTATTGTCGAAGTTGCTGGCAAAGCGGAGAACTTGACCGCAAAAGAAGCCCAAATACTTGAGATGCTGGTTAAGAATGCTGGTAATGTCATAAGCAAAGAAAAGTTGCTAGACACTGTATGGGGTCTCGATAGCGAGGCGACGTACAACACAGTTGAGATATATATACATTATTTGCGTAAAAAGCTTGAAAGAAGCTCAAAAGTTAAAATTATAACTGTCAGGGGGCTTGGATACTCTCTTAGAGAATCAAAATGATAATGGAGGAGGGTTTACCCCACCCGAAGCCACTGTGCTCAATAAACTAAAAATCAATATGCTTTTAACAAATTCTGCAGTCTTGTTTGTGATTATCCTTATTGTTTCCGTAATCATATTTTCAAGTCTGCAGATAAATGTTCTCAATGACACAGACGAACAAATGCTCATGCAATTCATACAGCTGAGATTGTTGCTAAATGAGATTGAGGGTAAAAGCCAAGAGCCAGATTTGCTCAATGACCTTGAGGCATTGAAGAACAGGCTTGCCCGCTCTTCTTTGAGTTATGTCGTTTGGGATGAGAATTTTCAGTGCCTTGATGACCACAATGTTTTTGCCGATTTTGATAATTTAGCCAGAGTGGCAATGCTGGCATTTGCAAAGGATCCCCAATATAAGAAAAATATCAAGGATGAGAGTGGCGTCTTTTTCATACACGACTTGTCTGGGTTGGGTACAAACGCAAGGATAGCAACTTTTGTCACTGCTAACGACGCCGGGTATTTGAGGGTGCTGCAAATTGTCAGCAACATGGATATAAAAAATGACATTTCGAACAGGCTCTTAAAGATCATGATTTTAACTGGCTGTTTTGGCGTTATTATTTCTTTTCTTACTAGTTATTTTATTACAGGCAGGGCTATGAAGCCGATTGAGGACAATTTGAGGAGACAAAGAGAATTTGTGGCGGATGCATCTCATGAGCTGCGTACCCCTATAACAGTTGTTAGGACAAATCTCGATGTTGCCCTGTCAAGCTTGGAGGACACAGTCAAATCCCAATCAAAATGGCTCCAAAACGCCTACCAAGAGACAGAGCATATGGAAAAGCTGATTTCTGACTTGCTTATGCTGGCGCGCCATGATTTGGGGGATGACATCCTTAGCTATACAACCTTCAATCTTGTTGAATCTGTTATGGAAGCAATTGACCGTATAAAAGATTATGCCAGCAACAAGGGGATAATAATAGAGTTGGAATGCAGTTTGCAGGAGCTTGTTATACATGCAGACAAGTCAAAGCTGCAACAATTGACTTTGATTCTGCTCGACAATTCCATCAAATACAGTCCATCTGGCACAATGGTTATAGTCAGCATTGCAAAAGGCAAGTTCAATAATGCTGTGGTCAGTGTTTCGGATGAAGGCATAGGCATAGCACCGGAAGACTTGAAGAACATATTTGAAAGGTTTTATCGAAGTGACAAGGCCCGCTCTAGGAGGGAAGGCGGTGTTGGGCTCGGGCTAGCGATAGCAAAATGGATTGTGGATGCCCATAAAGGCAGCATTATTGCTGAAAGCGGCAAGGGAGAAGGCACTAGGATGGTTGTCGCGCTGCCTTTGGGCGCAGCTTCCACCAAGGCTCAATAAATGGAAGGCAAGAAAAAATGCAAAGATTAAACGAAAAGCAACAATGGGCTGTTGACAATGTTGACGGGCCTCTATTGATCTTGGCTGGGGCAGGCAGTGGTAAAACACTGACAATAACCCATAGGATTGCCAATATTATTCTGACAGGAAAGGCATTGCCGTACCAGATCTTGGCTTTAACATTCACAAACAAGGCTGCTGCCGAAATGCGTGATAGGATTGACAAGTTTGAAATAGAGAATACCAACCAAATATGGATGGGGACTTTCCACTCAATTTGCGCCAGAATTTTACGAATCCATGCTGATGAAATCGGGTATGATCGCAGCTTCACTATTTATGACACTGACGATTCAAAATCGATGATAAAACGTATTATGCAGGACAAAGAGATCCCAGGTGACGCGACTACACCTGCGGATATGCTGGATATGATTTCACGCGCAAAAGAGAAACTACAGCTCGCAAGCATGTTCAAGGAAACTAATGTTTCCGACTTCACTACAGTGTACCAAGAATACACAAAGAGGCTATTTGCTAGCAATGCCATGGATTTTGACGACTTGCTGGTCAATGTCATACGCCTGTTTGATGAAGCGCCGGCGGTGCTCGAGAGGTACCAAAACAGGTTTAAGTATATTTTAGTAGATGAGTACCAGGACACGAGCCTTATGCAATACAGGATTATTTCAATAATAGGCGAGAGATCCCGGAATATTTGTGTTTGCGGCGATGATGACCAAGCCATATATAGTTGGAGGGGAGCTGACATCCAGAACATTTTGAGTTTTGAAAAGCAATTCCCTGAGGCACATGTCGTGAAGCTGGAAGAGAATTACAGGAGCACTAAAAACATACTCCAGGCAGCAAACACAATTATCGAAAACAACGCTATGCGCAAAGGCAAAACTCTTTTCACCAACAATGTCGAAGGCGAGTTGATAACCCTCGAAGTGAGCAATGACAATTACGATGAGGCGAGATACATTACTGGCGAGATCATAAAGCTCAATGCAAAAGGCGTATCATACAATGACATTGCTGTGCTTGTAAGGGTAAATGCCCAATCAAGGTCAATTGAGGAAACTTTAATCAGGTCCTCGGTACCGCATGCGGTCATTGGCTCTATCCGTTTTTATGAGCGCATGGAGGTTAAGGATGTGCTCTCATATTTGCGACTGGCGTCAAATCCCAATGATTTGAGCGCATTCACACGCTGTTGTGGAGCCCCAAAACGTGGGATTGGCCAAGCAAGCATAGAAAAAATCACAGAGTACCTTGAGTTCAAAGGGTCTTATGACATTTTGTCTGTGCTTGCATCAGAAAGCGTGCCAGGTTTGGGCAAAGCGGTCTTGAAGAAGCTGTCGGAGTTGGCAAACTTGGTAATTAAGATACAGGCTTGCCAAACGGTTACAGAAGCTTTGGAATTGGCAATCTATAAGAGTGGATATATGGATAGCCTTGAGATGCGTAAGAATGACAACAGCTCTCGCATCGACAATCTCTCAGAGCTTATGAATGCGGCATATGATTTCACGCAAACGAGCGAAGACCCATCATTAGCAGTGTTTTTAGAAAATGCTGCGTTGATTGCCTCTACTGATTTTATCGATTCGCAATCTGGAAGCGTCAAGCTTATGACTGTGCACAGCGCAAAAGGACTGGAGTTTGACTATGTCTTCATTGCAGGCATGGAGGAGGGCTACTTCCCCAGCGGAATGGTCAATACAGAGCAAGGAATTGAAGAAGAGCGCAGGCTCTGTTACGTTGCAGTGACACGGGCTCGTAAAAAGGTGTATATGAGCTACTGTAAACGGCGCTACCTTTATTCTAGGATTAATTTGCGAAAACCTTCCAGGTTTTTGTCCGAAGTTCCACTGCATTTGTTTGAGCCTATGGATGTCGATAAAGAGCAATCACAGTCTCCGGCATATTTCACTCCATCTAGGGCAAAAAGCTATAATAACGAACCAAGCCGTTTTGTTTACAAAATGGAACCTGCTTTCAAGCCCATGAATGATGGATTCGCAAGTGGAGAAATGTTAATTCATCCCGTATGGGGCAAAGGCACAGTAGTGTCAGTTGAGAGTTCTGGGGGGAAGAGTGTTTTCGTGACAGCCTTTGCTGGTCTTGGAATTAAAAAAATAGTCGAGGGCAGTGTCGATTTGAAGAAAGCTGACTGAAAACATTTGAAATTGGAGCGTACTAGCATGTGTGGAAGGTTTACAGGATTTTCAATTGACGACACAAGAGACATAATCAGTGTCATAAAATCATCTGATATGGCTAACTCTGAAGGTTTGGCTGTTGATGCGAAGTTCGAGGGAGAAGTATTCCCTTCGGACATTGTTCCGGTTTTGGTCCCAAGCAAGCAGGGCGAGGAGGAGGTTATTAGCGCAAAAGCGATGAAATGGGGGTACCCGCTGTTTGCAAACCACGGCAAGATATTAGCCAAACCGCGGCTTGTCATTAACGCAAAGGCTGAGACTGCCGCTAGTCTGCAAATGTGGAGAGAATCTGTGGCAACCAGACGATGCATTGTCCCGTCAAATGGCTTTTATGAGTGGCAAAAAAATAGAGGTGGAAAAAGAATTAAGCTGTTGTTCAACACCAGTGGCAAAAAAGCTTTATTCATGGCTGCAATCTATAAAGAATTTGCTTATAATGGATGCCCGAAAATCGCCCACTTCTCAATTCTGACAACCGAGGCAAATGAATCAATCTGCCATGTGCATAACCGAATGCCTGTTGTTTTATTGCCTGGCGAGTTTGATGATTGGTTTGGGGATAATTGGGCAGATCTCTTTGACCGCTCTTTGCTAGAATTGGATAACGCAGCTGTTTAATAGGCAATTTCCTGTGCAGCAAATAAAAAAGTGCCCTGAATTTTCAGATTCAAGGGCGCTTTTGAATATCATATGTTGAATGATAGTGTTATCTGCCAAACAATTGGCACCAATGGTAAGTGTATCTTGTGTTGCTTTCTACATAAAGTGCAGTGCCCATTGTTTTAAAGCTTTTGTTTAGGATGTTTGCCCGGTGTCCTTCGCTTTCCATCCATGCTCGGAAAACTTCTTCAACACTCCTTTGGCCTGCTGCTATATTTTCGCCGCTAGCTGAACTGTTTACGGTAAAGCATGATGAGCCGTCGGGTCTTGTGTGGGAGAATACCTCGCTGATCTCTTTTGACCTGACAACCGCTGATGCACCGAGGGAACTGCTCCATGTCAATTCATTCAGCCCTTCATCCTTCCTTGCTTCGTTAACAAGGTCTAAAAGTTTTTGTTGCGCGGAATCTATTGATCCAGAACTGGGTGTATTTGTTAGGGAGTACGAGCCGTTGCTGCTTGAGGTGCCTGAGCCAGAATTTTTTGTGTAGTTAGAACCACTATTGCTTGAATCAGTGCTTGTGTTGTTGGTGGAGTTGCTTGCGTTGGCTTGATTGCTTGTGCGGTTGAGCTCTTCTTGCTGCCTCTTGAGTTCCTCTTGCCTTTTCAGCTCCTCCTGCTTCTTGAGCTCTTCCTGCCTTTTTAGCTCTTCCTGCTTCTTGAACTCTTCTTGCTTCTTGAGCTCTTCCTGCCTTTTTAGCTCCTCCTGCTTCTTGAGCTCCTCTTGCCTTTTTAGCTCCTCCTGTTTCTTGAGCTCTTCCTGCTTCTTGAGCTCCTCTTGCTTCTTGAGCTCCTCTTGCCCGTTTCTTTCAGCAGATGTGTTTTGATTTACGTTTACAAGCCAGTCTGACCGATCGTCGGGATCACTGCTTACGTTAACTTTAATCTGGGCGAGCTTTTGGATGTTGTCATACTCATCGTAATTATAGACAAATATGTCAGTTGTTCCTTCTTTTTTTGCTACAATATTCCCGTTTCTATCGACAGTCGCGATTTCTGGATTTGCGGATGAGTATGATTTGCCTTTTTCATTTGGAATGCTGGCCTCAGTTTTTTCAATAGCCAATTTGGCTTCCTTTGGAAGATCAATATTGAAATATTTAGCCCGCGTTCTTCCTTTTTGATTATGTGGATTCCTCAATCCGGCTATGAACAGCTTTTGAGAAATAGCTTGTCGGTATACTTTATTATTGTTATCTGGATTGGTGCTCTCTGGTTTTGATGTGCTAGATGGAGCTGTGTTATTGCTCTTGGCGCTTTGGCTAGTATTCTGGACGTTATTTTTTTGATCGGTATTCGTGATCACCGATTTCGTCGTTTGTGATGTGTTAGATGGAGTTGTGTTAATGCTCTTGGCGCTTTGGCCAGCATTTTTTTTCTGGACACTGTCGGTTGTGTCAGATACATTAGCTGCATGATAGCCTGTAGATAGGCCTTGCTCGATATTCTGTGGGTGTCGGTTAGTTATAAAGGCATGGCCGATCGCGGTTAGCATGAGTATAGCGATCAAGGAGTATACAAAGGTAACATTTTTTCTCATAAGTGGCTTCCCTGTTTCATAATTTGTCTGTAACGTATTTGTAACGTCTGTTGCAATAATATTACTTGTTATGTAGAATTATGTCAATAGATCATTATATCTTAGAGCACTAAAAGTCAAAAAATGACAGAAGTATTAAAACTATAAGTAAAGAATAAAACTAGTGCTATTTAAGTATTTTAGTATCAAACATGTAAAGACATGTTTATATATATATAATTTGTAGCAATTTTGTTTGGGCTGTTTTATGATTCGCTTAATTTAATTTTAACAAAGATTTGCAACAGATGATATCCATTCTAATGTGTTTTGCAGAATCACATCGTTTACATACCTTTGTGTAAAATCGCATTAATATCATTATTTTGTATCTTGGAGGAAAAGCATTTTTTCGTGTTTATCCAAACAGCTTCCTCTGCGATAACAATTAGGCGGCATAGCACTTTGGAGTCAGGGTCATCCCATGCAGCGGTGGTATTAATATTTGCCCCTTAGATGGGGCCAGGCTCGAACGTGCCGTGCTGGGCTGTGTTCAACAAAGAGCTTTCAATCCAGGCACGCTGAAAATGGTTTGGCAACCAGAAAGCATGCCGAGACTAGCTTGCATTTATAGATATTGTTTAGAGGAGCCTTGAACTGCCATTGGAAACTCTGGTAAGCCGTTTTAAATGCTCGTTCCAAATTTGCCCACTGCTTTAGTGAAATATAGAAAGCCAGCGAGTTGGGAGCAGGGGGCATGGGAAGGCCAGTTAGCGTCAAAGGCGCGCGACTTATCTATAAAGCCAAAGGCAATGCTCGTGTTCCCCGGTGTGCCCTAGGCTGCCCTGCAAGCAAGCCTGCCTTTATGGTTTCCAAATTCCAAATAGACAGCCGCTTTAACTTTAAAACCTAATCATAACGGTGAGCGCCTCAAAGCCGCTTCAAGCATGTTGTGGCCAGCGAAGCCATGATAGCCATAGTCCAAACGTCAGATGGCTTTGCCCCGAACTAAGTGTTGCTACATGCTGGCGCATTGTATTGCGGCCAGCAAGCATAGGCATGGCAATCTACACAGGCGATCGGCAAGATAGAGAACCAGAGCTAGCCTTCTGATGCCGAGCAACTATTTGTCCAGACCAGGCTGCTAATATATTTTTTGTTGGCAAAGAAGATGCCAGCGTTAAAGACAATGATAACAAACGTTGTCGGGAGACTAGCAGAAGCACTGGGATCCCATCCATAATGACATCGATACTCTTTTGTGTCCAAAACTAAATCCAGAGCCGAAGAGACCAGTATGGAATAGACATCATCATCAAAGAGGCAACAACAAATGCGCTGGAGTTTTTTTTGTACTAGCCAAACACAAGATTGGTTTTCCACCCTGGTCGATATAAGGTTAGGAAACCTAGCCCATCTGGAAAATGCGAGTTGCTAAGAGGCTGTTTAATATGTCCATAAATGTCGATAAAAGTATAATAACGCTTAAAAGGCTGTTTACCATTATATGAGAAATAGATATCCAAGCGATATAACTATAGACCAATTCGAGATTATCAAGCCCCTTTTAGAGTCAGCCGCCAAAGCAACACGGCCATACACATATGACCTGTATGATATTTTTTGCGCAATACTATATGTTGTGCGCGAAGGGTGCAGATGGAGGGCATTGCCCCACGACTTTCCGAAATGGGAGGGATGTTTACTGCCATTATCGAAAATGGGGCAAAAAAAACTACACAGAACACGATGAGCGCAGCACTTT
>Ga0082212_10013010_pt1 | contig 10437 bp, 5 predicted proteins | sample TergutNt197P3_FD_71548 | JGI IMG/M metagenome (GOLD analysis project Ga0082212, IMG submission 71548) | Neocapritermes taracua P3 segment gut microbial communities from Petit-Saut dam, French Guiana - Nt197 P3 | ecosystem: Host-associated > Arthropoda: Insects > Digestive system > Gut ...
CTACCGATGCTGTTTGATAAATCACTTCGTGGCCGAATCTTTTGCATACCGCTTTCACGGCTTTTAATGCTTCGGCCGTAACCTCCGGGCCAATGCCGTCGCCCGGCAAAACGGCTAAATTCAATTTCATTTCTATAATTATGAATTGTGATTGACTGATTAACTGAGTCTCAATTTAACAATTAAAAAATATCCTGATTCCCTTTACTTTTCTTTCTAAAAACTAAAAACTGAGAACTAAAAACTACATACTATCGTTTGAAATGAATATACTTGGGTTCCATCGGAACGTATGTTTCGTCATCCCACAACGTACTTGTAATCATCAGGTCAGCGCTGTAGCGATTGCAGGCAATCGGAATATTATGTACGCGACATTGGCGGAGCAGCATCTGGATATCGGCTTCGTGTGGTTGCGGGTTCAGGTCGTCGATCAGAAAGATTGCCAAATCGACTTCTTTGCGCACTACCATTGCGGCAATCTCGGCGTCTCCTCCAAGCGGCCCCGAATGCATACAGGTCATTGTTACCTCAATGCCTTTTTCTTCAAAAGCATTGTTTATCAGTCCGCCGGTTGTACCGGTACAGACCATGTTGTGTTTCGACAGGAACAGTGCATTGTGCACAGCCCATTCAATCATGTCGGTCTTGCGGTTGTCATGCGCCACTAAGGCGATTGTTAATTTTTTGTCCATAGTTATTTATGTTGCTGCAAAGATACGAATTAATTGAGAATTGAAGATTGAGAATTGAAAATTATAACTATACCCCATTGAGACTGTCAAAAGAACGGCAGTTAAAACTTCCTGTTATTCTACACAAGTCGCAGAGTTGCGCGAATGAGGGGCTAAAAAAAGCGAGGAGATTAATCCCCTCGCCTCAATTTCCTCATAACTCTCGATTTTAAATTAATTGACTGCTTTCGCTATTTCTTTCCCGTTGGAAACAATATATATACCGCGTCCGGGCAACGAAAATGTCGGTTCGCTGTCGGCAATGCCCTGATGTATTAATGTGCCTGTAATGGTGTATACCTGCCATATCTGACCTGGCGTCAGTCCATATACATACAACTTGCCGTTTTGTACGTATGCTTTCAGACCGTCCGACTGCATATCTTCTACGCCTGTTGTTGACCGCATATCCTTGAATGATAACTCGACCGCAACATGATGCGCAGGCATCGTGAATGTGTATGTAGCGCCCGTACTCCTCAATGGAACAACGACGCTTGTAACGACATTCATATTGTCATCCATTTTGTTGGCATGGATTTCGTCGAGTTCGTAGCCGTTGTCGGTTGTAATGGTTAGCTCTACCGTATTGCCTTCGATCTCAAATTGCGGATTTGGATTATCTTTCCGGATAACCACGCTGCCGCCTTCCAATGTGTTGGGTATTTTGAGGAAGTAGGCCTTCCTTTCTACCGTTAGCGTAAAGGTCAATGTGACGGAAGACAAATCGTTGGATGCGTCAAGCGTTACATGATAAACGCCCGTCTGAAGCCCTGTGGCAATATCCAACCGATTTGTCGTATTGTTCCAGTTTATGCAGTTGTCGCCCGACAGTTTCGTAACGGTCACATCCGTACCTGTAATGGTGTAAGCGTCGGTAGAAGTTGCCGCATAACCGGTGGCAAGCGTCATTGAAGTAGGGCCTGTGATGCCGGATGCAACTAATGCAGGAGGCGTTGGAGGTGTGGGAGGCGTTGGAGGTTCGGACGATGTGTTCTGCGGTCTGAAGATAAAGCTAATATCATCCCATTCAATCGTTTGGCCTGTAACGGCGCTTTCGTCCTCCATATCGTTGTAGCTTACATTGATATATTCGTAAGAAGCTAAAGTATTCAGCGCAAGCAACGTAAGTGAATTGTAGGAGCAGTTCAGATGCTCCTGATTTTCGGGTTCGCTTAGATCCAACGATGTAAGCATGTTGTTTTGGCAGTACAGCGACGCTAAGTTCGTGCAGCCATTTACGTCTAACGACTTAAGTTTATTGTTGTTGCACATCAAGGTTTTCAGATTCACAAGGTCGCTTACCTCTAATGATTCAAGCCTATTGCCGGAACAGTTCAGGTATGCAAGGTTCACAAGACCGCTTACATTTATTGCCGTAAGCGCATTATCATTACATGACAACCACTCCAGACTCGTAAGACCACTTACGTCGAGTGTGCCTTCTAATGACTTGTCATCAACAAACAATGTGACTATCCGCCTGTTTGTTTCTTCTTCCGACCAAATAACACCTGACCAGCTTGGGTCAACGTAAGTTCCATCGACAGGCGCCACCGGCGTCCAGCTCAGTTGATTGACATCTATTATTGCGTTCATAACTGCGATATCGTCGGGATTGTACAACGGCGTGGATGGCGCGGGCGGTGTCCGTTGTGGACTGAAAATTTTTAAACACCATTCACCAAACCATTCATCCCATACAATTTCATTCTGGCCTGTAATGGCGCTTACATCCTCCATATAATTATTGCTTACATTCATCCAATAATAATACGAGACCGCGCTTAGATTAAGCGACTTAAGGGAGTTGTATTGACAATAAAAATAATACAGTTCACTGAGTTCGCTAACATCTAATGATTCAAGGGAGTTGTATGAACAGTCTATGTAACCACAATTCATAAGATCGCTAACATCTAACGACCTAAGGGAGTTGTTTTGGCAATATAAAAAAATCAGGTTGTTGAGTCCGCTGACATTTAACGACTTAAGGGAGTTGTTTTCGCAATGCAACTCTTCCAGCCAACTGAGTCCGCTAACGTCTAACGATTCAAGGGAGTTGTCGGAACAGTCAATGTATTTCATATACTCAAGACCACTAACGTTTAACGTCTCAAGGGAGTTGTCAGAACAATCTATGTAATTCAAATGCTCAAGGTGGCTAACATCTAATGAAGTAAAAAAGTTGCCGGAGCAAATCAATTCCCGCAACGTCGTTAAACCGCTAATGTCTATCGACATCAGATTGTTGTTGGAGCAATCAAATCTATACCCCGGATCTATTGAGCTGATATCTAACGCCTCTAAGGAATTGTTAGTGCAAATAAAGTTCGACAGTTTTGTACAGCCGTTTACATTGATTGATTCAAGGAAGTTGTTTGAGCAGTTTAAATTATACAAATTTTCGAGATTGCTGACATCTAACGACGTAAGTAAGTTGTCGGAACATTTTAATTCCTCCAGTTTAGCAAAGGAGATAACATCTAAAAGTGTAAGCGAGTTGTCGGAGCAATCAAAGAACTTAAGGCTTGTGCAGTCGCTCATGTCTAACGATGTAAGAGCATTTGAAACACAGACTAATACTTGCAGATTCTTTAGTCCACTGAGGTCTAACGTCGTAAAGAGGTTGTTGGAGCAACTTAACGTCTCCAGATTCTCAAGACCGCTTACATCTAACAACTCAAGTGCATTGAATGCACAATTCAATTTTTTCAGATTCGTGCAGTTGCTTACATCTATTGATTCAATAGTGCGGTTGACGATGCAGCTTAATTCTTCCAGTTTATTCAGACCACTCACGTCTATTGATGTAAGCTTGTTTCTGTCGCAGTTCAAGGTTTGCAGATTCGGAAAAGCTCTCATATCTAACGACTCAAGAGCGTTGTTGTTAAAATCCAATTTTTGCAAATTATCAAGGTCGCTTAAAAATAACGATTTAATAGAGTTTCTGGCACATTGCAGTTGATTCAGACTCTCAAGCCTTCTAATGTCTAACGACTCAAGTTTGTTGTCATTGCAACTTATGGATTGCAGCTTCGGACAGTCACTGACTTCTAACGATGTAAGTGAGTTATTAGAGCTATATAAATATCCCAGTTCTGTAAGACCTTTTATTTCAAGCGTTCCGGTCAGTTTCTTAGTTACTATATTTATTTGGGTTATCCGTTTATCCGTGTCACCGTATGTCCAGTTAATGCCTGACCAACTTGTGTGAACAGATGAGCCGTTTTCGGGCGACTTTTCCCATTGCAAACCATTTTTTTCAATGATCGCATTGATAACCGCAATATCGCCTTTGTTATACTTCTGTGCGACTGTGTGTACAGCCGGAATAAGCCATAATGCAAGTATTATGGCTACTGTCGACATGCGAAAGAGTCTGTTCTTTCTCCTATTCCTCAATTGTTGAATTGACCTCGGCAAATTGTAAATCTTTTTCATAGTTGTTTTTATTTTACAAATTAATAATAGTTGTTATTTGTTTATTTTGATTTTTCGTCTTATTCTGGGGCAAAAATACGACATCACAAAAGGCTTGTCAAACAGATATTTTTTATGGAGGTATAGACGGAATTTATAACGGTTAGTGGTTAATTGAAAATTTGTAGGAGCGAAAGGCTTACCCCTTCCTGTCGAATTCCCCCAATTTTGGAGGCAGTTTTAAAATTCAAAAAAATTTAACACAGTAGTCACAATGGTTTTTCATAAAGGACACAAAGGCCTGAATACCAACATTTTTTTGTGTCTATTGTGTGTTTTTAGTGCCTGTTGTGTTAAAAATGACTTTTGAGATAGCTACTTATTACCCCTTATCTTCAATATACTCCGCAATCCAATCCCCTACTTCAGAAGTTGAACAGGATTTATTGCATACCGCTTTTTCATTCACTATCTTTTTTCCGCAGGAATAACTGCAAATTTATTTTTCCCTTGTTTTCCGAAAAGTAGTTCTTTAATTTCATAGACGGTGTTTTTTTCTATCCAAATATTTTCAGGAAAACAAGGTATCAACTCTTCATTCTCAAGTTCCTGATATACATTTACTGTTTTATCTTCGCCGGTTCTGTTTAGAATTGTAATGTAAAAAACTGATTCTATGGGGAGTAAATCCGGATTATCATACAAATCTAATGTTTCAACATCTGTAAAGAGAAGGCAAATAAGTTCTTCCTCATTACCTCGCTCAACTCCGCCAATAGACCTGCGTTTTCCTGAATTTTCATTCATCGCTTCAAAAATAGATTTCCTTTGATTCACAATATCTTCAACAGAAACGGTTTTGGGATTTGCATAGCTGTAAATGAAATTTTTTGAATCAATAATTTCTATTGACGATTTTTCAGGCAGTCTGATTTGATAAGAGGCTTTTAGTTCATCTTTCTTTTTTAAAGGCGTCCAGGTTGTTCCGTCAATGCTCGTTTCCACCGTACCTGTTACCTTAAATACGGAGTATTGCGCCTGTAAATCAGCGATGCAATATAGCAGTATTGCTGTATAAATCAAAATATTAACTTTCTTTTTCATCGTAATTTATTTTATGATATTTGAAAATCTGTTTATTGTCCAAACAGATATAAACGTAATTGTATCCACAAACAAAATCACCACTCCCATTACAAAAATGGTCCATGCGTAGGTAATATCAATGCGGTAATGATTAAAAAAATAATAACCTGCAAAAAAAGCAAGGGCTAAAATTGCTATCTGCGCCAGTTTGATGAGAATACTAACGCCCTTTTTAAACCTTGTCGTTGCATAACAGCAAAATAGTGTAAACAAATAACAAAACAGCATATTTAGCAATTTTGTCCAGATATTATCCAACCTGTCAATATATTTTTCTTCAAAAATGGTTGAGATTATATGTGCGTGAATTTCCATACCCCGCATTTGCGGATGGATAGGGGTATTATGCAAATCTTCCGATAAAGAACCTATTAGTACTATTTTGCCGGTAATTAGTTCCTGGTTGTCTTTTATCTCATCTTTGTCAATTTCTTGAAAGCGAAGTGGTTGATAATGGATGATTTCCGTATTTCCTGCTCTTTGAAGTAGTTTTCGGAAAGTCGTTTCATTACACAGCCTTATTACCTGTGCAGCAAAACAATAAAGCGTATCCGGCGATTTTTCGCGCTCTAAAAACAGTATTGGAGTAAACGTTCGAACCGGACTGCTACCATCACTATCCAAATTGATAAAGCCTTCGGTAAAATCAGTATCATCCCGAGCGGAAAAGAAATTACGGTTGCAGACGTTATATTTATTATTATCATTTGTTTGTTCGTCCTCTAAAATGCAGGTAATTACCAGATTTTTACATTTGCGAACCACATTTTCAAGCATGGCGTCCGCTCCAGGCTCTCTCGGATTTCTGAAAAAGACATCCAATCCTATCACTTTTGGCTGCAAAGCATCTATTTGCTCTATCACTTGGGCTATTTCAAATCGGTCTTTACAAAAATCAACATCCACAAAAACAATATTTTCATCTAAACGGGTAGGTTCTATTCGGGAATTATATAACAGATATTTGTCCGTCATCGGCACATCGCCGGATTCATCAAGCGCTGAGAAATAAGGCAATGATTTTGTAATTAACATAAAACACAGTGCAATAATGTATGAAATGGCTAAAACAATGGCGGCATGAATGAATATCCTGTTTGTTTTTGCCATGAAATATTGTCTTTTTTCTGTCATACAAATATTTTTTGGTTGATAACCGGAGTGCAAATATAGTACACTTTTTGTTAATCCATCATTACAAACGCAGCCCAATAATAAGGGGACCGGTATTGTTCTCGTACTTTTTGTTGCGCTGTTTTGAATGCCTGTTGTTTTGTCTGACCGGAAAGCCATTGCTGATAGAATGAAGTCATCAGTTCGGCAGTGGCCTCGTCGGGAACTTTCCAAAGACTCATAATTAACGATTCAACGCCTGCCAGCTTGAATGCGCGTTGCAAACCGAAAACACCTTCACTGTTTTTCATATCCCCCAAACCGGTTTCACATGCCGACATAACCACTAATTTTGTTTTCGTCAGATTGAGGCGCGATATTTCGTCGGCGGTCAAAATGCCGTCTTCGACATCATCTTCCATAATATATTGCCCGGCAAGCCACTGGTTGTTTGCGCCCGACATGATTAAACCCGAACGCAACAACGGATTTTCAAACGGCTTTTCCCTGTTACCTCCCAATCGTTGAATGATGTCTTCATGGGCTTTGTTTTCAATATCAGGAAGAAAGAATCCGTGCGTGGATACGTGAATAATGCCGGCATTTGTTCCGGAAAGATGCTTGAATGATTCCTCATTACCATCATTTTCCGTATAGTACTGATACGGAATACGTTTATTGTCTAATGATTGAACAATTTGTTCGGTTTCCATTTTTGTGCCTGCGAGGTATTTCCATTCCGATAAACTACCGCGAAGATCAGCGCCGGGCAATTCATGATGTTGATCAAGAGAACGGTCCGCAAAACGATCATATTTATCACTCTCCTGCATACTGCTGCGATAAGGTTTGGCAGCAGCAACCATTGCCGACTGTGGCATATCATAATTCAGTCCCCCGTAAACGACCGCTGTATCGCGAACGATGACAGTATCAGTTTCCTTTTTCAAACGGGTAACTTCGCGGGTATTCGAAACCATTTGCAAGTTGTATTTATCAGATAATAAAACGTCGTCGTCCTCTGTTGGCAAAGCGCTGAAGGCGATTTTATGTAACAAACCCGAAGGCGAATAATAAACTGTTTTCACATCCGGCAATTCTTTTTCCAAGACCTGCCAAATCAATTGATACAGTCTTTCGCCTTTGGTGATATAGTGGTTTTCGATTTGCAGCATTGTATTCCCTGTTGTAGTCTGTAACAAGGCGTCTAACTGTTTTTGTTCGAACAAGGGTATCCATTCAGGCGATTGCATCCCGGGTCGAAGCACAAGGGCGGCATACATCGTACTGTCCGTCCAGTCTTTGTCGTACAAACGAAAATGCACAAACTCAATAGCGGCTTCATCAGGTTCAAGTTGCTCCTGAACGTCCTGCCAAGTCATGGAAATATCGGCTTTCAAATCGCGGTAGACTTGCGAAGCCTGTGTAATGGCTTTATCCAAACTATCGGCACGGTTTTCCAGCGTTTGTACATAGTCTTTATTAAACTCCTCTCTTTGTTGCAAATTGTTGATTTCATTACGTAAATTGACCAGTCGCTCAAAATTGCTAATAAGTGATTGATCTTTTGACGAATATACTGCTTCGCGGATGCCGTTCGTTGTGCGTAGTAGCAAGCCTTTGGTAAAGAGGGTGTTATTGAAGACATGGGCTGTAACCGAATTAACCGGATATGCGAAAGCTAAAGAATAACCGGTTTTAAGTTCAAATTCTTTTTCATTCCAAAAAATGCTTCTCTGCCTTTCGGACATAAATGTAAAATTCCTTTCAATCTGTCTTGTAATTAATTGGTCGGCTTCAATAAACGAGGTCTCTGCGTTGGCATAATTTTTTGCGTACAAATATACATATCTCAAATTACTTAAAGTCAGTGTATAATTCGGATGTTCTTTGCCCAACACTTTCTCTATAATGGTTTTTGCTTCTAAATAATAGTTTTCCGCTTTTGAATAATCGCCTACTTCATCATATAATAATCCCAAATTATTTAAAATAGTTGTATATTTTGGATGTTCTTTGCCAAATACTTTCTCAATAATAACTTTCGCATCCAAACAATATCTTTCAGCTTGATCATAATCTCCAATGATAGTATATAACCCTCCCAAGTTGTTTAGTGTATTCGCAATATCCAGATGTTCTTTGTCCAATACTTTCTCAAGAATGGTTTTTGCAGCCAAATGATATTTTTCAGCCTGATCATAATCAACCATATTTACATATAACGTTCCCAAATTGTTTAATGAAGATGCATAACTTGGATGTTCTTTACCAAATACTTTTTCAAAAATGGTTTTTGTTTCTAAATAGTATTTTTCAGTTTGAGCATAGTCGCCCATGTTAAAATATACTACTCCCAAGTTATTTAATATATTTGCATAATATGGATGCTCTTTGCCCAATACTTTCTCAAGAATGGTTTTTGCAGCCAAATGATATTTTTCAGCCTGAGCATAATCGCCCATTTCATCATACAACACTCCCAAATCGTTTAAAGTAACAGCATAATCCGCATGTTCTTTGCCTAATATTTTTTCACATATTTCTAAATCTTTGTTACAGAACTCCAAAGCCTTTTCATAATTTTTTTCCTTAAGGGCGGCATCGCCTTCCGCCATGTAATCTTCTACAGTTTTCTTTTTCTTCTTGAAAAAAATAAAGTAAACCGCTACTAAACCGCCAATGATCAATAATGTCTTCATGTCTTCTATTTTTTAATGATTTTTATGATTTTCAAAATGTTACATATATCCGCATGAACAACTGCGCTTGCCTGCAATTTTCCTTGCACCGCAAGAAGGACACTGTTCATGCCCTGTTCCGTCACCAACGCCACCGCCAAATCCCACACTTTCCACCATGGAGGTCGCACCCTTGACCATAAAAAAAGAACATACTGCAATAATGATGACTATCGCTATAACGAACGTAGCGAGCAAAAACACAAATGCAAATGCCCAGGCAATATGTACGAGGATGATGTCGGCAACTAAAAGTAAAGGTTTTTTGGTTTTTATGAAATTGCCGAGGCACAGCCATAATGTACACAATATGTCGGTAACAATCAATATGGTATATTGTAAGACGCCGGGCGTCATGTTTTTATAATTCTCAAGAAATATGATACCTGCAAGAACTGCGAGCATGATAAAGAACGGAAAACCGAAAAACCTGACGCCGTATTCTTCTTTTAAATATCCGGCGTATGGACGGTATGCCACACTGTACAGAATAACAGGGATGATAAGCCCCAAAAGCCCGATAAATGCCAGATACAGTATGGGATATTTCTTTTCAAATTTCGCCAGCCATGATTTCTCTCTGTAATCCCATCCCGCTTCGCCTTCCTTTGTATAAACAATACTGACATTGCTGCCTTCCTTTGCTGAACCCAAAACAACTTTAAGATAGTACGTGCCGGGTAACAGCGCAATCATTTCTTCAGTCTTATTATCGTATAAAAGCGCCCGGTACTGATCGTTGTACAGGTTGAAAACGGGAGGGAACTTGGCGTCCGTTTGCGAGCAACTGACGCTGAACTGGTACCGTGCGGCGTCGGTAACATTAAAACGGTAATATTTTGCGTCTCTCTCCGCCGCAATTTCAAACCCGATATTCTGCGACAGCGGGGTTACAGCGGCTTTGGCAATCTCTGTCTGCCTGTCCTTAATCTTCTGAGGCGTTTCAAAACTGTTTAGCGTGTTCAGCGTAACAATGACGGACATTTTCACGTCTGCGCGGGCATTCGGGCTGATGGCTTCGATAATGTATGAGCCGGCATCCAAATCTTCAATGACCATCATACTCTTAGCAATTCTTTTTTGCTTGCTGCCGTACAGGTAAAACGTGGCATGAGCGCCGCCTTCTGCCGCATTTTGTATGTGGTATTTGGCATTAAACGGCGCATCGAAAGTAAAATATACCTTCTCCAACTTGTTGCTGTTAAAGTTAATGACCGTTTCCAACGGCACGGCAATAGCATTTTCAAACGAATTGCCCTTTCCGGCTCCGGGCGCAACGG
>Ga0082212_10013011_pt1 | contig 10437 bp, 9 predicted proteins | sample TergutNt197P3_FD_71548 | JGI IMG/M metagenome (GOLD analysis project Ga0082212, IMG submission 71548) | Neocapritermes taracua P3 segment gut microbial communities from Petit-Saut dam, French Guiana - Nt197 P3 | ecosystem: Host-associated > Arthropoda: Insects > Digestive system > Gut ...
CCAGTACTGCCCCCGGTTTCCCTGTTTAATCGCCTCGTTGTATTTGGCACGGGCCTCATCGGAAATAGCCGTTGCCACCTCTTCTACAAAAGTTTCGTCAAACGTTGCTGCCAGAGCAATGGCCTGGGGAAACACCGTCGCAACGCCTGCGCGCGCAACCCCGTGCAGGCACTCGTTCCACCAGTTGTATTCGGGTATCTCAAGACGCGGGATCGCCGCACTTGCATGACTTAACTGGGATACCTTTTCTTCAATTGTCATTTGAGAAATCAATTCGTTGATTTTTGCTTCCCGGTCCATATATGCTCCTTGCACTGTGTAGTATCAGTCAAATTTTTCAATATTGTGATCTTAGCCCTTAACGGCTCCGGCCATCATGCCCTTAACCATCTTATCCTGACCGAAAATGTAGAGCAGGATTACCGGCAGTGAAGAGAGGATCAGTACCGTCATGATCAAGGGGATGTGTATGGAATACTGCCCCTGGTACTGCCAAACTGCCAGCGGCAAGGTGCGTTTTCCCTGGGATTGGGTAAGGGTCATAGCGAATATAAATTCATTCCAAATCATTACCCCATTGTAAATAGCCAGAGTTGCAAGACCCGGCTTTGAAAGGGGAAGGATCACCTTAAAAAACGTCGCAAACTTTCCGCAGCCGTCTATCTCGGCGGCTTCTTCCATTTCACGGGGAATAGACTGCATAAAGCCTGTCAGAATAAAGACCGACATGGGCAGGTTAAACGCAACATTGGGGCCGATAAGGGCAAATATGCTGTCGTATATTCCAAAGTTAATGGTCATAATAAAAACCGGAATCAGGGTAATGTGAACGGGAATGGACATCATGGCTACAATGGAGCCGAATATGGGCCTGTTCAATTTAAACTGCATCCGGGAAAGCGGATAGGCCGCAAACGCGCTGAAAAAAAGCAGCAGCGTAAGGGAGATTGCAAGCACAATAAAACTGTTAAGGAAATATTTATAGAAACCGCCCTGCCAGACGGTAATGTAGTTTTCAAAGGTAAGTTTTTCCGGCATCTGAAAAAGACCGCCGGTTATAAATTCCCCCGATGTCTTAAACGTAGTAAATATCTGATAGACAAAAGGCCCTCCGGCAATAACAAGCCAGATGATTGCAAACAGTATCGCCCCAACCCAGAGTAGGGAGAATCTTTTCCTTGGGGAAAATGTTGTTTTCTCTGATACCAAAGGATTCGCCTTTTCCATTTATAGTTCCGTCCTTCGGTTTATGGTGGTAACAGTGATCAGAGCCACCAGTGTTATCAGAACAAACATCCCAGAGGCAACGGTAGAACCGTAGCCCAAATTGAAACGGACAAACGAATATTTGTACATATACGTCGCCATAATTTCCGTGGCCGTTCCCGGGCCGCCGCCTGTCATAACGTAAACAAGATCAAAGTATTTCAGGGAGCCGATGATAGAAAGGGTCATTCCCGAAGCCACCGTCGGCCGCAGCAGCGGCAGAGACACCCTCCAGAAATACTGGCTCCGTGTTGCGCCGTCTATACAGGCCGCCTCATAGAGTTCTACCGGGATTGTTCCGTAAGCGGCAAGGTAGAGTACCATGTAAAAAGGAGTGTACTGCCAGCAAACAACAGCGATAACGGTGTAAAGGGCAGTCTTGGGGTTTCCCAGGAGGTCTACTGCGCCTCCGCCAAACAGTTTTGAAATTGAAGCAAGTATACCGTAATTGGCATCCAGGCCAAACTTAAAAAGAACGCCGATTGCCACAGAAGACAAGAGGTACGGGATGAACCACACCACTTTAAAGATGTAGCCCTTCCTTCCGGTTATGTCCAGAAATGTGGCCAATGCCATTGCGAACGGCACCTGAAATAATAGAGACAGGAACATTATTTTTAAATTATTGACAAAGGATTTCCAGAAGCTCATGTCCTTTATCAGGGTAACCCAATTTTCTAACCCGATGAACTTCCGATCCGGTCCCATCCCGCTCCAGCGTGTGGTGCTGCTGACAAATGAATAAATGATGGGATAGATAACATATACTACAAGAACAATAATGGCCGGCAGCAAAAAGACCGTTGCCGCAATACCAACCGAGCGCTGTTTGGCGCTACGGAGCGAAACGTTTTTACTGCCGGACATACACAACTATTTGTTTTTAAGATAAGCCGCCTGTGCGTCCTGGAGCTGCTGCGCAGCGTCCCTGGGGCTCAGGCTAAGGCCAAAGATTTCCTGGCTGGTTACCTTGTGAACTTCGGCTACATCCGGGGACAGGGACTGGTCATACCAGAGCTGCATATCCGGAGCGGAATTAACCTGCTGAAAGAGTTCAGCCAAAAGCGGGTCCTGTATCCTTACGCCCTTAACCGGAGGAATCTTCCCGTCGTTAAGCATGTCCTGTACTCCGGCATCGTCTACAATGCAGGTAAGGAGTTCAAATGCCTTGGCAGGGTTTTTACTGGAAGCACTAATATGATAGAAGTTATCCCCTACCGTTCCGATTACCGTGTTGGGATCGCCTACGCCATCTTCGTCGCGGGGGAATTTAAATACGCCCATCTTGGGGAAGAAATCATCGCGGCTTTCACCCTGTGCCTGGGAGACAAACCAGCTTCCCATAATCAACATGGCTGTTTCACCTCTGTAGAGGGGAGTACGAGCCTGTCCGGAGTCCCAATCAAGACCGTTAAAGCCAGGCAGGAAGTAACCTTTGTTTACCCATTCCTGGATTTTTTCACCGGCATAAATGAAAGCCGGATCCAGGAAGCTGCCCGAACCGTCAACTCCCTTGATAAAGGGCTGAGTACCGCCACGGCGGGTAGCAAGGAACATAAAGTACATGGAACCAGTCCACTGTGTTTTATTCGCCAGGGAGAAGGGGGTAATACCGTTTGCAATGAGGGTATCACAAGCCGCTTCAAATTCCCGGAGAGTTGTGGGAACCTGGATGTTTAACCGCTGGAAGATTTCTTTGTTGTAAAATACCGAACAAACCGAAACGTTTGTCAGAGGGAACCCGTAAATCTTTCCATTGTAAGTACCCTGGGCAACAGCTGCATCGAGGAGCCTGTTCTTGTAATTGTTCTCGTTCATGTAGGGGGTAAGGTCAATAATTTGATTGTTATTGACATATTCATACATGGGGCCGCCGGACCATGAAAGGAAAAGGTCGGGGGTCTGTCCAGAAGCCATGGCTACTGCCAGCCTCTGCTTGTAAGCGTCATTAGCCATTACGGTAATGTTCACCTTAATGTCCGGGTTGGTTTTGTTAAACCGTTCAACTGCCCGTTCAAAGGTCGGCGGGCCGTCTCCGTCCATCTGGATATGCCAGATTTCAATGGTTCCGCCATCTGCGCCCTTTCCGCCTCCCTGGCCACAGCTGATAAAGCTTACCAGTAAAAGCACCATAAGGCCGCATAATAAAATGCTCTTCATCTTTTTCATCTCTTTCCTCCTGAATATGAAAATAGTCATTAGTCATTCCAATATGTCAGACTTTGAAACAACTTCTATTTGGGGCAGTGTACGTCTAATAGCAAAAGCATGTCAAACAAATGGTGAAATATCGCCTAAATCGTAGGGAAATACCCCTACATCTTTAAGACAAGAGGTATGTTGATACGCACCAGGGTGCCCCCAATCTCCCGGGATTCAAAGGAATAATCCGCCCCTGCCTGGCGTGCCCGGTAACGCATTGAGCGCAGCCCCAGCCCTTTTCCTGCAGGAAGGCCTTCAGCGGAAAGTTCAGGGTTGCCGGTTCCGTTGTCCTCTACAACCGCTGTAAACGTATCATCCTTAACGCATACAGTTACGGTGATGCGGTTTGCCTTGGCATGTTTTACCGCATTGTGCAGCGCCTCCTGAATAATCCGGTACACGTTGATGTCCTGGGACTGGGTAAGGGGCGATTTTTCCCCGGCATTCCAATCATAGAGACATTCGCAGTGAGTTTGTTTATTCACGTCGGAGCAAAGTACTTCCAGGGAATCGCGAAGGCCCAAGGTATCCAGTTCCATGGGGAACGAATCGTGCGCATACTGCCGGGTGCGCTGTAAGGTTTCGTCCACGAGTTGGGAAAGCTCTTCTAGTACCTGTCCTTCATCAGAGATTTTACCCGCGGTTTTACCCGCATTTTTACCAATGACGCTTTTATCGGCTGCGAGTTTGCTTGCGACGCTCCTGGCATACATCGATATTCCCGCAAGCCGCTGGCAGATATCGTCATGGAGATCAGTACTGAACCGGAGCCGCTCCATCTCGCTGATTCGTAAGACTTCGGCGTCCATTTCGTCCTGGTAGCTGAAAAAACGCTTTACCGTATTGGCCAGCAGGATAAGGCTGTTGTACATCTGGGGGTGAGCAGTATCCGGCCCTTCATAGATAACAAGGCCCAGATATTCCTTCCCTGAACGGAGATGAACAAGCGACCATGTTCGCCCGCCTTCCAATTGTTTTATAAAATGATCCAGTTTGATAAACGGGGGAGCTTCGCCGTGAAAAACGTCCCGTTCCGGCGTCCGTTCATAGAGGAGCTTTCCTTCATTTCCAATGGAAAGCTGAGGGCGCTCGTATAATATAAGAAAAAAACTGGACGATTCAAGGTTGGTTAAAAAAAACCTTAAAGGATTGATCATTTCCCCATAAGTGCCGATCTCCACCAGGCTTTGTCCCAGTAGGCTTAAATACCGCAGATGGAATTGGTTTGAAAAATCACGGTATTCTTCTTTGGAAAGATTAAAACCGGTTCCGTTATCGGCCTTTGGATCAGAATCAACATTAGATTTAGTAGAAGGGTTACAACCACAGGAAGAACGGATGATAAGCCGTGCATCGGCGGTGATGGTTAAAGACGTTTCTTTTCCCAGAATAAGTTTTTGAAGAGTACCCACCGCCAACCTGCCCAGTTCATCCAGTGGCTGGCGTATGGTGGTCAGGGCAGGCACTTCCAGCCGCGACTGGCTTATGTCATCAATGCCCGTAACAGGGCAGTTCCTCCATCGGGGATCGTCGCTGGCAAGAAGCATATTCCGCACGCCTATGGCCGTATTGTCGTTAGCCGCCACAATCACATCCGGCGGATCATCCGGATGCCGGCGCATATAATCCCTAGTGATTATCATGCCGGATATCTCAAGGAACTCCCCATTTTCTACGGTACCTTCCAGGCCGGGGCAGGAAGGCCGGTATTTTTCCAGCGATGCCCGGAAAATGTTTTCCCGGATGATGTTATCCTGATGTTCTGCCGGCCCGCCTATGAACAGCAGTTTCCGGTAGCCGTGGAAGATAACAAGATGTTCCATCAGTTCCGACATGGGTTTTTCGGTGTTGATCCTGATGGAATAATAGCCGGAAAGTTCTTCCCCTATTGAAACAAAGGGAATGCCGGGAAATGCGTTCTTGAACTTATTTTGGTAATCTAAATCGGAATGGATAACAAAAACAGAGGACAGGAAAAGAATACCATCAACGTCAATAAGGCGGCGGGATGGAAAGAATTCATCCTGACCCGCCGATCTTTCCGGGGGGATCTCCCCCTGAATGCAGATAAGATCCATGTTGAGGGCGGCGGCTTCTGCCTTTACACCCTTAAAAATAGAAAGCTGGTACTCTTCATCCAGGCTTTTCAGGAAGAGGGCGATCTTCATGTTAAGGATACCTTCATTAATAAAGAGCATAACAGAAAGGCGGCAATCGCGCTATTCATTATTCGTGCGCATAAAGGTAAAATAAACCATGGCGTTAACCAGGGTACTTATTGTGGAAGATCACCCCATTTTCAGCAAAGGGCTGGCTTCGTTGATTATTACCCAGCCGCTTTATATGGTAGTGGGGGAAGCTATGAACCTGGCCGGAGCCATGGAACTGGCACGAACCAAGCAGGCTAATTTAGCCATCGTTGATTTAAACCTGGGAAATGAAAACGGAATTGATGTCATTAAGGAATTGCTGAAAGAATTCCCCGACATGAAGATACTTGTTGTTTCCATGCATGATGAGCGGTACTATGCGGAACAGGTTTTAAAGGCGGGGGCTCACGGTTATATTATGAAAGAGGAAGCCGGATACAGGGTTTTGGACGCAATCAAAAAAGTAATGGCTGGGGATATATACCTGAGCGCCACAGAAAAGGAACGGCTTAATATCACAAAGGCTTCCGTAACGGAGAGTAACACGGAGTTTCACAACCTGTTACGGACACTGACAGACCGGCAGCTTCAGGTTTTTTCCCTTATAGGCAAGGGAATGGGAACAGCGGAAATCGCGGCAAAGCTTTCCCTGAGCGGAAAAACAGTGGATGCCCATAAAGAGCACATTAAAACGAAGTTGCGCTGTGACTCATCCCGGCTGCTGCAATTTGCCATTGAGTGGAACAATAATTAACACTTTACTTTACCAAAAAACCGAATTCGCCGCAGTATTCACTTGTGCGCTCTCCAATCCTTCGGACCCATATCCGCAGTGAATAGTTACCAGGACTTAACGCAGGCATGGTTATTTGGTACAGGTCTTTTCTTCCGGGAAAATTATCCGACCTGCCTACTCTTGTTCTTCCATCTTTATACCAACCATAAATTAGTTCGTAGTCCTGTTTAAGGGTAAGTTCCAGACTGAACGGTGCAGTATCTTCTTCAATGGTAACTTCGGTTATCCGTTTTAGCTTCTGATTGATTTCTGCTATCTGATAAAAAACAGGATTTATAAAAGGTAAAGCATCAAACGCTTCGGCTGTAATTGGCGGTTCTAAAAGCTGATACCTTCTGTCAGTGGGAAAATGCTTGTTAATAAAATGCTCCGGGTTGGTAAAGAGATATTGGGTTTTATATCTGGGTAGAAAGTTTGCTCCGCTTATAGAACCAGAGTCCCACGTACTGTCAATAAGGTATTTTTTTCCTGCAATAGTTACTATATTCCAGGCATGATCACTATCATTCGGGTCTTCATACTTGAAAATTGAGCTGCCATACCCGCGGGCATATCCACTAACAATGATACATTCAATTTTTAGCGCATCGCAGAGCATATTAAACACATCTGCATATCCGGCACATACCGCTAACCCCCGCCTGAGCACGGCGCCGGCGGCTTGCGACTGATAACGCCCGGATAAAAATGATTGGACATCGTATTTAATATTCAGAGCTACCCAGTCGTGGGCTTTTTTTACCTTGTCATACTCGTTGGTTGCATTCGCTGTAATGTAGGCAGCCAGGAGGCGTATAAACTCATCGGGATCTCTTTGCCGCTGTGCCAATGTCGCCGCAGGCACCCGCCTCATAACAGGGTCGGGGGTATTCAACTGGTAGGTATAAACCGTTTCGCCATTTGCACCCGGTACGTTTATTTCTAACGGCGCCTTTGCCTGTGCATTAATGTTGGAGGCAAACAAGAAGGTAAGAAGCAAAAAGAGTACATGCTGTAGTTTAATCATGGTTTTTCCTTATATAGCATAATTCTTTTATACAGTACCTTATTTCTTGATATGATGCCAAGCAGTACAAAGGGCAGTATCCAAAGGTAATAAGAGTATGTGATTGTTTTTTGTAATTGGATTTAATAATGGTTTATTATTTGAAGTTTTTAATTGCGGTTATTAAATGATCATGCACTTTTTATCTACGTCATATACCTCCTTTAACAACTCCTTTATAATTTCTCACGCAGAGCCGCAGAGCTCGCAGAGAGAAGAAATTCATCAACGAATTACACGAATTAAACGAATAAGTAAGTGTGTTATTCGTGTGCATTCGTTGATGCCGTTAGCCGCCGTATGACGGCGTTTAAATATATTCCTATCGGCAAACGACCCGAAGGGGCGTATGCCGTTAGCCGCCGTATGGCTCATTAAATTGCTGCGAAAGCAGCTTCATTTAATACCTTCCTATCATTCTGATTGCTGCGAAAGCAGCTTCCAAACGACCCGAAGGGGCGTATCTGCTTCCATGAATTAATCATGCTTCCTCAAGGATAAAACTACTGGTTATTACCCGCGGGGTTTTAAGGAGCTTACTGCCCGAACCGGTATACTGGGTGCGGATTTCTATTCTATTGTCGCGGTGTTCAGTCTTGGGCGCTATGCCGATTATCTCCGACGGTGTGTTTTTGGCAATGCGTGATACTTTTACCGCCATGGATGGATCATCTACGGGGACAAAGTACAACCCCACACCATGCTCTTCCCCCGCCACTTTGATTTTGTGGCCGTGGATAACGAACTGGTCGCCTTCGGTAAAGAGGGTGTTTACCGTACCACAGATGACACAGATAATTTCTTTATAATTCATCTCACGGAGACACAGAGACACGGAGGAAGAATAAGAATTTTCTTTTTTCCTCTCTGTGCCTCCGTTTGCTCGCAAACGATGCCTCCGTGTGAAATTCTTCTTTCCTTATCTTTGCGAGAGGTCTTTATGGAAACCATTTTCTCGCAAAGGGGTAAAGCCGCAGAGGGAATAAGGTCAACGAATTACGCGAATGTTACGAATTATTATGGAGCATAATTCGCGTCCATTCGTGCCATTCGTTGATCAACCTTTTCTTCTCTGCGCCTTTGGTATCCAGCGGCCTTTGTAGGTTAAATATTTAGGCGGGAATTTAGGACTGCCTCACCCCATTTACTACCCTGATGGTGTTGTTTTCGATAGAAGTGAAATTAGTATCGGTGCCATTTGGGCCATAGGTGGCGTTGATGAGAGGAGCAGTACAATACAATGCTGCGCCTCCAGTGGGGCCATAATTACGAAGTGAGGAGGTGGATTCGTTAATGCCGTATATGATACCGCCTTTCATACGTAAGATGCTATTAGAGCCTAAAACAGCCACGCCGCCGCCATAGTTGGCAGTATTACCGGAAATTACACCGCCGTTCATGGTGAAGGTTCCGACGTTTATACACACTCCACCACCACTGCCCCCAAAGTTGCTGATATTGCTAGATATCGTTCCGCCGTTCATGATGAAGGTGCCGCCATCAATATTCACACCGATTCCGTCGATGCCAGAGTTGACGGTATTGCCGGATATGGAGCCGCTTTCCATGATGAAGGTACCGGTTACGCTTACGAGAGGGGCGTTGTTGACAACGGCATCCCCTTGCCCTTTAAGGTGAAGGTTTTGTATGGTTACACTCCCTCCGCTAATACTGAACAAGCTGCCGGTGCCGGAAAGGGTTATGCTATGTCCGTTGCCGATGATGGTTAAAGGCTTATTAAGGTAGGCATCAAAACCAGAGTAAGCAGTCATAGAAAAGCTGTTGGTAAGGATGAGGGCGATACTATTATAATCTGCCGCGGCGTCCGATGAATCTTCGATTGCCTGTGTAAACTCAGCCCCACTACCGGCAGCATAGAAGATAGTATCGGTTGGCTTCATTACGATGCGAGCCGGTTCGTTCTGCCCTGCTTTTACCTCAAAGGGTTCGGAAACGCCCGTGGCAAAATCCATGTCGTAGAGCGTGTCTTTCACAGTTACTTGCCATACACCCGGGGCAACTGAGAACCGCATGGTATTCCCGCCTTTAACTGTGCGAGTGATAGTTTCTGAAGGGCCGTTCAAGGTGATGTGGTGTTCAACGAGGTGGAGTTCGCCCCCTCCGTTTCCGTCGGGCCACACAGCCCCTCTGGCGTCAGAACTGCCGACACTGATGGTTATGGTGCCGGTATCACCCTGGTACGGGCTGAAACAACCGGACAATAGCAGTGCAAGCAGACAACTAACAGCGATTATCGTAATTTTTCTCATCATTTTACTCCCCATATTCTATAGCCCAGGTAAAGTTCACAAAGTGATAATAAAAGGTACCTCTAAGTATGGCATTGGGATTTTTGGGGTTGTTTTTTTAGGAAATCGCTAAAATGTTGTATTATATGGGTTTAGATAATGCAAATGTGTGGTAAAATTGCAGATAAGCCATTAGAGGTTGACATTTTTAGAGGTACCTTTTATTATCACTTTGTAAACTTTACCTGGGATATAGGATATGGGGAGTAAAATGATGAGAAAAAATACGATAATCGCTATTAGCTGCCTGCTTGCACTGCTATTGTCTGCATGTTTCAGCCCGTATCAGGGGGATACCGGCACCATAACCATCAGTGTCGGCAGTTCCGCGGGCAGGGTTTTATTGAACAATGGTTTAGAAACCGACAACTTTACGCATGTCATAACACTGTCCCATGGCCCCGGGCCAAATCAAAGTAAAATTATAGAGCCGGGCGTAGACAACAGAACGGCCAGCTTTACCGTAGTACCCGGAATGTGGACTATTACCGTACAAGGGATATTGGACGGCGAAGTAGTTTCTGTAGCTACCGAAAGAAAGAACATAACATCAGGCGCAAACAGTGCAATCACTGTCAAAATGTTTTCGACCTTCTTCAAAGTCTCTGACGCCGATAGTTGGCAAACCTCTACTTCAGCAATCAGCTCAGGCGGCAGTAACATAAGCTA
>Ga0082212_10013013_pt1 | contig 10436 bp, 8 predicted proteins | sample TergutNt197P3_FD_71548 | JGI IMG/M metagenome (GOLD analysis project Ga0082212, IMG submission 71548) | Neocapritermes taracua P3 segment gut microbial communities from Petit-Saut dam, French Guiana - Nt197 P3 | ecosystem: Host-associated > Arthropoda: Insects > Digestive system > Gut ...
TGCATAGCGTAATATCTGACTAAACTATCGAGGTCAACGCGCTTGCAAAATTCCTCAAACCGCACTTGCCCCTGCGTTCCGGTGAAACCCATTTTTGCGATTTGGAATACTTCGTTAATATCGTCGGTGGCGCGTTTTTCGCCGAGCCACCAGCTGTCTGTGAGGCGGTTGTCGCCGCCTGAAATAATTTCGTAATTATCAGTCTCGCCGCCGAGCTTCCGCCGCAAATGATTCTCGGTACGGGGACTTTTCAGCCACGCGACCCCATAGTATTCCCCGTTGAGGAACACCGCCGCAGGGGTGTGATTCTGTGTAATCAAGTGACCCGCCTGTCTGAACAGCGACTGTGACAACTCGTCGCGGATATTCCCCGAAAACCTGTCACTGCCTCCGTTGCGGAGGCGGATTCGCTTGTATTTGTTCATGATGTTCCCGTCACATGAATTTTCGTCGCCAAAAAACGGGAACGCGAATGTACTCTTGCCGTATTCGTCCCGTGCGTAGAGTTCAAGCGATTTCTGCGGGTGTGCACGGGAATACCCGCCCTTGACTCTCACCCCCGCATCTTGGGAAATGAGCAGTTTCCCCGTGCTGTCAAACACGCGGACATAGACTTCCCGCTCGGACTCCCTGCCCGTGCGGTTGAAATTTGCGGGAATGTTCGGCTCGATTTCGCCGCCCTCCCACGACGGACCCGGTCGGGGCGGACGCCCGTTTTTGCGGGTAAATTCCTCAATCCATTTTTGACGGTCGATTCCCTCGACTAATATACCGTTTTCGTGACCGAACAGGTCGTCCTCATCGCCGTCTATGGTGAAAATAAGCGTGTCCGCACTGAATCGCGTCGGCGAATATCCGGGCAAATCCTTGAAATCGGGGAGCGGGACTTTTTCTGTTTCCGTCGCGGACGCAGTGGCAGACGTTGTCGTTGCGGACGTTGTCGTCGCTGATGTTGTGGTTGTCACGGACGTTGTCGTAGTCGCACACATAGGACACGAACAACCGTCCCTGCTTATTGTACTCGGAATTTTCGCCAAATACCGCAAAATTTCCAAAGCGTCGGAAATAGTCGCGTCGTACTTGACTTCGCTCGGGAGTTTAGCTAAGTACCGCAGAATTTCCAAAGCGTCGCTTATGTCGGTGACTCCGTTTTGGTTGATGTCGCCGCACAGATACGGCTTTTTCTCGTCGGCTGACGACATATTCGCGGAAAACGCGAAAATCCCGACGAACAGCGTGAATACTAAAACGAACAAACTTTTTTTCATGGTTGTTACCTTACTGTTTCAATTTGAATTGTGATACCAAATCCCTGAGCATATCCGACTGACCGCTCATTTCCTCGGACGCCGCCGCACTTTGTTCAGCCGTCGCACTGTTTTGCTGAATGACCTGCGAAACCTGGTCAATTCCGATATTGATTTGCGTCATGGCATCGCTCTGCTGACTCGAAATATACTCAACTTTCTCAATTCTCTCGGCGTTTTGCTTAGACAATTCCGCGACCGCGTGCAGACTCTCGTTGACCTCGTTGACAATGCGGTTGCCGTCCTGTACGCTTTGGGTACTGCTTTCGAGCAGTGACGCGGTTTCTTTCGCCGCCTCCGCCGATTTGGACGCTAAGTTGCGGACTTCCTCAGCCACGACTGCGAATCCTTTTCCGTGCTGACCCGCCCGCGCCGCTTCGACTGCCGCGTTCAGCGCGAGAATGTTGGTCTGGAACGCGATGTCGTCAATGACTTTGGTGGTTTTAAGAATGTCCCTCGACTTATCGTCAATGGCGTGCATAGCCTGCGTCATGCTTTCCATTTGCTCAATGCAGACGTTCATGAGTTTCCCCGCCTCCTGCGTTTCGGAAAGAGCGGCTGTGGCGTTCTCGGCGTTCTCGCGTGACATGGTGTTGATTTCCGCTATGGACGCGGACAACTGCTGTACCGACGACGCCTGTTCGGTCGAACCCTGTGCGAGTATCTGTGCTCCTTCGGAAATCTGTCTTGACCCGCTGTGTACCTGCACGGTGGAATCGCTGATTTGATTGAGCGTATCGTTGGTCATTTCGAGCATTTCGTTAATCGACTTGCTCATGACGTCCTCATCGCATCTTATGTCGGCAGTCACGGAATAATCACCGTGTGCGATTTTATTCATAATGTCCGACTGGTGACGTATGCTGTCGGAAATGTCCCCGAAAGCACGTTCAATCAGCGTGATTTCGTTTTTAGTCGGGGAAGTGTCGGAGTCCCCCGTATGAGCACTCATGTCGCCGAGTGCGATTCTTTCCGCCATAGCCGTAATGACGGGCATTCTGCGGAGTCCGTTGCTGATGAGGAAGAACATGGTGAGTCCCGTAATAAGAATCAACGCCGCACCCACGATTACCACTAACATAACCATATGGTCGGACGCCGCCGTGACAGTCTTTTCGGAAACGAATCCGCACACAGCCCAGTATCGCCCCGTGTCGCCAATCATAATCCCGTTGACTAAGATTTTCATATGGGTGTTGGTCACGTCGGAATACGCGTCGATACGTTTATTTCCGCCGTTTGCTAAAATATTCTCAATATCGGTGGAATAAGCGTCCATCCATGTGGTCTTGAAACTCGAAAGAATCATGTCCGTTTTGCGGTGAGTCGCGATAGAGCCGTTCGGTGAAATGACCGACAAGTACCCGTCCGCAAGAATGGAGGCGGCGTTCATGACCGTCTGCGTTTCAACAAGACTGATGTCCATTCCGACAACTCCGAGAGTCACGCCGTTTTCAACAATAGGAACGGCAATCGAATAAATTATAATGATTTCCCCGCCGACAGGGTACGGATAAGGGTCTGTTATGTAGGTTTTTCCCGAATTTTTCGCACCTTGGTAATACAGACCGTCCACAGGGTCGTCGTAGTCAACCAACGGTTCGGTAATGACTTTTCCGCCGTCGCGTGTCACATACGGAACAAACCGCCCGGTACTGTCGTGGTGTTCGTTGATGTTGATGTATTCGGAGTCTTTTCCGTCGAGTGCATTTGGCTCCCAACAAGTCCACATGGCGAGAATGTTTTGGTCTTCCGCGATTATTTCTATGAGGCAATCCACAATATCCTCGCGGACGTTGTAGTCGTCGCCCATTTCAGCCGCACCGATACGGTAGTCGTCCACAACGGGGGCAATAGCCGACACAGCGGCGTAACCGTAAATACTGACCGCCTCGAATTTGTTGGTGTACTGGTTTACCCTCGCCTCCATGAGGTCTTCCGTCAAGTCGAGCGTTGACGCTGACGAAACACTTCCGACAATAATGACCATTAAGACAACGCCCGCGATTAAAACTGCAAGTACGGGGATTAATACCGCCGTTTTCAGACTCATTTTTTTCATGTTTTACACTCCTTGCTGAATTTTTAGAAAGATTTCGAGGATATTAAAATCGTGTTAAGCGGACTGTTCGTCGGCAGAGCCACCGACACCTCCACTCTTCTTCAACTTCCGACATTGTAGCACATTTTTAGAAAAAAATCAATGCTTTTTATATAATTTATAAAAGAAATGTGTTAAGTTTTTAATAGATTTTGTAAAATATGAAAATTTTAACCGTAAAACCGTTGACAACCCGAAAAAACTGTGCTATAATACACGGGCGGAAATTCCGTGAATTCATCATGCTGTGACTTATTTGGTGTGCCGAAAGGGTGCAAAGGTCGAAAGGGTGCGAAGGTCGAAAGGGTGCGAAGTCCCGACTGAACTCCCGACGGAACTCCCGACGGCTTGACTTGTCGCGGCAGAGGATTAACCAAATAACAAGGAGAACATTACAAATGGCAGTAGTATCAATGAAACAGCTACTTGAAGCGGGCGTCCATTTCGGACACCAAACAAGACGCTGGAATCCAAAAATGGCACCGTATATCTTTACAGAACGCACGGGAATCTATATCATCGACTTGCAAAAGACGGTCAAGAAGTTGGACGAGGCGTACAACTTCATCAAAACTGTAGTCGAGGACGGGGGCGAAATCCTCTTTGTCGGGACTAAAAAGCAAGCCTCCGACTCTATCAGGGAAGAGGCTGAACGCTCGAACTCGCATTTCGTGAACGCCCGTTGGCTTGGCGGAATGATGACTAATTTCAAGACCATTCAAAGACGTATCAGACGGCTTGAACAGCTCCACCAAATGAAACAGGACGGCACATTCGACCTGTTGCCGAAAAAAGAAGTAATCAAACTCAATCTCGAAATCGAGAAATTGGAAAAATTCCTCGGCGGAATCAAGACTATGGAGAAACTCCCGGGTGCATTGTTCATAGTAGACCCGAAAAAGGAAAAAATCGCCGTGTTAGAGGCACGGAAACTCGGAATCCCCATAGTCGCAATCGTAGACACCAATTGCGACCCCGACGAAATCGACTACGTCATTCCCGGTAACGACGATGCGATTCGCTCGGTCAAGTTGATTGCGGGAGCGATGGCAAGTGCGATTATCGAGGCACGTCAGGGACAGTCGAACGCGGAATCCGCAGAGTCGGACGAAGAGTCCGAAGAAGTCGAATCAGAATAAATAACGTAGGGTGCGGTCACCGAACGCACCGTGAAAAATATCGTAGGGTGCGGTCACTGAACGCACCGTCAAACAGAAAGGAAAATATAAATATCATGGTATCAGCACAAGATGTAAAGCAACTGAAAGAACTAACCAACTGCGGAATGATGGACTGCAAACGCGCGTTAGAGGAAACAGGCGGAAACGTGGACGCGGCGGTCAAATATCTGCGTGAAAAGGGACTTGCGAAAGCCGCTAAAAAAGCGGGAAGAATCGCGGCGGAGGGGCTCGTTTCCTGTAAAATCGACGAGGCGAAAAAAGTCGGCGTTGTGGTGGAAATCAACTCCGAAACCGATTTCGCGGCGAAGTCTGACAGATTCATGGAATTTGTTGACTTAGTGGCACAGACAATCATCGACAACGACGTCGCCGACGTGGAGGCTTTGAAAGAAATCAACGGGTCGGGGACTAACGAGAAAATAGGTGACATTTTAGTCGAGCGTATCGCGACAATAGGCGAGAATATCCAAATCAGACGTTTCAAGAAAATATGCGGCGAGGGACTGTTTTCCTACGTCCACAACGGCGGCGGGACTGCGTTCGGGACTCACGGGACGCTCCTCAAAATCTCTGCCGACAGCTACGACGACAGTGTCAAGGACTGTGCGAAGAATCTGATGTTCCAAATCACCGCGACTGCTCCCGAGTTCATCACTTCGGACAGTATTCCGCAAGCGGTAATCGACGAGGAAAAGGACACCCAGTACAACCTTATCATGAAAGAAAACGAAGCTAAGCCGAAACCCGAAAATGTAGTCGCGAAGATTCTCGAAGGCAGAATGAAGAAGTTCTTTGACGAGAGCTGTCTTATGACGCAGGCGTATGTCAAAGACCCTGACACCGATGTTGACAAGTATATTGCAAGCGTCGGCGGCAATATCAAAGTCGAGGAATTTGCACGTTACGAAAAAGGCGAGGGAATCGCTAAAAAAGAAGAAAATTTCGCAGACGAAGTGGCATCAATGATAGGATAAGCTGAAAGCAATTAATTTTATATGCACTATATAATTTCATATAGTGCATATTGCATATATAAAAGTAATAAAAAGGCAGTATTATACGGGAGGTAAAACTATATGGCAAGCAAAAATATCACTGTTGACGAAACAGAAATGAGGGCAATTCTTGGGTCGATAATCGGGGAATTGTTTTCTAATGTCGGGGCGAAAATGACGGCGGAGTTGAGCGGAGGGCAGTCGGTCAAAGCGTCCGCTACTGTTAAAAAAGCGGAGTCTGAGTTGCCGAGCAAGGACGAGTTGGTGAAAATCGTTTCGGGTTATCTGCACATGACACTCGGCGAAATGAACTATTCGAGAAAAGAAATTATACCCATAATTCAACGTCTCGAAAAGAAAATCAAGGTCAACGACTACGAGTCTGCAATGACGGCGTATGAGAACGCCGAAAACAACCTTTCCCCCGTTATTATTATGGGAATCGTTATCCCGTTCGAGCTTTACGACGTCAAAATCGCAGACTTAAAATACGACGACGGAAAACTCGGCGAACGAGTCACGAGGGCACTCAACCGCGAGGGAATCGTCACGGTCAAAGACTTCCGGAAACGCCCCGACTTGGCGAACAGAATCCGACTCATTAAGAGTTTCGGGAAAGGCTGTCAGGACGAATTTTTGTCCGCATTACGCAGTACAGTCGAGGGGGGTGCGGAGGCAGTCAAGACCGCTGTAAATACTCCCGCGAAAACTTCAAAAACACCGAGAAAAAACGCAGCTAAGACTCCGAGAGTCGCGAAAACTGCGAAAACTCCGAAAGTAACGAAAGTCGCGAAAACTCCGAGAACTCCTAAAGCTACAACTAAAAAATCGGAGTCGGCGACTGCGAAAAAAGTGACCGCGACGGCTAAGACTCCCCGAAAGTCAACCGTCAAAAAGGTGACCGCTCCCGCTAAAATGACCACAAGAGCAAGGACGGGCATTTCCGCCGACGGCGTTATAGCGGGGATTAAAGTCCCCGAGGAAATCCAAAAGTACAAAATCGACCAACTTGATTTCGTCAGCAAGATTTCCAAAACCAAGACGGTGAACAGTCTGAAAGAAAAGGGAATCGTGTATGTCAGCGACTTCTTCAAGCCGGAACACGCCGTATTCCACAAAATCGGACTCAGCGTCAAGGGCAGACAGTCCTTAGTCGAAACGCTTAAAAGAACAGTCGAGAAATGAGCGGTAATCGAAGTTGTGGGGTACTACTCCACATCACGTCGCTCCCGTCGCCATACGGAATAGGCACGCTCGGCAAGGACGCGGAGGAGTTCGTGGACTTCCTGCGGGATTCAGGGCAGAATTTGTGGCAGGTACTGCCGATAAATCCCGTCGGGTACGGGAATTCGCCCTATCAGAGCTACTCCGCGTTCGCGGGGGAGCCGCTTTTAATCGACTTAGACGACTTAGTCGCCAACGGACTCCTCACCAAAAGCAAGTGTGAGGAAGTCGATTTCGGTGCAGACCCGACTTTCGTGGACTTTGAAAAAGTCGCGAAAGTTAAAATGCGTCTGCTGAACGAGGCGTTCAAGACTTTCTCGCAAATCGGCACCGCGACCGCCGCCGACGTCGCTTATTTAGCGTTCGTCAAGGAGGAGGAGTCGTGGCTTGACAATTATGCGTTGTTCATGGCTTTGAAAGAGTCGAACAATCAAAAAGCGTTCACCGATTGGGAGGACGGGATTCGTTCACACAAAGACGATGCGGTGAACAAGTCCCTCGAAAATCCCGACATCGCCGAGCGGGTTAAGTTTTGGAAGTTTACGCAGTATTATTTCCGCAGACAGTGGGACAAACTCCGACGATACGCCAACAAAAACGGCGTGAAAATCGTCGGGGATATTCCCATTTATGCGTCCCCCGATTCCGCTGATGTGTGGACTCATTCGGAGTTGTTCCAACTCGATTCCACAAGGAAGCCGCTCAAAGTCGCGGGTGTCCCCCCCGACTATTTCTCACAGACGGGTCAGTTGTGGGGCAACCCGCTCTATGACTGGAACGAGATGAAAAAAGACGGGTATTTGTGGTGGCTTGAACGGTTCAAGAACGCCGCGAGGCTCTTCGACATAATCAGAATCGACCATTTCCGTGCTTTCGACACCTACTACGCCGTTCCTTACGGCGAAAAGACGGCGGTCAACGGAAAATGGCTGAACGGTCCGGGCATGGACTTCTGGGGAGTCGTCAAGAACGACCCGATTTTGTCCGACTTCCCGATAATCGCCGAGGATTTGGGCGAGCTGTTCGACAGCGTCAAGGAACTGCTCAAAAGCACGGGATTCCCGGGTATGAAAATCATGCAATTCGGGTTCAACGGGAATTGTCAGGACAACGAACATCTTCCGCACAACTACGACAAAAATATGGTGGTGTACACGGGAACGCACGACAATTCCACGATTAGGGGATTCCTCGACTCCGCCGACAAAAACTGCCGAAACATGGCGAAACGGTATATAAACCCGAAGTTCCTCGAACCCATGCACACGGCTTGTATACGGACTCTGTACGCGTCTAACGCGGGGACGGTGCTGATTCCCATGCAGGATATTCTCGGACTTAGCGACAAAGCGAGAATGAACCGCCCCGGGACGGTCGGCGGGAGCAACTGGATTTGGCGAATGAAAAAAAGTGCGGCGAAAAAGTCAGCGTCGAAGAAATTGAAGTTGTTGAGCGAGGTGTATTACCGTCAGTAACGTGAAAATGTGGACAACCGCGGCGATTTTCGCGGCTTTGACCTGCGTCTTGACTTTTACGGTGAGGATTCCCACCGCAATCGGATATATCCACCCCGGTGACGGGGTTATTTACCTTTGTGCCTGTGTACTGCCGTTCCCGTATGCGATTTTTGCGGCGGCGGTCGGGGGTGCGATGTCGGACTTGTTGGCGGGATTTCCGCAGTGGATAATCCCGACTTTGCTGATTAAGTCGGCGGTGACGCTGTTTTTTAAAAGCGGAGTCAAAAAGGGGAAAGTCCTCACAAAGCGGAACATTATTATGACTGTTCCTGCGGGACTTGTCACGGTCGGGGGGTATTTCGCGGCGTCCCTTGTCATGTACGGGACTGCGGGTGCGTTCGCGGAAGTCCCCGCGAATTTCCTGCAAGCGGGGATTAGTGCGGTTGTGTTCGTGGTTGCGGCGGTTGCTTTACCATTATATAGGCGATTGTGAAACTCGCAATGACTCCTGATATTCCGATAAACCGAACAGAAACACAGCAAAAAGATGGAATAAGCACAGCAAAGCTCGCCACGACAAAATATGAATCACAAAATCAAGCGATAAGTTTGCGAAGAGATTTGTATAACCCAAGTTTGTTGACGGCATGAGCAACAACTACACCGACCAATTGAGTAATTCCCGCAAACAAAAGATTCGTTTTCATAGTAGCCGCGTTAAAAGTTCTGCAACCCGAAACGCCAAAAGAATCTTTTAATAATCCGATATTTCTCTCAATCAGAACGCGGTGCTTGTAGAGGTTATCCCAATGCTCTGTACCACGGGCAATTCCCGGATAGAAACGCAAATTTTTATCGGGATAAGTGTAGATACATCTGCCGTATTTAGAGTCTGTGCAAGGGGTTTCACAAGTACAAATTAGCGAAGAAGTGCCGTGCAGTTTGAGGGATTTGGGGCAAGTCCATTTAATGCGTTGTGAACGATTCTTACCGCCGCAGATACTGTGATAATTGAACGGAGTTTTGTCAATCGGGCAGACGGGCGTTCCGTTTTTGTCGAAGTCGGAATGTTTTGATGAGCCGCCTCTCGTATTAAGCGGAATACACATTCTCTCGAACTTAAAATCGTTGCGTAACATGGAGTAGTTATCATATTTATCGAAAGACGAATCGCCAAGAAATGTCTTGTATGAAAAAGTCGGATGGGCTTCAAAAAAATCGGAGAGTACAGGTTTCAATGATGTGGAATCACCAATTTCCTTGTCGATTCCGGCATGGAAGCATACGCCAATGAATGTGCGTTTAAATGCGGATTTTTACGACTGAGTTTCTTTGCGTTATTGATTTTAGTATTCAAAAATTTAGGATTATTTTCAGCCACATTAGCTTTAATTCCGGTTGGGTCATAAATGAGATAATCGGCTTTTTTGGAATCAATTTTGCGGCAAATCGGCTCGGTGATTTCAACAAGTTTATCAAACATTTGCTTGATGTAGTAACAGAAATTCTGCTTAAAGCGAGTGATTTTATCACCATCGGGAACTTTATCAAACCCGCAGTATTCCCGCAATTCGCGGCTAATTCTCAAAATGGTCAAAAGCGTTTTATCTTGCGGTATTCCGAGTATGGTTTGCAACAGACAGAACCTTAGAAAACTTTCAAGGTGATACTCGCGCGGTCTGCCGCCTGAGTTGTAAACATTGTAAAACGCAAGGCAAAATTCCACCCCGGTATATTCTTCAATTTTGACGTGTTCTTCAAGCAATCTGATAAATTCAGATTTGTTGTTTTCCATTGACGAACACACGTTTTTGTAAGTGTCGTTCAACGACATTTGCACATTTCTATTTCGCATGATTTTTCCTCCGTTTGGTTGGATTTTTGTTCTTGATATATCAATTATACCATAAAAGCGGAGGAAAATCAGTAGTTTCAACATCAATAAATGCCGATTATTACAGGCTTTTTTGAGTTTCGCAATCGGCTAATAATATAAAACAAAGGAGAGAAAAATCATGGGCTATGTAATAGGCACATTATTCGCATTAATCGGATTAGGGGCGTTTATTTCGGAGATTCGGTTAATCAAAAACGGGGCGGAAGTCACTGCGAAAATCGTTGACACGGTCGAGAAGCCGTCGCCGCGTCGGGGCGGACTGCCGTTGGTTTGT
>Ga0082212_10013014_pt1 | contig 10436 bp, 10 predicted proteins | sample TergutNt197P3_FD_71548 | JGI IMG/M metagenome (GOLD analysis project Ga0082212, IMG submission 71548) | Neocapritermes taracua P3 segment gut microbial communities from Petit-Saut dam, French Guiana - Nt197 P3 | ecosystem: Host-associated > Arthropoda: Insects > Digestive system > Gut ...
ATTTTTCAAAACACTATCTTTGTTGAAATTTTTCAAGACAGGAAAGGGGCTGAGTAGTTACACAAATTTGGATTTATGATTTCAAACAATTAAATATCAATTATTTTTATTTTTTATTAACAATTTTAATTTTAAACAGGATGGAAAAAATTAATCTACGAACTGTGTCCGAAATTCTTTCGGAAAGTGAAATGAAACAAACAGGCGGTATTACGCGTGGATGCTTTTCGATTACGTGTAAAGAGGAGGATGATATAGTATACTATGTAAGCGAATGTGATACAGATATTGCCAAGCTATGGTGTGACGGCGCCGGAGAAGGAGTGTGCGGGGATTGTATTTTTTAATTCAACGCATTGTGTTTCATTTTTATTAAGCGAAAAAGTACCTTTCGGGGTATTTTTTCGCTTATATGTATTGAAACAGTATGATTTTTACATACATTTACAGTGAATAGCAACATCTTTTGTATGAAACAAAACACAAACATAATCGCCCACAGTATCTTCCTCCTTTTCGTCTTCCTGGCAGGTTCGTGCAATACAAAGGAAACGCGCCCTATCAATGTGATTCCGGTAGCAAGCACTGTCGGCACTTACAGTATACTTAACCTTAGTGATTACGCGACAGATATCAAGTATATCCCATTGGAAACAAATGATTCGGTTCTGCTTTATGCTTACCCTCAAATTGTCTATGAAAATAACAAAATACTTATCATGGATCACTATACAAATGGTTATTTATTTGATAATACCGGAAAATTCCGCCTAAAAATAGGACGGCGAGGAGAAGGGCCGGATGATCATTTTGGGATAAGTTGTTTGTTTTTTATAGATGAAAACTTCATCGGTCTAAAATCTAAACGCAAAGTCTTAATTTATGATACGACCGGATATATACATCAAAACATCAATATGCAAGCAATTATCAATGCACCGACCGATTGGTTTGATATAATTCCGTTGAAAAAAGATACTTTTGTAATGAATATAGCTACTATGACAGGATATTACCCCAAAGCTATGCTACTTGAAATGTATCAATCAAAAGCCAAAATACTAAAAGAATATCCGAGTTATATAACATTAGATAAGTTATATGGATCAGTTGGTAGCCTTGAATTGGGGATTATGTATCGATTCAAAGATCATATAAGGATATATAAAATAATAAACGACACAATTTTCACGATTGGTCAAGACATGGAAATGAAAGATGCTTTTATCTTTGATCTTGGAAAATACAAGACTACCCTTGCTTATTTAGAACTAAAAGAGGGTTTTCAGGATTTTTTTTTTAGCTGGAAGTTCATCGAGGTCCGACATATTTACGAGTCTCTCAACCATTTATTTATTGAATTTTACTTTGGGAATTATGCCCCTGAACCTATAAAATTACCGGGTCCGCGAGGTGGAACACTTTATAAGAATTATGTATACAGTGTATTTGACAAACGTACCGGTAAATTGACATTGATGTACCAACCGATCAAAGGGAAGTTTGGATTTAGAAACGACATTGACGGCGGCCCTGTTATTTGGCCTGGTTATATTTCTTCCAATAATGAATTGGTGTCTTACATTCACCCCGAAGAGTTTATGGAATATTATGATAAGATCGAAAATCCTTCTGCTGCATTAAAGGAAATAGCCAACAACATTCAATGGGACGATAACCCGATTGTAATCGTTGCCAAATTAAAGGAATAAAATAAAATATGATGATGATACAGAACGAACAGTCCACAAAATCTTATCTTCACCGGATTGCCGATATTTTGCTGATCAATGGCGGTTTTTTAAACAATCCCGGACTATTTGCAGGCGAGATGGGTTTGGTGTTGTTTTTCTTTCGTTATGGACGTTATACCGGAAACGAGTTGTACAAGGAATATAGTTTCCGTTTGATAGATAAACTCCAAAACAGTATCCATGAAGAAACAACAATCGATTACAAACACGGATTGGCCGGTATCGGTTCTGCTATCGAATATTTAGTGCAAAAAGGTTATATTGATACTGATACAGACGATGTATTGGAAGATTTTGACAAACGGATTTTTTTTACATACAATTTGGCGTGTTTGCCTGTTGAAAAAAAAGTAAGTATTGGATATTATGCACATTGGAGGATAGCGGGAAACAGCGCTAAAAAAGACAGCATACTGCATACGATTTTGACGCCAATAGAGCGTATGATGCATGACCATTCGATGATACCGGCATGGCATCGACCATTGTGCGATCATAACTCATTGTATTCGCAAACAGAAACCTACCACCATTGGTTGGATTATTTATCAACAAAAACCAATTTAGCGGTTTCGCCGCTTGAAGGTAAAAATACAGTTGGTAATATCACATTGGGCGAACACGCAGGTTCGCCCCTGCATTTGGGTATCCGGAATGGACTTGCGGGTTTGGGGCTTGCTTTGCTAACCGAACTCGACGGCGATAATTCATGGACTGCACTTTTTCCTAATGATCAAACACATTCAAAAAAATGAATCTCTATCTGTTTAATGCCACTGATAATTCCAATTTGTATGGTCTCGGTACTTATCTCAAAGAATTAATTCATGCACTGAAAAGCGCTGATATTAATATTCATGTTGTACATCTACATGCTACATGCCTGGAATTTGAAATTAAAAAACCGGGAGACGTTGAAAACTGGTATATCCCCGAAGTCCTGAACACAAACACTTACACCAGGTCAACCCATGATCTGGAAGATTATTGTCGGAATGTTGTCAGCCTTCTCAGGTTATATATTAAGGATACAAAGGATTTGATTTTTCATTTCAACTTTAACCATTATCAATTATTAGCCAAAGAATTGAAAACAGTTTTTAACTGCAAAACAGTTATCACGATCCACTATACAAAATGGGAACATGAACTGCATGGTAATCTTTTCCGATTTCATGCCATCAAAAAGAAACCCGAACATCAAAGGACGCCTTCCGAGAAGTTGCTGTATTTATCAAATGAATATGACAGTCTTTTATTGAAAGAAGTTGATCGTATCATTATCCTTTCTCAATACACGAAAAACATGGTGATCAATGAATATCAACCTGATTCATCGAAGATATCCGTCATACCAAATGGATTAGCTGATATATATCAAACAACGGCAGGGCAGCTTTCGATACATTGTGCGACAGACAGGGAGGCGTTGCGACGCAAATGGGACATCGCAGAAAATGAGTTTATAGTTCTGTTTGTCGGACGTTTGCATGCAGTGAAAGGAGTTAAATTTTTGATTGAATCTTTTCGTAAAGTGTTAAAGAAAATACCCGAATGCAGGCTGATTGTTGCCGGTCACGGAAATTTTGACAATTATTTGAAGGAATGTGAGGATATTTGGACACATGTCACATGGACAGGACGAGTCAACAAAGAGAGATTGTATGAATTATATCAAATTGCCGACATCGGCGTTATGCCGTCGTTTCACGAACAGTGTAGCTATGTAGCGATCGAAATGATGATGCATGGTATGCCGCTGATTGCCAGCGCTTCTACCGGATTGAAAGAGATGATCATAGACGGGGAAACCGGCTTGCATATACCTGTAATTGAATGCGATGACAGAACAGAAATAGATGCGGACTTGCTTGCTGAAAAGATGCTATACTTGTTGCAACACCCTGAAGAACGGAAACGTTTGGGTGCAAATGCTCGTAGACGCTATGAAACAGTTTATTCTGCAAACATATTCCGTCAAAACATGCTTGCTTTTTACCGGTCACTATTTCTTCATCCGATGTATGAACCCACTTAGAAACTGTTGAAAAAATATGATCCGTCTATACAACTTTTATGGGTATTTTTTCGATACGTCGTTGATGGCGTCCGCCTTCAAAGGGAGTGGATAGAAAGATGTCGATCATTTCTGCCGCTTCTTCCTTGCTGATAAAACGGGCAGGTAGCACAAGCATATTGGCGTCATTGTGAGCGCGTGTCAATTGTGCAATATTTGCATTCCAGCATATTGCAGCTCGAATCCCCTGATGCTTATTCAATGTCATGCAAATGCCATTCCCTGAACCACACATCGCGATACCCCAAGCCCCCGCTAACTCCCCCGAAGGGGGAGAACTAAGCCCTTCTATTGGAGTGGTTTGGGGAGGCTCTTCTTCAATGAATTCAGCCAAAAAATGAGCATAATCAGGATAATCACAACTTTCGGCTGTGTAGCAGCCAAAGTCTTTGCAGGTAAACCCTTTTTGTTCTATATATTTTTTGACGAACTCTTTCAGTTCAAACCCGGCATGATCACATGCTAATCCAATCTTTATCATTCACTATTTACCATCTTTAGTTCGTATCCCCCTTTGGAAGAGACAAGGGGAGGTTGATTGTCAGTTTCTTTTGGGCAAACACATAGGTTTGCCCCTACATTCCATTCTCAACTCTCAATGCTCAATTGTTTTTTCACTTGTTCATACACATTCGCACCCGTGAAATCCAACTTTTGGTCTAACACCTTGTAAGGAGCGGAAAAACCAAAATGCGTCAATCCGTGTACAAAACCGTTATCTCCTGTCAATCCCTGCAAGGTAAGAGGTAATCCTGAAGTCAGTCCATAGCGAAAAACGCCTTGTGGCAACAGTTGATGTTGGTATTCGGCAGGCTGGTCACGGAATAAGCCTTCTGAAGGAACGGAAAGAATACGCACCCGAATTTCATCGGTAGCGAGCAATTGAGCGCTTTCCACCAAAGTAACTACCTCTGATCCGCTTGCCAGCATTACCACATCGGGATCGTCATTTTCGACAACGATATAAGCGCCTTTTGTCAATTGCATGGCTTCCGAACGGCGATTGCCGGTTGTTGCAGGCAGATCTTTGACATTCTGGCGCGAAAGTATTAGCGCTACAGGCCGATTGCTTTCGACCGCCACTTTCCATGCGGCTATTGTTTCGGCGCCATCGGCAGGCCGTAGTACTACCATTGAGCGCTCACCTCGATGATTATGCAAATGTTCGAGTAAGCGAATCTGCACCTCTTGTTCGACAGGTTGGTGGGTGGGGCCGTCTTCGCCGACGCGAAACGAATCGTGTGACCATACGTAGATGGTATGCAAGTGCATCAAAGCAGCCATACGCACAGCCGGTTTCATATAGTCGGAAAAAATAAAAAATGTACCACAAACAGGAATTACTCCGCCATGCAATGCCATTCCGTTCATAATACAGGCCATCGTTAGTTCGCTGACGCCAGCTTGCAAAAATTGACCGCTAAAATTACCTTTGGTGAATGCTTTTGTCTTTTTTAGGAATCCGTCGGTCTTGTCCGAATTGCACAGGTCGGCCGAAGCCACAATCATATTCTCAATCTTTTCGGCAAATGTTTCTAAAACTGCTGCCGAAGTAACTCGCGTAGCGACATTTGCTTGGATGGTAATAGCCGTATAATCTATGGCCGGAAGATTTCCACTATGAAATAAATCCAACTTGGCAGCTAATTCTATATTTTCGCTACGCCATTGTTCCTCAATATCAAGTTGTTGTAAATACCAATCAAACAAAACTTGTTTGCGTTGTACATATAGGTCTATTGTTTCCGGGAAAATAACAAACGGGTCGTCGGGGTTACCACCCAAATTCCTGATCGTTGCATCGATATCTGCTCCTGCAGCCGATAAGGGTTGTCCATGCGTAGAGACCTTGCCTTCAAAGCTATTACCTTCTGTGTCTACAGCCCCTTTTCCCATCATAGTTTTACCTATTATTAATGTAGGTCGTTTCGTTTCGGCATTGGCAATTCGCAAGGCATCGCGGATTTCGTCTACAGCCTGTCCGTTGATATTGATCACATGCCAGTCCCATGCCTTATATTTTGCTGCCACATCTTCTGTAGTTACCTCTTCTACTTTGGTCGATAGTTGGACATTGTTTGAGTCATAATACATAATCAGGTTACTCAATCCCAAATGTCCGGCAATGCGGCCTGTTCCCTGCGAAATCTCTTCCTGAATGCCTCCGTCGGAAATATAGGTATATGTTTTGTGCGCCATCCATTCGCCGAAACGTGCAACCATAAATCGCTCTGCAATAGCAGCCCCCAAGGCCATTGTATGCCCCTGTCCAAGCGGGCCAGATGTATTTTCGATACCATGCAGCAAATCCACTTCAGGATGGCCGGGCGTCAGACTTTTCCATTGGCGGAAGTTTTTGATCGCCTCCGCCGGCATCAATCCGGATAAAACTAAAACAGCATAGAGCATAGGCGACATGTGTCCCGGATCTAGGAAGAAGCGATCGCGGAAAGGATAATCCGGTTTGTCTGGATTATAATTCAAAAATTCGGAATAAAGTACATTGATAAAGTCAGCGCCCCCCATAGCGCCTCCGGGATGGCCTGATTTTGCTTTTTCAACCATTGCCACAGACAAAATACGTATATTGTCTGCTGCCTTGTTCATGACCTTGTTATCATTTATCATAATGTCCGAATTTTGATTATTGCGTTGTTTTTTGTTGCAAAGATGAAACTTTTTTTTAATATTTACAAATCGAACTTGCCGCTTTAAACCATGAATCTCTAAATAAGTCTATGTATGAAGTGATTGTTAAACACATTTAATAAATCTATAAAGAGCGTTAAAAGTGTTTAAAAGTAATGCTTATTTCAAATAAATGTATTTATTTTGAGTTATCATTCGAAACATAAAATAAAAAAATAAAAGTTTAATTAAATAGTTGAAGTATATGAAATCATTCTGGAAAAAAACATTGACATTTGTAATAGTGATAGTTATAAGTTTTGTATCCTCTGTTTGGGCTGTAGCTTATTTAGCAAAAAACAACAAAATTGTAAGATCTGCTCTTATTTCTGAAGAAAGCGCTCCATTTAAACAACCTGTCCATTTAGCAGGTTTTTCATCAGAAACATCTGAAAATATTGATCTTACGTTTGCTGCCGAACAAGCTGTTCATGCTGTAGTACATATCCGTTCCGTACAAAGAACGCAAACTTCAAGAAGAGGGGGTGGTGGCAGTCAGGATTTCGACTTATTCGAATATTTTTTCGGATACAGAGGACAAACGCCTCAGCAACCGCAACCCCGTACGGGATTCGGATCCGGAGTAATTATTTCGACCGACGGGTATATTATCACAAATAACCATGTTATTGAAAATGCCGATGAAATTGAAGTGTCGTTGAATGACAACCGGACTTTTACCGCTAAAGTAGTCGGCGCCGACCCCAATACCGATATAGCCTTACTTAAAATTGAAGCAACCGACTTGCCGGCTCTTCCATTTGGCGATTCCGATAAACTGAAAGTAGGCGAATGGGTATTGGCAGTTGGCAATCCCTTTAATTTGAAATCGACTGTTACTGCTGGTATTGTCAGCGCCAAAGGACGTTCTGAGATAACAGGTGTAACAGACCGCGATAGGATTTCATCGTATATTCAAACGGATGCAGCTGTAAATCGAGGAAACAGCGGAGGGGCATTGGTTAACACTGTGGGAGAATTGGTAGGCATCAATACTGCCCTCTATTCGGAAACAGGTAGTTTTGCAGGTTATTCATTCGCCGTACCTATTAGTATAGCAGGGAAAGTAGTAGCCGACCTGAAAGAGTTTGGAGTCGTACAACGCGCCATATTAGGCATTGTGGGGGGTAGTGCACAAGAGGCCAAAAGCAAAGACGATAAAATAAAAGTGTTGGAAGGAGTATATATCTCTGAATTTACGGAAAACAGCTCTGCAAAAGTAGCAGGGTTGGAAGTGGGCGATGTAATTACGGCGGTGAACGGGGTGAGTATAAAATCATTCAATGAATTGCAAGCACAAATTACTAAATTCCGTCCTGGAGATAAAGTCAAATTGGATGTCGATCGCTACGGAACAGCAAAAAATTTCACTGTCGAACTCCGCAATGCGCAAGGCAATACCGATGTGGTAGAAAAAGCCAAAACCGGTGCCGAAATTTTGGGCGCTACATTCCAAGCGCTTTCTGACGATCGAAAAAGAGAATTGAATATCACTTCCGGCGTAGAAGTGAATGAAGTCAACAGAAACGGCAAAGTATATGAAGTAGGTGTCCGCAGAGGCTATATTATCACGACGGTAAACGATCAAAGAGTATCTACCCCCGAAGATATCAATAGAATTACAGACGCAATTTTAGCGAGCAACTCGGAAGATAAATGGTTGTTTTTCAGAGGATTTTATTCAAACGACCGCAACCGACGCGCTCAGCGTTATGCGATTGATTTAGTTGATTAAATCTTTAAATCATTTTTTTGAGAAAATACACGTATTTTTTCAAAAAAATGATTACCTTTGCACCCCCTAATTTTTCATTTATAAAAAAATTGGATGAGACAATTAAAGATTACCAAGTCCATTACCAATCGTGAATCTGCCTCGTTAGACAAGTATCTTCAGGAAATTGGCCGCGAAGAACTGATTACTGTCGAGGAAGAAGTGGAAATGGCACAAGCCATTAAGAAAGGCGACCGGAAAGCATTAGAGAAATTGACCCGGGCAAATCTTCGTTTTGTCGTATCTGTTGCAAAGCAATATCAAAATCAAGGACTTAGCTTGCCTGACCTTATCAATGAAGGCAATCTGGGACTGATCAAAGCAGCGGAAAAATTCGACGAAACGCGAGGTTTCAAGTTTATCTCTTATGCCGTATGGTGGATTCGCCAGTCTATTCTGCAAGCGTTGGCAGAGCAATCGCGTATTGTGCGTTTGCCGCTGAATCAAGTAGGCTCATTGAATAAAATCACGAAAGCCTTCTCGCGTTTCGAACAGGAACACGAACGCCGCCCATCGCCCGAAGAATTGGCCGAAGAACTGGATATCCCTGTGGATAAAATTTCGGATACGTTGAAAGTGTCCGGAAGACATATCTCGGTGGATGCTCCGTTTGTGGAAGGCGAAGACAACAGCCTGTTGGATGTGCTGATCAACGACGACGCACCGATTGCTGACGGAACGCTGATGTACGAATCATTGGCAAAAGAAATCGACAGGGCGCTTGCTACATTAACCGAAAGAGAAAGCGATATCATCAAAATGTTTTTCGGTATCGGCTGTCAGGAAGTAACATTGGAAGAGATTGGCGGTAAATTCGGGCTAACCCGTGAACGTGTACGCCAAATCAAGGAAAAAGCCATTCGCAGGCTAAGACAGGGAACACGCAGTAAGTTGTTGAAATCTTATTTAGGTTAATACAGGATATTTTCCTGTACGAAAAAAGAGGTTGCCCAATCCAGGTCGCTTCTTTTTTTGTTTGGATTTTGGATATTTTTTTATTTTTTTCAGGGAAGAATACAGATATACATTCGAACTGTCAAGCGAAGATGGTGAATATTGACCTGAATTCCGTTTAAGAAAAATCAAAAAAGGTTGCACAGTTGAGATTAATTTGTTGTATTTGTGGTTGACAATCAAAATATTAACAAAACAATAAACCAATAAATATAACTGCATGAAATTTTATCTTCCGAACACTCGTAATTATAAATCATGGTATTCACCCCTGCAATTCTGTAGGACAAGAATCTCATTGAATAAAATTTGCGAGTAGTCCACAGATTTTTCGACTGATCCGTAAAAATATTTTGTAACCTTTTTAAAAAGGATGCGTCAAAAGGGCATATAAATAAAATTATTCACTTTTAAAATTGTAAAATTATGATGGAATTTATTTTTGTGCCGTTGGTTGTGTGGATATGCGTATCGGGAACGTATGGGCTGTTTGAATTGTTTGCCCGTAGAAAAGAACGTATGTATATCATTGAAAAAATGGGAGATAAACTTGACAATTCGTTTTTGGATGGAAAGTTTAGTATGATGAATATGTCTTTTAAATCTTTCAGTTCGCTGAAAATAGGTTGTTTATTGGCTGGATTAGGATTAGGCCTATTGGTGGGATTGTTGATTCATACAATGTTGATTTCAAATGGTTATCCTACAGGAATGGATATTCGGAAACTTGAAAGATATGCTGAAGTAGCATACGGCGCCTCTGTTTTACTTTTTGGCGGAATCGGGCTACTTATCTCTTTTGTGGTCGAGAATAAGATGAATAAAAGTTGAGTTTTTTTTAACGCAAAGGGCGCAAAGATTTGAAATCATTTGTGTCCTTTGTGTTTTCTTTGTGTCTATTGTGTTAAAAACATCAAATTTGATTGTTGGTTGAATAAAAATTGTTACTTTTGTCGAAAATTTCAAAAATCTATTTTTTAGTTATCATTATGGACGAAGGACCGTATCATAGTTGCAGTAAACAGGAATATTCATCATTGCTGTAAGGTCGTCGTTCGCTTCCTTACAGATAAATAAATGTAAGGAGGTATTATATGGTAAACAAAATCACACATATCCATCATCTTGTTGAAGAAAGAGGTTGGAAGCGCCTGAAAGGCGAATTGAACAATCTTACGCCTCAGGAAAC
>Ga0082212_10013015_pt1 | contig 10435 bp, 6 predicted proteins | sample TergutNt197P3_FD_71548 | JGI IMG/M metagenome (GOLD analysis project Ga0082212, IMG submission 71548) | Neocapritermes taracua P3 segment gut microbial communities from Petit-Saut dam, French Guiana - Nt197 P3 | ecosystem: Host-associated > Arthropoda: Insects > Digestive system > Gut ...
ACTTCGTCCCCAATCTTTTCCAAGGTTAGCCTTATTTTTGTAATGCCAGATAATCCACCTGCACGATTTGAAATATTTTGTCGCAGGATGTTTTAAGTCTGCTAAAATTTCAGAAAATCCACAAACAAAAAGCGTTCCGGATGGTTTCAAAATTCGTGCAGCCTGTTCAATCCATTGCATGGAAAATTTGATGTATTCTTCCTGACTTTCAAAATTATCCCATTCCGCCTTTTTAATATTATAGGGAGGGTCGGCAAAAATCATATCTGCGCTTTCGGACGGAAGCGATTGCAGCCATGTAATACTGTCGCCTTGCCATAATTGCCCGTTTTCGTGCCTGTAAAACAACAATGGCTTCACATTGCTCTCAAAAGCGGCCTTAATCCGTTCCCCTTTGAGTATCATCATGCCGAAGAAATTTGGCAATTCTTTATTTCGTACCATTGTCCTGTTCATTGGAAAATTTTTACCGCGAAGATACAAATAAAATTATTACGATGAAAAAATATTAGAAATTATGTCGCTACGGCTACCCTGCATGTCGTCTAACTTTTTGATATTATCAACACCGACAACCTCCCCTTGGTCATTTATACCAATGTACAATGTACCGCCGTCTGTATTGGCAAATGCACAAACCGTTTTAAGAAATTCATCTCTCCAAGATTCCTTAAATTCAACCGTTTGTGATTCCTGTAATATCATATTGTTTGTTTTTTTATTATTCCGTGCCATAAAGCATTCTATGTTTTGTTGTTCGGGCATAAGCGCCTTTTAATGAAATATATTGTTGTATCAATTCATTTTTTAAAATTTCTTTGCTCCATTCCAATAAATCATTGTCTATTTTACGATTAAAGTATATTACATTCATTTTTCAAAACTAAATTAGTAAAAAAATAGTCAAAAATCAAAGGCAAAAAATATGATTTTTATTTCAAAAAACAAAATCAAAATTAATATTTTTCGCCCAAAATGTAGGGGCAAGGCATGACTTGCCCCCCAAACGGCAGGACGGAGCTTGGAATATTAAATATTTCATCTAATTTTGCTGTGTTTTTTTGTGGTAATTTTTGCTGAATTTTTTTTGTGACATACAGACTGCCAAATAATATAATCATCAAATTTAAAAATATTGACATGAACAAATTATACATTTTTACAGTTTTTTTGCTTCAAGTTGCGATTCCTTTTTGCTATGGACAACAAACGCTATGTGAAAAAACAATAGAAGAGAGTTTGAAACAAACGGCTGAAATACTTAATAAGCAAGAATCAAAGGATTTGTGGGGCGTGTCATTAAATGCTCCCATCATTATTGTTAATCACTTGGAAAACAAAATGTATTTTACCGCCATTGAAAACGGTGAAATAATACCAATGAAAGAAGAGCAGTGGGATTATAAGGTTCCTTTAGCAAACAGTACTTTTGAATATCAAGGCAATAAATATGTGACTGTTATGTATATAGCATTACAGTACAGTTCGTGCGAAGGGAGAGTATGTTTGCTGACCCATGAATTATTTCACTATTATCAAAACGATTTGGGTTTTCCGGCCACAAGCTCGGCAAACTATCATATTGACGAAGTTCAGGGCAGAGCCTTACTTCAAATTGAAATGAAAGCATTGCAGAAGGCATTAGACGGCGATTCACAAAGTTTACATGATGCACTATATCTACGCGCTTACCGTCAGTATTTATATGCTGATAACAATGAAGAATTATTTGAATTGCATGAAGGTTTGGCTGAATATACCGGTGCAAAATTGTCTATGAATAATTTACATCAATACGTAAAGGATCGCTTAGACTATAATATCAATACCGGATACACCAATTCATTTGCTTATGCCACAGGCGCTGCTTACGCTACCATTTTGGACGGATTGTATCCTCAGTGGAGACGTGACAAAGGATTAAACAACGGCATGACATCTTTGATAAAGAAAACACATCCGCAATATGATGTTACAATAGACAATTTATATTTGCATAAACTGCTGGACAAGTATAATCACGATCAAATCCTGATCGATGAAAAAGAAGCGTTAAATTCCTTTGGAAAAATAGATGTTTTTGAGAAGTTACTTGAACCGAAAACTTCAAAACTCCACATAACTAACAATGGCATTAATCTATCGTATAACCCTAATGACAGGGTAATTGCGTTAAACAACGCCGTATTATTACGCAACTTGACTCTTGTGGGAGAATGGGGTCAAATCATCGTTCATAGCGGTATCGTCCGACTGCATGACTGGACGGCATTTTATCTTCTCCCTCCAAAAGAAATAACAACAAACGTTGTTAGAGGAGACGATTATGAAATGACATTGAACAAAGGGTGGAAAGTGGTTGAAGCAGATGGCATTTATAAATTAGAAAGGAGCGAATAATAGCGTTTACAATAATACATTTTTGATAGACAGACAAAATCGGCAGGAAATAAAAAAGGCGTCTTTCCGGACGCCTTTTTTATTTATCAATCATTTAATTAACCCCTGTGCGAGTATCCCACCATAACTGTTTGCCCCAAACATAATCTACAATTCCTGTATTGGCAGTTTTATAATTATCAGGATTGTAAAGTCTTTGATTTTCAGGATAAGGTGAGCGGAAAGGCTGACTGTTATGAGCGTCGCCGTATATTGAACGGATGGAAATATAATTTATATCGGACGTCGGTATTCCGGTGCGGCGATATAAACACCATGCTTCCATATTTTCCTTAAACAGCGCTATCCACTGATCCCACCAAATACGTTCTATGGTGTTGTCCCACTTTCCTTTACCTGCAAGATACGCATTAATTGCTTCAGCTGAAATTTTATTATCTTCCATCGACAAAATTACAGCTTTTTCGTATGCTTCCTGCGCAGTCATCCCCACATTCATGCCCAGCATGGCAGCTTCGGCAAAGATATAATAGGTTTCGCACGGCTTGTAGAAATAGGTATATCCTCCGGGCGTTTCGCGGTATAATACGCCTATGCGTGAAACGTCGTTAAGAGGAGCTGTCGGGCCTCCATTAACGTACCCTCTGTATTCACCGTCGCTCGGCGCCGGTTTAACGATTGCCTGAATTCTTGGATCTTCCATGTCTTTCATATAGTCGACAAAGGTATCAAATAACCCATGGTCGTCGCGGCCACGGAAGTTGTCATACCATCTGTCCCAATAAGGCGACGTAGTTTGCCAATAGAAGTAACCGGCGTTGTCGCTACTGTCGAGCAACGGATATTTACCGGGATTTCCGGCTATTTCTTCAATGTGCGTTTTTGCCAAGGCAGGCAGTACACCCGATAAACGTATGGCAGCCCGCAGACGCAAAGAGTTGCAATAGCGTTGCCATTTTTCTACATTTCCTTTGAATAGAAAATCACCGTTTCCAATTTCATCATACCCATATCCGGCGGCCATTTCGTCGCCTATTACTTTAAGCTTGGCGATCAGGTCAGGGTAAATATCTTTTTCCGAGTCATACTTTGATGTAGTAATGCCTCCCAGTTCGGGAGCTCCTTTTAATGCTTCGGAATAGGGCATATCGCCATACATATCTATATTGAACAGCCACAATTGAAGTTGGAAAATACGGCATGCCCAGCGCAAATTTTTATTGCCTTCAACATTTTCTTCGGTTTTAGCGAGAACCACTCGGAGCTGTTCATTGCCCCAATAGCAATTGGCCCAACGATTTCCAAAGGTATTATTGCTGGGAACCAGCCCGCCTAAATCGTCAGGGTATTGAATCTTGCTGATATAACCGGCCCAGGTACCGAATCCATCTATATCACCTCCCATTTGATCAGCTGTTCTGCGCAGTACATTTCCAAGCACATTGGTATGTGGCACATCGCTCAAAGCATCCGGATTTGTATTTATATCCCAAAAATCGCCTGTACATGCCGGCATTAAGACAACTATTAAAAGTATAACCGACCATTTATTTATTCTATTTTTCATATCTTTATTCTCCTATGATTAAAAAGTAAGACCTAACTTAATACCGAAATTGCGGGAATTGGGCACTGATGACTGTTCGTATCCAATGCCTCGCGTATCGCTTGAAACACCGCCGGCTTCAGGGTCTAAATGCAATGTATTTGACTTATGCACCCACATCAACCAAAGGTTAGATGCAATGATCGACACATTGGCTTTGCTGATAAACCCGGTTTTTGCCACCACAGAAGATGGAATGTTGTAGGAAAAGTAAGCTTCCCGCAGTTTCAGGTAAGAACCATCAAAAATATATCTTTCGGATGGAGCTGTTGAAAACCAACTTTGCGCCGTCACCTCGATTGTGTTTGGCACCCATTGGCCGTTTGCATCCTGCATAACATAACGGTCATCTTTCATCACATCTACTCCGGGTAATATCATACGCTCGCGGATTCCATTTTCGGCTGTAATAGCAGCAGTTCCTGCATAATAACTATGAGACATTGATTGCGACCAAATATCTCCGCCAATCCTTAAGTCTATAAAGAAACCCAGAGACACGTTGCGGTATGAGAAATCATTTCGCCATCCTGCCAAAAATTTGGGCGTAACGCGTCCGATAACTTCTCCGGCTTTAGATCTTGTCAAGCCTCTGTTTGTCAATTTGATGTCGCCTATTTGAGCGCCATTGCCGACAGTTCCGGCCTTTATATCATCTTCAGTAATACGGTCATATCCACTGGACACCAAAACACCCCATTCTTCACCGACGCGTGCCTGATTGGGGATACCCCAAGTCCAACCTAATTGTACTGTTTCAAGTTGTGGATATTCGGGAGCCAATTCGATAACTTTGCTCTTGTTTTGAGAAAAATTAACCGTACTTGTCCAATTCAGCCCTGTTCTACTCCTTAGAATATCGCCGCGAAGCTGTATTTCAATACCTTTCGTATCAATCCTGCCTGCATTCAGTTGAAAACTGGTAAAACCTATTGTATTATCAGTAGGAACAGATAAAATCTGGTCAGTCGTAATTTTCTGATAATAGGTTATATCTGCATGAATACGATCATCGAAAAGGCCAAATTCAATACCCGGTTCCCAGGTTACAATTTTTTCAGGACGCAGGTGTGCGCTTGGCATCGTCATACTTCTGTACATCTGGGCGGTTCCGCCAAATGCATAATTTTCAGGATAATAATAGGCGCGATTCCGATAGGCGCTTGTGGCGGCTCCGATTTGTGCCAACGAAAAACGTATTTTCAGGAACGACAATACATCATTTTGTAATGACGCGAATGATTCGGTAGGAAGCCAGCTAATGCTTGCTCCGGGATAGAAAAATGGGTCGAGTATGGTTGAACTCCAATCATTACGTGCACTTACATCCAAATATAATTGACTTTTCCATCCGAATGAAGCTGTTCCATATACTGAATTGCTGCGAATATGGCTATGGCTCATTTCGGCTTTAGCGTCCCCTATTTTATTGGCAATGGTATATACTCCGGGAACTGTCAATTGATTGGCTCCAATCAGATTAGTCACCCAAACTACATCTCTGTAATTGGCTCCGATTGTAGCATTCACATTGATATTGCCAAAGGTTTTTTTGAACATTGCCAAAATGTCAAGATTCAAATCTGTATTTTTGGTGTTTCGATTGTTAAAAAATCCTTCGGGATCATTCCAATGGAACAGGGTGCGTTCAAAGTTCTCCGCTTGATAATAATCAAAACCCAATCGTCCTTCAATTGTCAGAAAATCGAATGGCTGGTAATAGACGGAAGATTTACCAAACAGACGGTCGCGCACCAAACTGTTCGTGTTCTTGTTTACGATAAAATAAGGATTCATGTGATACTCCGTCATCCAGTTATAATAGGTATAATTACCTGCTGCATCTTTCTGATCCCAGTTGTCTTTCAATGCTTTCATATTGATTTGACGACCGGACCAGTTAAACATACCATTAATCGGATTATTATCTCCATAGCCCTGTCCTAAAATGTTGGCGCTGTTAGTATGTGTATAATTACCCATCATCTCCACAGAGAACTGCTTGTTCAAGGTTAATTTTGTAGTAAACTGACCTGAATAACGTTGCTGATCTGTACTGGGTACCGTTCCGACTTCATTTCTGTATGATAGTGACACACGCGTATCCGCCCGTTCCGAAGTGGAAGCAATCGATATGGTATGATTCATTGACGAACCTGTCTGAAAGAAATCGCGCATATTATTGGGACGCGAAATCCATGGCGTAGGTTGATAAACGCCATTTACTATCGGACTGTCAAACTGCGGAAGCAGCAAACCGACATCCAAGCGGGGTCCCCAAGATTCATCTTCAACATTTACGTAGTCTTGAAAATTAAATCCTTCTGTTTCGGCAAATTGCTGATAAGTCATGCCGTCGCCATTGAGTTTCCAGTGGATTTCATCGCCTTCATACCCTTGCCCATATTTGTTTTGCATTTTTGGGAGGTTGGAAGCACGACTGAGTGTAAGATTTGTGTCGTACGAAACAATCACGCCACTTCGCGCTTCTTTTCCTTTTTTGGTAGTAATCAGGATGACGCCACGTCCGGCACGCATGCCGTATAAAGCTGCCGATCCTCCTTTCAATACGGTTATTGATTCAATATCTTCGGGATTGATATCGTTTATACCCGAACCGTAGTCTACTCCTTCATAGGTATTGTCGCCCGAACGTTGTGTATCGTTTGCGATTGGTACGCCGTCGACAACAAGTAACGGTTGCTGGTCGCTGGCAAAAGAAGAGTTCCCACGTATTGTGATCCGTGAAGATGCGCCGACAGTGCCACCAAACTGATTTACCTGTACACCTGCTATCTTACCTGTCAATGATCCGGTAATATTGAGCTGACCGGCTTTTGTCAATTCTTCGGATTTTACTTCCTGCACTGCATATCCCAGCGATTTCTTTTCGCGTGTTATACCCAAAGCAGTTACCACCACTTCATCCAAAGCATGTGCATCCGATTGCATCACGATACTCATCGTTGGTCTGACAGTAACTTCTTGCGTTACCATTCCAATATAGGATACAATCAAGGTGGTCGCGTTTGATGGTACATTCAACGTAAATTCTCCATTTACATTGGTAATGGTACCTACACTTGTTGAACCTTTGACAATAATCGACGCTCCAATCACAGGGTCATTGTCGTCCGCCGAGATAACAGTACCTGTTACCCGCGTCGTCTGGGCGGAGACAAACCAAATGCTTAATAATAAGCACGATAATAGAAAAGTAAATCTCTTCATAAGCACATATTTAAAAATTATTAATAAAAAAAGAACTGCAAAAGTACAAAATTTATTTGAGACTTTACATTAGTGTAAAAAAAAAATAATGTTTGGTTTTCCGTAGGGAAACAATTGAGAATTGAGAATTTTAATTGTACACCCCAAAAAAAGGTATCTTGTCCGGCGTTGCGTCCTCGCTACGCCGTTCAGTCGGATTTGTAATCCGACATTATAAAAAAGGCTGCAATTATATGCAGCCTTTTTGGCGTAATGAGAAAATACCTATTGTTATGTTAATCGTGAAATGTTTTATAACATCCCCCTTATCCCCCTTCAAAGGGGGAATTTGACGCCATTTTAACGTTAACATGGCACTATTTATGATATTTCTTAGAGTAGTATAGCGGGATATCCTGTGCATCGCCACCCATTGACTTAATGGCTTCAATCAAATTATCCTTATTATAAGTTTCTTCTGTAACCGGATACAACATCCTTTGCATAAAAATCGTACTTCCATCAAGCGTCTCAAAAACAAAAGTTTTTGGCCCGTCGTTAAAAGTAAATGTACCGCCTGTTTGTTGCCCCGGCAAAACAATTGATTTGGGATACTCCGTCCTGCGATATTCAAATAACGGTTCTTGATCAAAGTGGGCAAAATTGTGAATGTATTTTTGCGTAATAATCATCTCAAATTTTCCTTCATCGCTTGCTGCATCAAATTTTGCCAATACTGCTGTCAGATATGCCTCGGCATCATCCTCAGGAACACCCCATACTTCTAATGACGCTTGAACGCCATCTTTGAACAATTCCCTGTCATTGCCTCGTCTTTCGGCCATAAACAAGGCAACGTTGGGATAGTCCATCATGGTAGACCAAAAAGCCGCCTGAATAGGCTTGGGAAGAACATCGTCCGACCTTCCGCTGGTAGGGCCGTAATTGATACGGTCGTTTGCTGATAAACTATTCCATACATTATTGTTCTCAACATTGATCAAGCCGATCGGAACGGCTTCTATTTGCGGTGTAAGACCGGCACGCTGGTCGGCAGGCGACTGGACAAACTGGATGAAACGCGGATCGACAATACCGTTGAACGGATTTTTAAATCCGATATTATCATCATCTTCGCCCTGAAGCAGATTTACGAATTGCCAAGAAGGATTAAAGTCGCGTCTTGACGACCATGTAGCGTATTTGGGCGCTTCATTAGGCGACCCCATTCCGTTAAATTTGAACACAGCATTATCGCCATTGTCACGCATAACGCCATCTGCTATGGCAGCGTCGGCTTCGGTAGCCGAAAAGGCAGGTTCAACATTACTCATACGCATGGCAATCGTAAGTCGCAGGGAGTTGGCAAACCGGCGCCATTTATCAGGATTGCCGCCTAACAGAATATCACCTGCTGTCCAACCTTTGGTAACACCCTGTAATGATGTATTGATCTCTTTCAGTTCGCGGATAAGGTCTTTATAAATAAATTCCTGCTTGTCAAACTTGGGAGTAGGATAGTTATCCATATCGTTTGCTTCCGTATAAGGAATATCGCCAAATGTTTCTGCATTCTGAAACATCAACCATGCTCTCAGAATTCTTGCCGTAGCTATCTGCAATTTATTATCGCCATAAACCGAAGCGCTCTCCGGATTATTTTCATTGATGAGAATAATCTGATTGGCAAGTTCGGTATATGTATATGTAATCTGAAAGAAGTTGGATACAGTACCTGTACGGGCTGAAAAGCTATATCTGTCTTCATCCGTATAAACACGTTGCGCCCATTGCTGCGTGATGACGCCATTCATACGAATGCCTTGAAACGATTCGTAGTAGTTATAGGCAATATTACGTTCCACCTGTGTTAAAATACCAGGGGTCTGAACTTCAGTTGCACGGTTCGGGTCTGTATTGATCTCGTCGAATGAAGCACACGAGCTTATTAATAAACCGACGAGACACAAGGTAAAAAATGCTGTTATTTTATTTGATTTCATATTTTTATTATTTAAAATGAATAGTAAAATATTGATTCCTTATTGGAAATTGAATCCAATACTAATTCCATAAGAGCGCGTAGTAGGCACATATCCTCCCTCAAGCCCCTGTGCGTTACTTCCTGCCATTTGCAAGTATTCCGGGTCAAAATGTTTTTGATCTGTCATAAATGTTGCCAAATTACGGCCAAAAGCAGAGATTCGCAGATTTTTGACAGGGCCTGTCAGTTTATTGGGTAATGTATATCCAAGTCGCACTTCGCGCAATTTGATATAATCCGATTTGAATACATTCATGGCATCCACTCCACCATAAGCGTACATCCATGCATGTCTATAACCGTCAACAGGAATATCGTTTTTTACAGGTGTTGATACTGTGTTACCGCTTGCATCAATATAGGTAGGTACATATTTACCTGTTGCTTCATCGAATACATTTCTGCCCAACACACCGTCGAAAATCCATCCGTCTTCGCGCACGTCGCCTGTTTTTCCGGGAACGTTAGTCGGTCTGGCAGATTCTTCCAAAATACCGGAACCCATACCGTATTTATGAGACAGATAGTAGATGTGTCCCCCCATTTGCATATCAAACAAGATGGAAAGGTCTATTCCTTTATATGAAAATGTATTGGAGAAACCTGCATTGAAATCGGGGGTAACTTTACCAAGCGGTTCGTTTCCGGTTGTACCAAGGGGTCTGCCATTGGTGCCGATCAATTTTTCGCCGTTTTCGCCATACACATAATTCTTACCGTATATAATAGGGTATGACTCGCCTACAAAAGCGCCCGCATATACGGAAAAACCATTGCTGCCTAATTGGATATAGTCAATGTCGGGCGCGATGGATACTACTTTGTTTTTCAATGTAGCAAGGTTAAATTGCATGTCCCAGTTAATGCTGTTACGCGACCTTAAAATGGATGCGTTAAGCGTCAGTTCGATACCCTTATTGCTTAATTCGCCTGCATTGATATATCTTCGTGTATATCCTGTTGCCGTAGATATTGCGGCATCTATAATCTGATCAATCGTACTTTTCTGGAAGTAGGCAATATCCACGCCTAACCTGTTATTAAACAGCTGAGCTTCTAAACCGACTTCCCATGATTTTGTTCTTTCGGGACGCAAATTCGGATTATTAAGCGTAGTAGAGATACTGAATCTGTTACTGCTTCCGAAAGGAGGCTCGAATGTGTAATAGTTCTGC
>Ga0082212_10013016_pt1 | contig 10435 bp, 13 predicted proteins | sample TergutNt197P3_FD_71548 | JGI IMG/M metagenome (GOLD analysis project Ga0082212, IMG submission 71548) | Neocapritermes taracua P3 segment gut microbial communities from Petit-Saut dam, French Guiana - Nt197 P3 | ecosystem: Host-associated > Arthropoda: Insects > Digestive system > Gut ...
AGCAAGCGTTTACTTTTACGACAAGCGTTTCTTTCGCGGCGTAATGCTGAAAGGCACAATGGAGGTTTTGGAAGACATGGCGACAAAAGAAGAAATATGGGAATCCGACGATACGATGTACTATCCCAAAGGCGTTACCGACCCGGATTATTGCGTGTTAAAAATCACGGTACACAACGGGCGGTATTACAGCAACTTCAAGAGTGAGGATTTCGAGGTGTGATATGGCGGACATGGAAAGCGTCAAGAGGAAAATAGAGCCTGCAAGCCGTGAGGAGTTATATGAAATCGCCGCGTTTCTTGATGACTGTTGGCGGTCGGCGTACAGTGGAATTGTATCATCGGATTTTTTGAGTGCAATGAAAACTGATGAGCGTTATAAAAAACTATTAGCGCGATTTGATGAACAAATATCGGCATTTCTTGTCCTGCGTGATAAAGGGGTTCTGATTGGCGTGACGGTATTCGGGAAGTCATTTACAGAAGATTATCTTGATGATGGAGAGGTTTCGGCAATTTACCTGCATCCTGAATATATCGGAAAAGGTTTAGGGCATCAAATCATGGCGCAAGCGGAAGAAGCGTTGTCGGCAAAAGGATATGACTATTTTGTTTTAGATGTGCTTAGCGGCAATGAACGCGCGATTTCATTCTATAAAAAGCAAGGTTATGAAATTGTCGCGGAAAGAAGCATTACGCTTGGCGACAAAGATTATCCGCTGACCGTTTTTAGAAAGAAGAACACATTGAAAAAAGGTGATGTGCCGAGAATCATGCTACGCGAGTGGAGAATCGGGGATGCACCGGATTTGACAGCGGCAATCAACAACAAGAGTGTGCTGGACAATTTGCGCGACGGGATTCCGTATCCATATACCGAAAAGGACGCAGTGGAGTTTATCACCGCGACGCTCTCCGCTGAAAAGGATACGCAGTATGCTTTCGCGATTTGTATAAATGATAAAGTCATCGGAAGCATCGGCGTGTTTCGCAGAGATAACGTCCACCGATATACCGCCGAAATGGGGTATTACATCGCCGAGCCGTATTGGGGCAAAGGCATCATGACCGAGGCTGTCCGGCAGATGTGCGCCTATATATTTGAAAACACCGATATCGTCCGCATCTTTGCCGAGCCTTACGCCCACAACAGCGCTTCTTGCCGCGTGTTGGAAAAAGCAGGCTTTCAGTTCGAGGGCCTGCTGCGCCAAAATGCTGCCAAAAACGGTCAGTCGGTGGATATGAGGATGTACGCTATTATAAAGGACGGGAAAGAGCCTGTGTTTCAAGAGTTCAACATTAAATCAAGGCTTGCTACTCTTGATGATACTGACGGAGTTTGCTTGCTAAACGAAGAATTTTGGCGATACAACGCTAAGATGCAACCTGATTACTACCGCCCTGCAAAAGATAGAGGCGACTTCCCAAAAAGCGTAATCGAAAGCGCGGATTCCGACCTTATCATCGCAATAGACGGGGATAAAACTGTGGGGTTGATACACGTCAGGGAATCTAAAACACTCCCCTTTGCCCCAATCGTCCAGCACAGATACGCCGAGGTGGTGGACTTCATCGTGACGGCATCGCACAGGCGGATGGGGATTGGTGTTAAATTGATGGATGCGGCGAAAGAATGGAGCAAAGCGCGCAATCTGGAGTACATGGAGCTTTTCGTTTTATCGGAAGCAACGGGTGAAAAGCTATTTTACGAAAAAACGGGGTTCAAGGCCGCGTCTTTCAACATGAGGTGCGAGTTGTGATGGAAAACGAGGCGGACGGGATGATTGTTATTAAAGCCGAACGACTCATTCTCCGTGAAATGACGCTTGCCGATTTACCCGCAACATGGGATATAGTATGCGACGAGCAGACCATGTACGCATGGAACGGCGCTTGGAGCGAGGAAGAAAACCGTGAAGCGATTGAAAAGCAGATTCGCGGATACCGTGATGACGGCTTCGGGCGTTGGGCGGTTGTCCTGAAAGATACAGGAGCAGTCATCGGGATATGCGGCCTGCAATATTGCGACGCCGACCATTACCGCGTTTTGGAGATAGGTTATATGTTCAACCGGGCATATTGGCACAATGGATATGCCACCGAAGCCGCTATAGCCTGCAAGAAGTATGCCTTTGATGTTTTGGGTTTTGACGAGGTATTCTCCCTTGTCAGGGACACGAATATTGCTTCGATGAATGTCGCCATCCGAAACGAGATGCTTATCCGCAGGAGATACATTAAAAACTACAAGGGCGAGGAAATGCCCCATTACGTTTTTTCAGCGAGAAAAAACAGACATATAAGGGAAAGGATAACAGATACCGATGAAATACAACGACAAGCTCCGTGAGCAAATAAAGGACTTGACCCTAATGTTGCTGTTCTTAAATTCATTTGACGAAGGTGGCGGTCAACGTAGTTGGAAAGGCTATGACTTTGACGACCTGAACAAACTTGCGGAAGAAGGATATATCAGCGAGGGGCGGCGGGCGAAGTCAGTTACTTTATACGATGATGGTATTGAAAAAGCGAAAGCCTTGTGCGACGTGTACGGAATCCAATTATCGGAGGAATAATCAAAATGCCAAAGAAGCTGCGGAAAACGCTCGGTGACGTGAACTCGCCGTCGGTGATGGCACTAAAAGACCTGATAGACACGCAAAGTAAGGACACTATCCGCAAATGGTGTCTTGGCTATGCAGAGGACAAGTTGTTGCCCCTTTTCGAGAAGCATTGCCCCGGTGACGACCGCCCGCGAAACGCAGTCAATGCCGCCCACGACTACCTTGACGGAAAAGTGAAATTCCCAGTCGTTAAGAACATCATTCTAAACGAGTGCCATGCCGCCGCCCGCGAGCTTGACGCTCACCCTATGGCGCAAGCAGCGGCAAGGGCTGTAGGACAAGGCTCTGCGGTCGTGCATACTTTGACGCACTCACTCGGCTTATACTTCTACGCTGCGGCGGCGGTTGCTTATGACCGCTTGGGTACGGATGCGTCAGAAGATGAATACGCGGCGATTGCCGAGGAAGTATGCTTTGACTATGCGGCGGCTTTGCGGGCTGTAGCTATATACAGCGGGCCAAACCCCGCCAAATTGAAATGGAATTGTTGAGGTAGGCTTATGTGGAAGTGTCCTAAATGCGGACGGGTGTTCAGAAAAACGAACCAAGACCATTACTGTGGAGAGAAACCCGTCAGTATTGACGAGTATATTGCCGCCCAACCGGAGGACGTACAGGCTATCCTTACTAAAGTCCGTGAAACCATTCGTGCCGCCGCGCCGGACGCAACGGAGAAAATCACGTGGAGTATGCCGACATTCTGGCAGGGCGAGAACCTGATTCACTTTGCCGCGTTCAAAAAGCACATTGGGATATACCCTGGTGATATGACGAACTCTCCTTTCGACGATCGACTTTCGGGATATAAGAGGACAACGGGCGCAATCCAGTTCCCTTATGACAAGCCGATTGACTTTGAATTGATTGCGGACATAACGCTATGGCGCGTGTCCTGCGTAGAGGGAACAGACAAATGAGTATGTACATGAAAGGCGACTGCGATAAAATCGAATGGCAAGGCACAATCGTTTCAATACAGCCGCGCACCCGCGTCTGGAGATACCTTACCGACAACCGTACCCACTACCACATAGGCTACAATTTGTTCCTTGAAGGGTGCGCCAATGGTATTGAAAAGCCGTTTGTGGTCGCCATATCGGAAAAGCAACAGCAGAGCGGAAAGTATGCCATAGGCGACGAAATCAAAGGCACGGCATGGACAAAGATGTACCCCGAAAGGGAGTATGCCGATTTCTACAGAACCGGCGCACTGAAAATTATCAGCCGCGCCGAAGCTACCGCCCGAAACAACCCGCCGCCGTATATCATGCCGCCGCCAGACATGGATACCTATGAATACAGGGGCGCGAGGATGCTGAGTAAAAGCCAATGGAGCGGCAAATGCTTCCAATGTGCTTGGGCAACGATGTCAAATGTAGAGATAATATGGGACTTTGACAGAAAAATTAGCAAGTACCGCTACGAGAGCTTCTGCTACGGCCCGAAGTCATGCAAATATTACAAGATGGGCAGGGCGCGTTCTGTGCCATACAAAGACAGGGGTTCATCGCTCGACGAAGGCTGGCTTGACGACTTATGCACTGAACGCAGGGACTATGATGAATAGAAAATCCGCGTTTTGAGACTATTGGATTCAGGTTCGTCGGAACGACCATCATTTACGCTTTCCTGCAAGCTGTGGGAATCGTAAACGACCATTTAACAAGCTATTGCCGATATAAAGATTTGGAAGGGTGACACGTATTATGCAAAAGCCCATGAGAAAAAGCGACCGTGAAATAAGGAGCCGCAATGAAATTCTCGCCGTTCTATCAAAGTGCGACGTGATTCGTTTGGCTATCAACACGCCGGATTATCCGTATATTGTTCCGTTGAGTTTCGGAGTTGAATCCAATGATGGTTCCATCACGTTATGGTTCCATTGCGCTCATGAAGGATTGAAACTCGATAATATAAATCGTGACCCCCGTGTTGGATTTGAAGCCGACTGCTCGCATAACCTTATTACGGGAGATAAGGCTTGCAGTTTTACTATGGAATACGAGAGCGTCGTTGGTTGCGGCAACATTAGAGTTTTAAATGACAACGATGACAAACATCGTGGCCTCACATCAATCATGCAGCACTACGCGCCGGGGAAAGAGCATACTTTCACCGAATCAGAGATTGCCGCTGTTTGTGTTCTACGTCTTGACGTTACTCATATATCGGGAAAGCGATTGATAAAATGAGGTGAACCACCATGCCATTCACAATCATCAGAAACGACATAACGAAGCTCCATATTGACACTATCGTCAACGCCGCCAACACATCGCTCCAGATGGGCGGCGGCGTATGCGGCGCGATATTCAACGCGGCGGGAGCGGACAGGTTACAAAACGCCTGCGACGTCCTCGCGCCGATTAAGACCGGCGAAGCAGTCATAACGCAGGGGTTTAACCTCCCCGCGAAATACATAATCCACACGGCGGGGCCAGTGTATCGCGGCGGCAATCAAGGCGAGGAAGCCTTACTACGCTCCTGTTACATTAACTCGCTTGAACTTGCCATTAAACACAAATGCGAAAGAATTGCGTTCCCATTGATTTCAAGCGGGATATACGGCTACCCGAAAGTCGATGCCCTCCATGTCGCCACAACCGCTATTCGTGATTTCATCAGTAGACACGACATTGACGTGTCATTGGTGGTATTTGATAAGGAAGCCCTTGCGGTCAGCGAAGAATTACTTGGGGCGGTCGAGAGCTACATCGACGAGCATTACGTTGAGGAAAAGCATATCGGACGGCGTAAACTTCTTGATGTTGAACGAGAAGCCTTGTCCGACGCGGATATGTTGGACATGAGCGTAGCTATGCCGCTTATGGCAGAGGAAGCAATCATAGCCGAATCCATATCTGCGCCAGTCGGGGCGAGCCTTGACGATTTGGTCGGCAATCTGGACGAGCCGTTCTCCGCGACGCTCTTGCGGCTCATCGACGCGACAGGCAGAAAGGATTCAGACGTATACAATCACGCAAACATTGACCGCCGCCTGTTTTCTAAGATACGGAGCAACAAACAGTACGCGCCGAGCAAACCCACAGTGCTTGCCTTCGCCGTCGCTCTTGAACTCAGCCTCGACCAGACAGAGGACTTGCTTGAACGTGCGGGTTTCGCGCTCTCACACAGCCGCAAGTTCGACGTGATAGTTGAGTTTTTCATCCAGAGCCGCAAGTACGATGTTTTTGAGATAAACGAAGTGTTGTTCAGCTATGACCAGCCGTTGTTGGGAGGTTGAAGTGATGGATACCGCAATTCTCAGGGAAAACTTCAAAGCGTATATGCAGGAACGGTTTCCAAACGATAATAATATCAGTTCGACCATTTCAATGGCTTTTTTCCTCGAACGGTTCGGCGATGAGTTTGGGATGGGTTTCCAACAGGTATTGTCAGAAAAGGCCATCCCCGGTGCGTATAGGCAAAAGCTCGAAGAACACTTCATCGCCCGTGGCAGAAAAGACCCTCGCAGCAATGCGTCTATCTATGAGCGTTCGCTCCGGCTACTTTTGGAATTTCTTGACGGCAAGCCAACATTGTCACCAACACAGAAAAGAACTGAAAAACAAAAACAAGCTGTAAGAAATCCGGTCGCTACACAGCGGCTACCCCGGCCATCGAAGGAATCGGTCATGGAGTACCTCGGAAAATGGACGCAGCTTCCGGGATATACCGAACAAGAGGAAGCCCTATCGCTGCTGTTCAAAGACACATTCCCTCGCAACAATAAACTTAGTGAAGTCTTGATAAAATGTTCGACCCTGAACGATTTTTACGGAACGAACATATTCAGCATATATCCGGTTGCCAAGCATATTGTTAGCTGTGACATTGATTCCCGCTTGGTTGGCGGCGACCCACAGCTTGTAAACGATATTTCCGTCGGTCATGGATTAACGTCAAAGTCAGGAAACGAAATCAGGCTATTTTCTTTCGCAACGAAGTATTGCAGCCACCATAACCCGCTCGACTTCCCGATTTTTGATAGTTATGTTGAAAAGCTCTTGTGCCACTATCGCAACGTAGACGGATTTTCCTTGTTCCGAAATGACGAGCTTCGCGACTTTGTTGTTTTCAAGCGGGTCATAATGGACTTCCGAAAAGCGTACCAACTTGATGGTTTCAACCTGAAACAAATTGACCAGTATCTTTGGCAATTTGGAAAAGACGTTTTCCCAAAGCAGTATTGAGGGGGCTGCCAATATGGAGCATATCACAACCTTCATGGGCGAGGATTTTACGCCCCTCGCACCAGACGCAAACCAGATTCATATTGAGGACATTGCCCATGCGCTGTCGTTGATGTGCCGCGCCAATGGTCACTTCGTCCGCTTCTATTCGGTCGCACAGCACTCCATTAACTGCGCCAATGAAGCGAAAGCACGGAATCTGTCCACAAGGGTTCAGATTGCCTGTCTGCTCCATGACGCAAGCGAAGCCTATCTGTCGGATATTACGCGCCCTGTTAAGAGCCATCTTACAGAATATCTTTCGATAGAAAAACGCTTGCAAAACCTTATTTACGAAAAGTTTTTAGATTCACCGCTAACTGATGATGAAGCCGCTCATGTTGAACAAATCGACGGCGATATGCTTGTATGTGAGTTCAACGCTTTGATGAAAAAGAAAGTGTTTGACGATTACCCACTTATTGAGGGAAATCCATCTTTTGAGTTCATTGGATTTACGGAAGCAGAAAACGAGTTTATCAGGATATTCAATGGCGAAGGCAGCCAAGCTCTATCAAGCCTAAAAAAGCACATCGTTGAGCTTGAACAAGGACTAAAGGATAAAGGAAAACTCGAAATACTTAACCTTATAGAAAAGCATAAGGTTTCCGAAACACTCTCTGAAAAGCTGAATATAAAAAAGCTCTCGTCACAGGTCGATGTGTCGATTCACGCTTACGGAATCCTGCTTGCCTTGTCTAAAATCATGGACGACGGCGAAGTCATAAAGTATCTGTCGTTGGGCGCGGGCAATACGGGAAAGGCGTTTGACGTTGCCACATCGAAAAGGATTGCGGAGTTCAAGTTCGCTAAGTGGGACGACGGGAGCAATACCATTCGGCAGAACGGTATATTCAAGGACTTCCTCGAACTTGCAGTAAACACTGACAGCTATGGAAAGGCGAAATATATTTACTGTCTGAGTGCCGCCGAAGTCGTTAGTTTTTTAACCAACAGCGGACGAAGCCTTGCAAGCGTACTATCGAGGAATCCGACAAACAAGAAATACCCCTTTATACAGGAACAATACAAGACCGTTAAAGCGTTCTACCACGCTTATAAGAACGAGGTGGAAATTGTAGAATTAAGCAATTACATAAAAATGGAATAAATGGAGGGAACTGCTATGCTCGGAGCGATAATCGGCGACATCGTAGGCTCGGTCTACGAGTGGAACAATATTAAAACGAAAGATTTTCCGTTATTTAGCGATAAATGCTCTTTCACCGATGACACAGTTATGACTATAGCTGTCGCCGACGCTTTATTGAACGGCGGTACAGCGGATAACTTTACAGACTCAATGAAAAAGTTCGGTAAGCTTTTCCCCAAATCCGGCTACGGCGGTAACTTCAGGCATTGGATTAACTCCGACACCCGCGAGCCGTATAACAGTTGGGGTAACGGTTCGGCGATGCGCGTTTCTCCCTGCGGGTGGTTCGCAAACTCCCTTGAAGAAGCGGAGTCACTCGCTGAAAAATCGGCGGCTGTAACCCACAATCATCCCGAAGGCATCAAAGGCGCGCAGGCGACCGCCGCCGCGATTTATCTTGCCAGAATCGACACTGAAAAAGACAAGATAAAGGAATACATAGAAAGTAAATACGGTTATGACCTAAGCCGGACGCTTGACAAGATTCGCCCCGGCTACCGCTTCAACGAATCCTGCCAAGAAACCGTGCCGGAAGCAATCATAGCGTTTCTTGAAAGCCAAGACTTTGAGGACGCTATCCGCAACGCGATTTCACTCGGCGGCGACAGCGACACCCTTGCCGCGATTACCGGGAGCATTGCCGAAGCCGCATATGGTATCCCGACAGCAGACTTTGAAGGAATGAGCTATACTCCGAACGGAATTATGGAAAACACTTTTCATCTTTTGGATGACAAGCTATCGTCAGTAATAAACGCTTGGCTCGATACCGGAAAACCGATGACCGGCGTTGTTATGAAAGATGATTGGAAAACAAGCGAGTTCTCGAAACCGAAAACAATTAAGGCAAACTTCCGTATCACCGAATCGCAATATGCGAAAATTCGCTTTGGGCTTCTCCCTCTGCAAATGGAAGATAAGTGGTTCGCTTACTTTGATGATGGTCATATACATTTTCATCGTTCTTGGACTGGCGCGAAGGTATATGAAGCGGCTATCCAAAAGAGAGACGATTACTACATCATTTCTGAACTTATTGTTGAACGTGACAAGAAGTTGTACTCAAACACCGACGACAATGAAGATGTCCGTTCGTTTGATTTCTTGGTTGGCAGAGGGTTATTGGGGTTGAATGTTGACGCGCCGGTTGACACGGGTAAGGACGATGATGTTCTTCGCGGGTGGAGCAACTTTGGTAGAATGAATTTATAAAAAGCCGTTATCAGTTTATTTTTAGCAGGAGGACGACCAAATGGAGTTTAGGAAAGAAACAGTCAGCAGAATTACAACAAACGCAAAAGCGGCGCAGGACGTATGGAAAGAGTATGCACACAATAGTAAACTGTGCGAGAGTTTTCATTTAAGGCCGACAGGGAGCGGAGTTGCGATTATTTCAACACTGCCGTATGCACCAATGCGTGGGAAAACAGTCAGTCCAAAACAACTTAAAGACGAGCTTAATAAGATTGTTGGGCGGCTTGATGCTTTACTTGGTGTCGATGAAGATAAATCTCTGATGTTGATGGAAGAATGGGGTTTCAAAAAAAGGGCGTTTAAGAATGAGAAGTCTGATAAGTTCATTGAGGAAAATGCTCAGGCTCATTTTATTCAGTGGAGCTTTTATATATTCTATGTGGCAGGGTTATCGCGAAAGCGCATACCAGCAAGAGTTTGAAAGTTGGCTGCGCGAGCGCGGCTTCCGTAATGATTTTCTGCATACAAGCGGACACGCCACAGTATCGGATATTCGGCGGTTGATAGACGGCGCGAATCCAAAGAAAATCATTCCAATACATACCATGCAGCCGAACTCTTTCTTGGACTATTCAGAAAAAGTTGAGCTTAAAAATGATGAGGTTGCATTTGATATTTGACATTGTGAAAGCAGGTGATTTTTTGAAAAGAAAATATAGATTCCTTTAGGTGGTTACACTAACCCTTTTGCTATTTTCCTTGTGCGCCTGCACGAATAGCAGACAGCACGAGACATCCTCGCAAACACCTACGCCGCCATCGCAAACAGAACACTCATCAGAGTCGCCAGATGATACACAATTACCACTTCAACAGCCGGAGGATAGTAGCGATTCACAAGCACCTTTGACTTCATCCGGCGAGGTTATTGTCACGTTCGATTATGAAAAGCAATCCGGCTCCGCAAGTAATCAATACGCGATATGGGTCGAAGACATGGACGGCAATTATATTAACACGCTTTACGCAACGAAATGGACAGCATACGGTGGATTCAACAGCCGACCTGATTCAATCGTTTTATGGGTTGAGAAATCCGGTATTGCTTCCATGTGAGACAGAATAATATCAGGTGTGAGTCGTGCCCATGACTTGTACTCACAGTCTTCACAGTTTTTCTTTTGACCTTGTTTCTTTGGACATATTTCCGTCCAGAGATTTTTGCATTGTGG
>Ga0082212_10013017_pt1 | contig 10434 bp, 10 predicted proteins | sample TergutNt197P3_FD_71548 | JGI IMG/M metagenome (GOLD analysis project Ga0082212, IMG submission 71548) | Neocapritermes taracua P3 segment gut microbial communities from Petit-Saut dam, French Guiana - Nt197 P3 | ecosystem: Host-associated > Arthropoda: Insects > Digestive system > Gut ...
TGTCATCGATCGAAGTTCCCCAGAGCAAAGACGGCATCTGGGATATGATGGAGCAGACGGTGAGGGAAGGCGGGCAGTGCATGATCTTCGTGAACACGAGGAGATCTGCCGAATCCCTTGCGGTGAAGTATTCGGATAAGATGAAAGCGTTTGCGGGAAGGGAGCTTTCCGAGAAGGATTCGGATATGCTGGAAGGAGATACGGAAACAACTTCCCTCGGGAAGAAGCTGTCAGCCTGTGTGAAATGCGGTATGGCGTTCCACAATGCGGGGTTGACCTACAAGCAAAGGAGATACGTGGAAGACAACTTCCGCAACGGTCTGATCAAATGCATAGTGGCAACACCGACCCTGGCGGCCGGAATAAACCTCCCCGCCAGGAGAGTGATCGTAAGGGATACTCACAGGTATGAGTCCAATGCCGGAAATGTTCCCATCTCCGTGATGGAGGTGAAGCAGATGTGCGGAAGGGCCGGGAGGCCGGGTTACGATCCGTACGGCGAGGCCGTTCTGGTGGGAAAGAGCATAGGCGAATTCGACCGTCTAATGGGCGATTACGTGCAGCACGATACCGAAAGGCTGATGTCAAAACTCAACAACGAAACGATCCTGAGAAGCCATGTGTTGGGGTTGATCGCCACAGGCGACGCCGACACAGAGGCGGGTATCGTGGGATTCATGCATGATACCTTCTTTGGGAATACCTCTCAGATGTACGGGATCGAAAGCGTCGTGGAGAATGCGGCGGATTTCCTGGAAAGAGAGGGCATGATAGTGAGAGAAGGCGAAAAACTTCGCATCCTTCCGTTTGGGAAGAGGATCTCCGACCTCTACATAGATCCGAAATCGGCAGTTATACTGAGGGATGCGGTAAAGAAAATAGAAGAGCACACCCCGGACCTGATGATACTGCACGCCGCGGCTTCCACGCCCGATGTCCTGGGCCTTTATCCGAAGAAGGGCGACTTCGACAGGCTGTCCAAATTGGAGATGGAGTACGACGGGGACTTTCTGGTCGAGCCGGCGGATGAGGATGACGAGTTCATGTTCGAAAGCTTCATGAGCGACCTGAAAGTGGCTGTTCTTTTAGATGACTGGATCAATGAGGTATCTGAGGAAGATATCACGCTTAACCTGGGGATCGGGCCGGGAGACATCAGGTCAAGGACGGAAATGACCGAATGGCTCCTTTATTCGATGAATGAAGTGGCATACATCTTCAAGCCGGAAGCGACAAGGAAGATCCGGTCGCTCCTTACGCGTGTGCGTTACGGCGTAAAGGAGGAGCTCCTCGGGCTTGTGTCGTTCAAAGGGGTGGGAAGAGCGAGAGCGAGAGTGCTTCACCGGAACGGCATATGCTCAAAAGCGGACGTGATCGCTGCGGATCAAGAGTATCTTGCAGAACTGCCGAAGATAGGTCCGGCCCTTGCAAAGAGCATCAAGGCGCAGGCGGGAGGAGCCTCCGAAATGGCAGAACCGCCTCACTTGAGCGAAGAGGAAGAATATATTTTGGAAAAGATGGCGGAAGAGTATACCGGCGAGAAGATCGGTCAGACGGATGTTCAAAAACAATCGAAGATATTCGATTACTAAGGCTGTCTGAAAAGCAAAAAGCGCATTCCGCAAATAGGGCGAGGATAGGGCTCAAGGCTTCTTAAGATCCGTCAGGATCTTCTCGCATGTCTTTTTCAGGTGCGGGATTTTTTTATTCATGGTTAACCGCACCATTTCAATCTCCCATCTTTACCCATAGATCTTCACGCCCTCTCTAATGATCTCGTTCAGAAACTCAGAAGAGATTGATTTTGTCGTTACCAGATCTATTTCGGAACCTACGGCTTCATGGAGGTCTCGAAAGAATCCGGACAGAACGAACAAACAGTCAATTTTGCCCCGCTCAATACAAAAATCGTAATCGCTGTTCTCGCTGTAATCGCCTCTTGCGATCGAGCCGAAAAGATAAATTTTGTCAACTCCGTATTTTTCCGCTATCGGTGCCACTATAGATCTCAATTCTTCAATGGAATGCCTTTTGCGGACTGTTGAGGCCATAATGTCAGTATCAATTACACATTGTTTAAATTTGCCTACAGCTGAATATAAATGAGGGCGCATTTCAGTAAAATCATATCTGTATATAAACGCCGCAAACAAATATGCGAGGCCCATGCTACGTTGACCAGATAGTTTCAAAAAAGGAACATTCAGAAAGGAAATGACCTATTTCCAGGTCAAAGAGAGAGTATCCTTTCAGCGTCTTCCACCGAGTTCCTGCACGGTATTGGTGAAGAAGAGTTCTTTATTATTGTGTCGGGGTCCTTCAGTCCGTTGCCGGTGCATATGCAGACCACCTTCTCATCTCTTTCAATGATCCCCAATGAAAGGAGTTTCTTGAGTCCCGCCACCGACGCCGCGGAAGCGGGTTCTACGCATACGCCTTCCGTTTTTCCGAGAAGTCTCTGCGCGCTTATTATCTCCTCATCGGTGACAGTGGCGGAGAATCCGCCCGTGTCATAGATCGCGCGGAGCGCCTTCCTTCCGCTGACGGGGTTGCCTATGCGTATCGCGGTCGCCACTGTTTCGGGGTTCTCTTCCGGAACGAAATCCTTGCTCTCCAGCCTGAATGCTTTCGCTATGGGCGCCGCACCCTCCGCCTGTATCCCTGTGAGCATAGGCACTTTATTGATCCAGCCCACCTCTTCCAGCTCCTGCAGGGCTTTGTGTACGGCGGATATGTTGCCGGCGTTGCCGACCGGCAGGATGATCCTGTCCGGTACTTCGTAGTCAAGCTGATCGATTATCTCAAAAAGGACGGACTTCTGTCCTTCCGGACGGTACGGGTTTATGGAGTTGAGCAGGTATAGTTTTCTTTCATCGGCCATCTTTATTGCGAGGTTCAGCGCATCATCGAAGTTGCCGTCGACGGAAAGGACCTTCGCACCGTAGAATAACGCCTGAGCTAATTTTCCTGCAGCGACCTTTCCCGAAGGAAGAAAAACAGCGCATTTCATATCGGCCTTCGCGGCGTATGCCGCCAAAGAGGCGGAGGTGTTCCCGGTGGAAGCGCATCCGACGATCTTTGCTCCGAGTTCTTTTGCGTGGGAAACGCCGATGGTCATCCCTCTGTCCTTGAAGGACCCTGTCGGGTTCAGACCCTCGAACTTTACATGCAGCCTCGCGATCCCCACATCCGCAGCCAATCTGTCGGTCTTGTAAAGAGGGGTGCCGCCTTCTTGGATGGAGACCCTCTGTGCCGGGTCCGCCGGCATGAACGGAGCGTATCTCCAAACGCCGATAGGCTCTTTCCTGAGGTCTTGCGGCCTCATTTCCTTTACTGGCTCAAGGTCCATCTTTACGGAAAGGAGCCCGCCGCACTTGGGGCAGGTGTTCACATACGGATCCTCTACATTCGACCCGCAATCCCAGCAAACGACCCTGTGTTCAGCCATATCAGATCCTCTTGCATCCGACGCCCGGTCTTGTTACCCAGGTATCGCAGTGAATGTTCTTTTCAGTGTAAACGGCCTTGACCTTCTCTGCGATGGTGCAACCGAGATCGGTATCCGCGTCATAGAAGGACATGATGCACGGTCCGGATCCTCCCATGAAGGAGGCCAGAGCACCGTTGGACATGGCCTCTTTCTCCGCTTCTTTGATGAAAGGGACAAGTTTTACTCTTGCGGGCTCAAAGACCGCGTCTTTGACCGATCTGCCTATGGCCTTAAGGTCTCCGGCCATCATGCCATAGACCATTGATGAAGCGTTACCAACGTGAAACACAAGGTCCTTTACTGACACTTCCCTCGGAAGCACCTTTCTCGCATCCGAGGTGGCGACCATAACATCCGGAAGGGCGACCACCATTCCAAGGTTCGCCGGGGGTTCTATCCGGATGACATCGAAGGGTTCGTATGACCTTATCACCGTGAATCCGCCCAGTATGCAGGGGGAGACATTGTCTGCATGCAGTCCGCCTGAGATAACATCCTCCGCATGAGCGGCGCACAATATCAGCTCGATCGGGCTGAGCTTCTCTCCGCAAAGGATGTTCGCAAGGAACGCTCCACCGGCGGCGCTTGCCCCGGATGACCCCATCCCGCTGCACGGCCTTATCCCCTTCTTTATTTTCAACTCGATGCCGAATTCGGCTCCGCACCTTTTCAGGACCTGTTCCGCCGCTATCGTGACGGAATTGATATTGGGATTCTTGGGGATGTTCTCGGATCCCGGGCCTGAGACCTCCGATATCTCAAGACCCGATTCGATGATCCTTCCTTCAATAACATCGCACGGCTCATTCATCGCAAGACCGAACGTGTCGAACCCCGGACCGATGTTCGAAGTGGTGGCAGGGGCCGCGACTCTTATCCAATCGCCTGACATACTAATCTTTTCCTGGTTTCCCGTACTGCTGTCCATTTGATAAAGGTTTGTTGTGTTCGCAGTTAGGATTAAAGGATATGATGCAGATTGCGGAGCAATGAATGTTCAGGTCATCGGCATCAAAGGGAGCCTAGGGTTTGATGAGATCATCAGACACTTCACGGAAATGGGCGGCGACGTCGTGCTTTTGGACCCCTCCGTTGTCTGCGGCAGGGACCACATAATCACTGCCGTGATGCATGCGGAGAGAGCATTCGAGAACGGTACGAACAGATCGAAGACCCTGCTTACCGAAACGATCCTTTACGCCGCGGGCGACAGGCAGATAGGCCGAGCGCTGGAGAAGATGAGGCCCAAAGAGGACAGCGGCGAGATGGTGGCCGTGCTTTTCGGCATAGACGACCCCAAACTGGACCTGATAGGCATGGAAAGGTGCGACGGGATTATAGAAGCATCACCGGAAAAAGCCGGGAATCTGGGCGCGGATATGTTCGACGGGATATCTTGCGAGGATGCGGCCCTGGAGCATGTGGCAATGACAGACCTTCTGAAGCAATGACCGCTCCCGCGGAGCGATGTTTTGTACCACCGAACAACGGTCACTCGATGTCGAAGTCCTGTGAGTTGAAACTCGAGTAATATCTCCCGGAACTCGCCGTGAACCTCAGTATGCAATAGTCCGGGTCGGTGACCCCGAGGGGGTAGTACATGGAGTACTTGTCCTTCCACAGCAGCTCTTTGCTGGAACTGTCTTCCAGGACCTCCATTGTGCCCTTCAGCATGACGCCTCGGAAGAACCTTTTGTCGCAGAAATAAAGACAGGCCTTGGGATCATCTCGATACTGCGACACCCTCATGGAAGAGGTGTTCGTATGGAAATAGAATGTCTTGATCCCCTCCCGAATGCTCGGAGGCAGCATGGCCTTTGTATTCGGGAACCCGTCCGCGTCCACCGAGCTTATGAATGATACTCCCTGCTTATCGATCAGATTGCCTATTGTCTCTTCTGCGTTCCTTAACATCTTCTGCTCGTCCCCGACACACAGGTTGTGCGCACAGTGATAATATATTTTTGAATAAAAAAGGAGTTCCCGCCGAAGCGGGAAAGTGGTTTATAAAGCAGGTACGAACTTGTAACCGTAATGGATGACGCCGGCCGCTCCGTCCTCGTCCAGTTTTCTGAGGACCGCGCGAACGGGCATGCCTATGGCGATCTTATCGAGCTCCACATCCACGAGCTGTCCGGAGATGAGCACTCCGTCCTTTGTTCTTACCATCGCGACCGCATACGGCTTGAGGAAGCTGTTGCATGCCGGGGCCTCGTAGATGATCGAGAAGGAGAATATCTCTCCTTCTCTCTGGACCTTGTATTTCTCCATTTTTCCGATGCCTTCTCTGCGGCATTTCGGGCAGAAGTCGCGCTTGGGGAAGAACACGGTACCGCAGTTCCCGCATTTCGTCCCTTCAAGGTTGTACTTGCCGGGGAACTCTCTCCATGCTCTTGCTACTGATGACATCAGATCGCCTCCAATATGCTGACCGTGACGGCGGAACCGGTGCCTCCGACGCTCTGCGCAAGACCGTATTTCGCGTTGGCGACCTGCCTCTTGTCCGCTTTGCCTCTCAGTTGCTCTGCTATCTCCACGATCTGCGCCACGCCCGCCGCCCCTATGGGGTAGCCTCTGGCCTTAAGGCCGCCCGATGTGTTCACGGCGACCTTTCCGGCCCCCACTCTTGTCTCGCCGCTGAGGAACGCTTTGCCCGCCTCTCCCTTCTTGTAGAACCCGAGGTCCTGAAGGGCGAGGATGCCCGATACGCTGAAGTCATCATGTATCTCCGCGACCGATATGTCCGATGCGGTTATGCCCGCCATCTCGTATGCCCTCTTTGCGGCGGCGGAGGAGGCCCCGAACGATGTGATGTTGGCCCTCTGCGACAGTGCCAGAGTATCGCTGCCCTGTGCAAAGGCGGACACTTTCACGTAACTGTCGGTGTGCTTCTTCGCTTCCTCGAGGGGGCACAGCACTACCGCTGCGGCCCCGTCGGTGATGGGTGCGCAGTCGAACATTCCCAGCGGGTCCGCGACGGGACCCGATCTCAGAACGGTCTCCAGCGGCACCTCTTTTCTGAACTGTGCGCCCGGGTTGAGAGCGCCGTGGAAGTGGCTGTTGACTGCGACCGAGGCTATCTCCTCACGGGTGGCCGTACCTTCATGCATCATCCTTCTTGCGATCATCGCATATAATGATGCGAGAGTGAGTCCCATTCCCGCTTCCCATTCCGCATCTGCGGTGGCATCCATCGCGGTGTTGATGGATGTGTCGTCCTGGTCCGTCATTTTCTCCGCGCCTCCGACAAGCACGGTGTTGTGCATGCCCGATGCGACGGCCATGACCGCCTGTCCGAACGCCACTCCTCCGGATGCCCCTCCGGCCTCGACCCTCGTCGCGGGAATGTTGTTGGTGGCCATTCCCGAATAATCCGCTATCAGCGCGTCGATGTGCTTCTGATTGATGAAGCGGCCGGCCGACATGTTGCCTATGAAAAGCCCGTCTATCTCGCTGCCGGAAAGGTTCGCATCCGCGATCGCTTTCATTCCCGCCTCTATACCGATGCTCCTGAATGAGCTGTCCCAAAGTTCGCCGAACTTTGTCGCTCCTACTCCAATGATTGCTACTTCCCTCATATCATCCCTCCGGCATGACGATCATCCCTCTGTACTTGGTGTACAGTCCGTAATCGACGTAGATCGGGTTCTCCATGACCTTCTCCACTGTGGGAGCGTTCTTTCTCTGGTAGTTCTTTATCTCATCCGTGACGGTTATGTCGAAAGCGTCGCTTCCTGCACCGGAACCGTATGATGTGATGAATATCCTGTCTCCGGGCTCCGCTTTGTCAAGGACTGCGGACAGGCCCAACGGGACTGACCCGCTGTAGGTGTTCCCGATGTTGGGCGTCAGAAGGCCGGTCTCTATCTGTTCCTGCTCGAAGCCGACCATTCCTGCCACTCTGGTGGGGAACTTTCCGTTCGGCTGGTGGAATATGGCGTATTTGTAATCCTTAGGCGTGGTACCCATCTCTTTGAGAAGCATCTTCGCCGCGGATGTTATGTGCTTGAAGTATGCGGGGTCCCCCGTGAACCTTCCTCCGTGCAGAGGGTACGGCTGCCCTTCCCTTCTCCAGAAGTCGGGTGTGTCCGTGGTGAAACTGAGCGTCTTGTTGATCTTGGCGATGATCTTCTCGCTTCCGATCAGGAATGCGGCCCCTCCCGCAGAGGCGGAGAACTCCAACGCATCCCCGGGTGCCCCCTGGGCGGTGTCCGCGCCGATGGCCACGCCGTACTTTATCATTCCGGATGCGACCATTCCCATGCACATCTGCATTCCCGCCGTTCCCGCCTTACAGGCGAATTCCAGGTCGGCGGCCGTAAGGTTGGGTGTGGCCTCAATGGCCTCCGACACCACCGTTGAGGTCGGTTTGACCGCATAGGGGTGGGATTCCGAACCCACATACAATGCGCCGATGTCCTGCGGGTTGACGCCCGGGACCCTGGCCATCATATATCTCGCGGCCTCCGTTGAGATCGTTATCACATCTTCGTCAATGCCGGGAACGGACTTCTGATAGATCATCAGTCCTTTCCCCATTCCTTTGCCGTCCACTCCCCAGATCCTTCCGATCTCCTCAGGTTTTATCCTGTAGCGGGGAATGTACGCGCCATAACTTACTATTCCTACATCCATTTAATTCCCTTCCTTCAAAGCATTCATCTTTTCCACTAACTCTTCCACGGTGAGCTTGGTCACGACCAGAGGGATGCCCTCAAGCTTTGCCAGCTTGATCGCAAGCGGGTCGGTCTTCTCCGGCTGCTGGTACACCACCATCGCCGGTGTGAGCGGGTGCGCCCTGATGGCGACCATGGGGGAGCGTCCAAAGTGCACGTTAGTGAAAATAAGCGCCCTTTCGATACTCCATCCATATATTTTCAGGTAGTCTTCCGAACCCAGGCTGAGGATGGCCTTAAGAGAATCCACTATGGTGTATCCGTAGATCCTCTTTGAGGGCATCTTCTCCGTGTTCAGATTCTTTCCCCAGATAGCCTCAATGAACTTCTGCTCATCGATCCCCCCTGTGAATTCGTCCATCGCAATGATGCATTCAAGTTTCATTTCGGGCAGGTAGCGCGAGGCCACCGGGGAACCGTTCCCCTTATCAAGCATTATGAAGGCGTCCACCATCTTTCTGATGACGGCGACCCCGGGCGATTTTCTGCGCCCGGACTCGTAGTCGCTTATCACAGAATGCGATATGCCCATGGCATCCGCAAGCTGGTGCTGAGAAAGTTTGAATTCCTCCCTCCATTTGCGGATGGTTTTTCCGGGTTCGGAGGAGAGGGTGATTTCCCCTGCAATTTTCTCCTTGAACTCATCTGCCATTGTTGTGGGATAGTGTTACATTATTTAATAATGACGAATATATCAAACGTCAATTGACGTATTATAGCGGCTGCTTGCCCAACTCTCTCCTCAGAACCTCGACAACTGCCTTCAACACCTTCACTCTGGAATACTTTTTATTATCGGACCAGACAACGGTCCACGGAGCATATTCGGTGTTAGTGGAACCTATCATCACATCCACATGCGCATCATAATCGTCCCATCTTTCGCGGTTGCGCCAGTCCTCCTCCGTGATCTTCCATTTTTTCAGCGGGTCCTTGGTCCTTTTCTTGAATCTTGCCAATTGTTCGTCCGGAGTGATGTCCAGCCAGAATTTCAGCAGGATGGTGCCGTTGCTGACCATTATCCGCTCAAAGGCGTTGATCTCCAAAGGTGACCTTCTGTACTCTTCCTCGGAACAGAAGCCTTCGATGTGCTCAACCATCATCCTTCCGTACCAAGTGCGGTCATAGACGGTGATGCGCCCCCTTCGGGGAACGCTTTTGCTGAACCTCCACAGGTATGTGTGTTTCGCTTCCTCTTCCGTGGGGGCCTTGGTCTGGAATACTTCGTAGCCTCTTGGGTTCAGAGCATGGCAGAGGTGTTTTATGCACGATCCTTTCCCGGCGGCGTCCCATCCTTCGAAGCAGACCACCATCGAGCGGCCGCTTACCGAGAGTTCCATCTGAAGTTCCCCGAGCTCTTCGGAGAGCTGATTCAGAACATCTTCATAAGAGGAGGGTTCTTCACCCCGTTCTTTGTTCTTGCGTGGGTTGGGATACACGCTTTCGATCTTCGCCGGAAGATGCGGTGAGGGCTCGGCCTTCAGTCCGTCTTCGATAGCGGTTATGATGGTCTCGGCTGTTTCGAGCACGGTCTCTTCGACGGCCCTTACCGTCACCATGCTCCATGGAGCATACTCCGTGTCCGTTCTTTCGTATACGCGGTCGAACATGACCTCCCTGTACTTTGCGGGATCGATATGGTCCATTGAGAGGAATGACCTCCTCGGCACGCTCGGACCGTAAAGGGGGCCGTATCTCTTTACGGCGGATTCCGTCGCTCTGAGTAGTACCTTTATCAAAAGGACGCCGTTCTGAACAAGATATCTTTCAAAATCATTTATATCGTCAAGCATCCCGTCAAGCGCTTCGTCCTCTCCGTCCTTCTCGGACCTTTCGATCATCTGGGAGTACCATGATCTGTCGCACAGGCCTATCTGTCCCTTTCCGGGGGTTTGCTGAAGGAAGTCCAGTATCGTTCTCGGGCATGCGGGATCGGCAGGGTCGAAGTGGTTGTAGATCACCCCGCGCGGTTCCAAGCATCTTATCAGTTCATTGTTGACGCGGCCGATGACCCTTCCGCTGCTGCCCTCAAAGATTATCAGAACGGGCAGCCCCTCCGCGAGTATCCTTTGCTGCAGCTGGTTGAGTTTGCTTACGAGATCATCGGGTATCAGGGCGTGCATGAGAGACCAAACGCCGTACAAGATATTAAACGAAAATGCAGGAAAAAGAAAAGGTGCGTCATCGGTCAAACTTGATATATCTATTTTTTATTAGCAACACACAGTGAACGCAATGACGGAGATCGGCAGCTGCAGGAAGAAACTG
>Ga0082212_10013018_pt1 | contig 10434 bp, 9 predicted proteins | sample TergutNt197P3_FD_71548 | JGI IMG/M metagenome (GOLD analysis project Ga0082212, IMG submission 71548) | Neocapritermes taracua P3 segment gut microbial communities from Petit-Saut dam, French Guiana - Nt197 P3 | ecosystem: Host-associated > Arthropoda: Insects > Digestive system > Gut ...
AAATTTTTTCGACATGACGATGAAAAGGCCCTCAAAGTCCTCGCTGATAGATTTGTATTCCATAATTTGCCCTGCAAGAATTGTAATAAGACAAGTCCCGCTTGTAAAGTAGGGTTTCAGGTTTATTTTACCTTCGGTTGTTCCTTTGATACTGATAATGGCAGTCGTTACGTCCGCCTTGAACGGATAATGTAAGGCTGAAGTAATCACCGGTTTATCAAGCAGTATCACATCGTCGCCGATTGAATATACGTTTATGTCTTCCAACTCTTTGCGCCAGTTCAACGGCAAAATTCTTTTGTCCTTCATTCGCTTGTGCTTTTAATCTGTCTGCAAAAATAGTCATTTTAACACACAAACATCAATAATACGTCATATAGTCCAATAATGTACCATATCATCCCGAATTTGAATTTTGAAGTTTAAGGAATTTTCCAGGAATGATTTGAAATTCACCCGGGTTGGATTTCAACTTGAAAAAGTAGTAGCGTAATTGGTGGCCTTTACCGACGCTGTCACCCGCTTGAAATATTTTACGGCATTTTCAAAAGATTCGACGAAACGGATCATGTCTTTATCGCTTATGGTTAAGCTCGGATCAATTCTAAAGGTTTCGGTGTTGGGGCGCCGAACAAGGATAATTCTTTGTTCCAATAGTTTTTCGCGAACAAGCTGAGCAATAGAAATATCGTCTCGGCCAACAAAATCAATTGCTATCATCAGACCTCTTCCGCGAACTTCACTAATCACGCCATATTTGTCCATTATTCTGTTCAATTCCGACATGATGATTTCACCCTTTTTTTTAGACGCAGTAATCAAATGTTCTGTTTCCAGCACATCAATCACTTCGCTTGCCACACGTGCGCCAAGCGGATCATTTTGATGCGATTGAAAATAGTGAAACGTTTCATAATCAATCCTTTTAGAAATATCCTCCGAGCAGGCGACACAAGAAACAGGGTAACCGTTCCCAAGCCCTTTTCCGATGGCGACAATATCCGGGAGGATGCCATAGTGATTGTACCCAAACCAGCGACCTGTGCGCCCCATTCCTGTTGTAATCTCATTACAGATGACGATCCCGCCATGAGAACGAATGGCTGAAACGATGGCAGCAATCAATTCTGCAGGCGGAAACCGGACAAATCCCGACGAACTTCCCGGCTCAAAAACAAACGCAGCAATCTCAGAAAACGGGATGTCGTGCATTGTTTGGTTATTCAGCCAATCCAAAAAGAGCCATTCGTCTTTGTTTTCAAAAGCACCGAATGACGAGAGAAAACTATCACTCATCGTCAACATCCGTTTTCTGCCTGTAACGTGCTTGCCGATGCGTATGGCAAGATCAACTGCTTCGCTTCCGGAATTAAGAAAGAGGGCTTTCCCGTTTTCGATACCGGTGATGGCCAAGACTTTTTCGGCTGTTGTTTCTACAATCGGATTCACATAACAGTAACCGGTGTGCATTATTTCAGCAGCCTGCCTGCTCAGCGCATTCACGACGCGAGGATGACAGTGACCAATGGAAGTGCACCACACACCCGATTCCATATCAAGGTAATCGTTGCCTTGTGAATCGTACAAAAGACAATTTTCTGCCCGAACGATATCTTGATGCAAAAGCTCGTGTCCTATGCAATGTAAAACATTTTTCATTTCTCTATTTTTTTTGTGATTTATCAATCCGAAACTGTCGCCTAACACTTGCTTCACCGTTTCGCCGGTCGGCAGCGCTTCGCGGTCATACGGTTTTCAGGTCATTCAAACTAACAATCTTGCTACCTTTACTTTCATAATAATGCAGCATTTCGTCAATTTTTCGTTTGTCGTAACTTGTAATACAATCTGACAATACATTAACTTTGTAATTTGCCTTACATAAATTGAAACAGGTTGATTTCACGCAGGCAACAGCGTCAGCGCCGGTCAGGTAGAACTCGCCTATTTCATTTTTAACGATAAAGTCGGCGAGCCCCTCACTTGTCAATGCGTTCCCTTTGGTCTTTGTGAAAACATTTTTGGATACTATTTTCAAATCTGGAACTAATTCAGCCCCTCGCGTATTGGGTTTGAAAGTCCTCGTGCCGTCCGATAAATTTTCATGCCGTACGTAAACGACATGTATTTCATTTTTTACTGCCCAATCTATGGATTGATTGATATTGTCAATTATCTCCTTGTAATTCTTCGTAATATCGTTTTGAATATCTATGATTAATAAAACTTTTTTCTGCATGTGGTTTCCTCCGTTTAACTATTTTTCATTCAATCTCTTGCCATACCTTTTATTGAAAATGGAATCTTTGGTTTTGATGATTACCCAATGTCTGTCTGTCATGAACGCCAAAAACTCGGCTCGTCCTTTTGTCTTTATCATTTCAATGGATTTACTGCGGTCGCTGCTTTCGATCCATGCGGCAATTTTGAGCAGTAAAGGGTTGTATTTTTTACATTCCTTTGTCGAGGTATATGTCGTACAGTCGGCACAGGTAAAAAAACCATTCTCAACGCAGCAGGGTTTTACTTTGCATTGTTTATACACAACGGCGGCTTTCGCCGAAATCCCTCTGCAACCGTCGCATTTGCCCGACTTATACGAGGGACACTCGCCGCAAAAAATCCCGCAATGCCCAATTAAATTCTCATCTCTGTTAATTTCTTTGTCTTTCATATTTCATCCAATTTATTCATTATAAATTCAATCAACTCAGCTGGCGCACCGCCATGTGAAATCATTGCTGCCCTAACTCCTTCAGAAGGTATGCCTGGCTCAGACATAATCTCAAAATTATGGCTTGCTTATGGCTTGCTTAACCGACGCAAAGATAAGGACGATTATTGACAAAGGTATGTCAGTATTAGTTAATCATAAAAACTGCCTGTGGATTGAACGTCGCATGTTCCCCACGCTGAACATATCCCAATTGATTACAAATCATTTTTGTTCCATTGATGTCTATTTCGGGGATATTCCTGTGTGAGTGCCCGTAAATCCAGTAATCTATTTTGCTGTCGAAAATAAAATCATGCAACTCGGCAACAAAGGCTCCATTAATACGGCTGTTTTTAAATTCTTCTGCCATACATAATGCTGTGGGGACATGGTGGCTGACAACTATTTGTCGGCGTTTACCGTTTTCTTTTACTGTACGCTTCAAAAATGTAACTGCTTCCTGATGCGCCTGATTAAATGTGTGGGCGGTAAGCAATCTGCCACAACAAGCTATCCGGTAAAAATCGGATACGTTTTTTTGCGTGACAAATGCGTTCTCACTTGGAATAAACGCCCATAAAGTACATAATATGAAATCAATATCATCAACGGTTACTACTGCGTTGTAATAACATTTCACATTGGAGCGAATTTCGGCAATACAGCCATTTTGTATCGTACCCACATCTCCGTTTTTGTAAAATTCGTGATTGCCCGGAATAACTAATGTTTGTCCGAAATTTTTTGAGACCCAATCCCAAAATGGATGCGCGCTGAAACTGTCATCGCCCAGATAACCGATATCGCCTGCCAAAACAAGGATATCGCCTACAGGAATGAGTGGATTGTTTCTCAAAAAACGCGTATTTTCATCGAACTCCAAATGCAGATCAGAGGCATACTGTATTTTCATCTTTATCCATATTTTATCATTCGTAAATGATAGTGCACCCCCCTCTGTTTTGCTCTACAGCAAGTCGCTCTCGCTCGCGGGCGGTACGCGCAGAATGATTGCGTGGTCATATCCATGAAATCACATACCGCAACTTTTCGTTGGCGGGATAATCTTTCAATATCTCAAACTTGCCTTCAATGCCAAGTTCCTTGCAGGTAAGTGCGAAGTGGCAGAGTGCGATGCCCATGTCAATCGTATCAAACCTCTTATAAGGCTTCATATAAAAATGCAGTGTCTCATCTTTAAGCAACACGCGCCATTCCTGCTTATTGTTTGCCGAAGGCGCCAGACGAACCATTTCAAGGGGCGTCAAGTATAGTCCTGCATTGGCTTCTGTCAGCGATTTACTGAAGCTATTGTTAAAGAAAAGGTAGCCAAAAGGCTTGCGGGTTGAATGTTTTTTTTCTGCATTGACGATATACTTCTCAAGAAATCTTTTCTTTGTCTTTTCGCCTGCATAACCGACGGGCGAAACGATTCTTAACATTTCGCCCGTTTCCAAGTGAATTAGTTTTTTGAAATCGTTGCTGTTGAAAGAGCCGCCAAGCCAACACGTTCCCAACCCCAAATCCGTACAGAATAAGACGGCTTGCTCAAACATGAAGGCAGCTGCCGTTTCGGCAAAAGGCGCTTCCTCATAAATCAGCGTTAAATAATTGCATGCGCCCTTAATCCATCCGTATGTTCCCAACTTTACGGGTTTGTCATTTACATACGTACTTATCAGTTCTATTCTTGCCTTTACGTCGAAAGGCGCCTGCAATTGACTGATATACTGCTTTATCTGAGCAATGTGCACTTCGCTCAACGGTTCGCCGTTGTAAGTGCGAACTGATCGTCTCTTTTGAATTGTTTCTACGATTGTCATATTACAAGTTTATTTTTACATATTGCTTTTTTCCTGCTCTAACGGCTTCGCAGGTCTTGCCATGTTGCTATTTTTCGACTCCTAAGTTGTAATCCCGATACACAAGGCTTACAAAATCACATAACTAATTGATAACAAAAAGAAAAATCCAACTATTTAAGGTAGCGGGTAACAAACCGGAAACAAAAAAGCCTTTTTGTGCCATTTTGTTTTTAGCGGATTTTTCGTGCAAAGATAATCATATTATCCGATTTATCGGTTAAAAATGTGCCTTTCCCATCTTTTCCAGAAACGCCTCCTTATACATGCTGCCAATGGCGAGTTCGTGCTTCCCGATAAATATATCGCTGACGTCGAACGATTCGATCCGGTTCAGGTTGACGATATACGATTTGTTCACGCGCATGAAAATATTCTTCGGAAGTTCTTCGTAAATGGCTTTCAGCGTGGTTTTAGTGATGATTTTTCGTTCGTTGGTCTGAATGATAACGTAATCTTTCAATCCTTCGATAAAGAGAATATTCTCAAACAGTATCCGGTAAAAACGCCGGTCGGCCTTAACGATGATATGATTCCGGTTCACGTTTTCAAGGTGGCTCTTCTGCGACTTTTCGGAAAGAAGCAGGAGGTAGTCGCACGCCTTTTCGACTGATTTCTGGAAACGCTCCAGCTCAATGGGTTTCAGCAGGTAGTCAATCGCATCTAATGCGTAACTGTCGACTGCATATTCGGGATAGGCTGTGGTGAAAATGACTAACGTTTCTTTCGGGATGGTTTTGGCAAATTCGATTCCGTCGACACCGGGCATACGGATGTCGAGGAAAACCAAATCGACCTGATTTTCAAGCAGGAACTGTCCGGCAGTGTCCGCATCTCCGAAACTGCCGAGTAAGATTAATGTCGGTGTTTCTTTCACTAATAACTGTATGGCTTTGCGCCCCAACGGTTCGTCGTCAACTATTATGCAATTCATATCTTTATCAAAAATAATTCATTTTTTCTTTATTTCCAATTGAACGGAATAAGTTGATTCGTCTTCGCTTAGGTTCAACGAATAATGCGTATCGTACAACAAATCCAGTCGTCGACGGATATTGGCCAGCCCCAGACCGCCAAATTCATTTTTCTTTCGGGGTTTGAGCGGTTTGGAATTTTTGCAGGTGAAATACAGTATGTCGTTTTTTAGGCAGAATGTCAGCCTGATATACGACAGCCTTGCTGCGTCGGCGCTGTGTTTCACCGCATTCTCCACAAAAGGAATAAAAAGAAGTGGTGGAACATATTGATTTTCAGCATCATCTTCCACAGAAATGTTGAACTCAAACCGGTCGCGCCGTATCTTTTCGAGGTTTAGAAAATCGGTCAGGAAATGAATATCGTCTTTGAGCAACACTTCCCTTTTTGTGCTGTCGTCAAACTGGTATTTCAGCATTTCACTCATTTTATGCATGATAACGACCGCTTCCTCCGGATTTTCGCGGATGAGTACGAGTATGTTGTTCAACATGTTGAACAGGAAATGCGGGTTGATTTGATTTTGCAACTGTTCCAGTTCCGCGCGCATGGTAGTTGCCTCTAATTGAGCAATATAACGTTCGTTGTGCGCCCAGCGCTGGAAAAGCACAAAAGCTGTCATCCCAATAAATACAAAACCTATCTGGGCAATGGAAGAAACTAAATACAAGCCAAATACGCCGGAAAATTCTTCAATCAGATCGGACGGCAACAGCAGCAAGATGAAAATAACGACCATTATAAAAATGGATACACAATATTTTACTAGTTTCTTTTTGAAAAGAAACCGTGGAATCAGTACATAAATATTGAAATAGCCAAGCGCCAAAAAAGTGCCCGAAAGTATGGCAAATTCCAAAAACGAAAAGGGAACACGCGGGTCGACATTCGCGCTTCCGATTAGAAAAACGGCAAGTATTATTAGTAGATTGCGCGCCAGCCGGTAACGTTTTTCAATTAAAAAATTCAACAGCCGGTCCTGTTCAAGGAACACGCGCGACGTCTTTTCCGTACCGGCTGCAAACATTTTTTTGTGTTCGCTCTCATATAACTGCAGGCGCAGCGATCTACTGAGTTCCATCAACATGCGGACGGCTTCCTGCGGAAAAGTCACGGCAACAGACGCCGCTTTGTCCAATATGTCGAACAGTGCACGGGAATCAATTTTGCTGCGCGCCTTTTCGAGTTCAACACGCACGCCCGTCGCTTCCAGTTCATGAATCCTTTCGCCGGACTTCCACCAGTGCCGTAAGAAAATAATTAGCGAGGTGGCAATCAGACTGATAAAGTAACAAATAAAATTGGCCATGAAATCGAATACAAAAATGTTGTTGCTGGCAAAAAAACCATAATCACCCGCCGGAAGCCGATAAATTCTGTACATCATCCATTCGTAAGCAATCCCCGTAGGCACAATAAAAAAAGCAATTCCAAACAGTGTAGCGACGTAGGAAACATACTTGCCGCGCAGTAAAAGTCGCGGGATAAGCCGGTAAACGTTCCACAAGGTAGCACCCGTAAATATCAGGGTAAATGTCAGTACCGCAATAATTACAAACCATCGGTCGACGTCTTTCGCCGTCAGGACGACGGATGTTTGTCCGATGGCAACGAGCATCAGCAAAGCAACGAGCGACAGGATTTTCCCTGCTTCAAGTATCCGTTTTTTGAATGATGGTGCTGGCTGTGGCATTTAATCCAATAATTGTTCAACAAAAACCTCGATAGCGTTCGTGTCAATCCGGCTAACGGATTCATTCGTTTTGGAGATTTTGTTGATGAGGAAGCGTTCCATGAAATTCATCTCTTCAAATTTGAATGCCCCGCCCAGAAATCCGGTGGCAGCAGCATTTTCCGATAAGACTGCCGGATAGGCGTCAGCCAGCTCTTTTTCGCGTTTCGCCCGATCCGGTTCCATTCCGCATACGAACAGGCCTGTTTTCTTCTGAAGCAAAGCCTGCTCGTTGTTTTTACAGAACTTCTGCATTTTCCCCGATGCCTGTCCTGCATAAATGGGGGTACCGAGAATCACTGTCCCGAAATCACTTATGTCCGGATTCGGGTTTTTCTTTATTGAAAACAATTCGACTTCGTTGTTTTCACTCAGTTTTTTGGCTATCGAAACGGCAACCGTTTCCGTTGTGCCATGTTTCGATGCGTAGATAATTGCTGTTTTCATACTTTTTTTTCGGTAAAAGTACAAAAATCATTTCATTCTGCAATTTTTTTTCGACGAACTACGGTAGAAAGTAGACGAAAATAGCCCGTTAATAAAATATTTTGAGTGCCTGCGCGCCGTACTGTACGATGTACATCCCACTTGCGGGAAGTCGGACTTCCATGCTTTCTTCGTTTGCGACATGCTGATAAACAAGGCTACCTGTGATGTTGTATATGCGCAGCGTTACTCCCGTCGACAGCCCGTTCAGGTGTAGTTTGCCGTTATATATGCTTGCCTTTAGTTGATCTGACGGCTTGAAATGGTCATTGCTTACCGGATTTACGGTCACATCGGATATTTCAAAAAAACGGTTGTTTGCATAGGTGATACCGCTTGCGGTTTCGTTCCTGTCCCAGAACGCCGCCGTGCCTGCCGACTGAATGGTCAGGCCGACGGTCTCGCCTGCTTCAAACGGACCGGGGTATGCTGACCGGTTCCATGCTACGACCACGCCCGAGTCGGCAACCGTGAGGTTATTGGTATTTATCACAGCGTAAATGGTATTGCCATAAGCGAACACAAGACCGCCGCTGACGGTAACCGTACTGGTCATCGGAATAGGTCCGCCTACATAAAGCTCTTCGTTTATTGCAAAACCGTTTTCGGCCGTTACCACTGCATTATCCTTTATTTCCACTTGATTGTTTATCCGTCCGTCGCAGTAAATCAGGATGGCATGACCATTACTGCCGAATGTCTGCACCTTGCTGTTGTCACTGATTGTTATGTGAGAGGTTCTGGAAGAAATCGTAGCGCCTGATACCGTGTTACTGCTTATCCGGGCGCTATCTTTCACTTCCAGTGTTCCCGAAAAAATTTTAATGGCATAGCCTCTTTCATCCGTCGCTCTCACCTTGTCCGATCCGCCAATAATGACTGTATCTCCGTCGTTCGTAGAACTGATAGCGATGCCGCCGGTAACGCTGATGTCCGCATTGTCTTTCACTTCCACATACGGGGCATTTGCGATCCCGAAACTGTTGTCGCCCGTGGCAACGATCTGTCCGTTTCCGCAAACGATGACTTTTCCGTGTCCCATTGCATTGATTGCCATTCCGTTGGCTGTGCTTACCGTACCGCCGTTGATTATGACCGCTTCATTGGAGGCAGGCGCCGTTTCGCCATTTTTGACGACATCCATGGTCGAAAGATCGAATACGCTAATTGCATTACCGTTTTTAGCATTTACCGTTCCGTCGTTTACGGTAACCGTACTTCCTTCGCCTGTAGCGAAAATGGCTATGCCATAGGCGGCAATCACTTCCCCGCCGCTGACCGTTACATGACCGGTCGTCAGAATGGCATGACCCTTGCCGGTTTGTTCGATTTTTCCTTCGGCTGCCACCTCAAGAGTTCCTCCGCCGTTAATGAATAACAGCGGCATTATATTTTCCATATCCGCGACGGAATAATCCCCGGATACAGCGTCTCCGGCATCATTTGTACTACCTGAAAGGCTTGCTTTCCACAGGATTGTTATGCCCCGGTCGATTTCCAGTACTAATAAATTAGTTGCTTCTGTGACGGGTGCATCGCCGGCGTTGGTCACGGTTACGGTCGAGGTTTCCCTGTCCCATTCTGCATGTAACGCACCAGCAGAACTTCCGTCGGGGTCATAGCTGTTGATGACGGCAACCAAACTTTGCCCGTCGTCGGCCCTCGCAGTAAAATCCGCAGGGAATGTGTTGAAAAACAGGCACAACAACATGATGACGGCCGCCTTTTCGATTTGTTTTTTTGTTTGTTGTTTCATGCTTAATCATTTAATATCATTACTTGTATTGTTTTTTTTCGAAAAATTCCCTAATCGTCTTTACCGTTATCTGTTTTTTCATAAAAATACTCAACTGATGGACGCATGCTGTCTATTGACTGCAATAACTGCTTGCGTTCCTGTTCGGTAAAACGGACATGTTCTGCTGCCTGACCGTCGTCGTAATAGTTTTTATAAGCGGCCGCGTGTTTTCGTAATTTCATCATTCTCCGGTATTTTGGGCTAAACGCCATACTCAATAGATGATTGAAGTCCATGTTAATACCGCCCTGCATGAGAAAGCCATCGGCGGGACGGCTTTTGATATAAAACTGTTTCCGACCCGTTGGCGTTAACTCTTCCAGTTCTTTTCTCATTGCTTCCGTGATGAACAGGCTTTTTATATTATAAGCTGAATCCACTGTTATAAAATACAATATATACAGTTTAAAAACGTCAGGCGGCATTGAAAACGGATCAATGCCATGAATCCATGACGAATCGCGCTCCCCTGCATTTTCAAAATCCCTTAACAGATCCTTCATCCAATTGACGTCGTCGCTTCGCATCCATGCAGGGTTGATCAAACGCCCTTCCTCAATTGCCTTTTTTGTTTCGTCATTGATTTTAATCACTTCTTTTCCTTCCAGTACATTTTTCAACCATGCAGAGTCTTCCCTGCTCCATTCCTGAGCCGTAACAGACATACAGATTAACAATGCCGAAAAAACAAAAAAGGACAGTTTGAGATGCATAATGTTTCTTTTTGCCTGCACTTCAAAGGCTCTATAACGTTTTGTATGGGTAAAAAAGTTTTCGTAAATTTGCACCATGAACAGTAAAGAAATATTTTCGATAGCCTTAGGTCTCCAAAGCCCGTGGCAGGTAACAGAGGTTTGTTTGGAAG
>Ga0082212_10013019_pt1 | contig 10433 bp, 9 predicted proteins | sample TergutNt197P3_FD_71548 | JGI IMG/M metagenome (GOLD analysis project Ga0082212, IMG submission 71548) | Neocapritermes taracua P3 segment gut microbial communities from Petit-Saut dam, French Guiana - Nt197 P3 | ecosystem: Host-associated > Arthropoda: Insects > Digestive system > Gut ...
GTAAGGGAGAAGTTGGTGGTGACCAGAACCGGGCTGTTCTCGTCGGGGTTGTTGATGGGGTAGATGTCCTGGACCATGGTCATGGGCCGCTGCGGGTCGGTGAAGATGTTCAGCCGTTCCAAAAGGAGCGGGAAGATGGAGGCCCCGTCGAAATCACCCAGGACCACCACGCCGGCATACTTGGCGATGAGGGCTGAAGCGATGGCCGTCTGCATGGCCAGGTTGGGGGTGATCTCCACCGGGAAGGCGATGGTCGGGAAACCGTAGTCGCGGTTGCCGCCCAGGGCCGCGCGGCGGATGGCCACGGAATCGGTGAAGGCTTCCTTGACCGTGCGGGCGCCGGAATCAATAACCAGGTCATTGAGGCCTTTCGCGACGAGGGCCTTGGTCAGCTCGGCCGCTTCGTCCATATCGGCGGCCTTGAGCCATACCGGCGCCTTGACCGCCAGGGCCACTTCGGCCACCGCCTCGCAGTTGGCCTTGGTGGCCGGACCGATGAGGGGGTTCTTGCCGGCCAGGGCTTCGGCGGCCTTCTTCAGGGCCGCGGGGTCTTCGCTGTAAAGAATGACGGACAAATCGCTGTTGTCCACCACGGCCTTGGCCGCTTCGGCCAGGCGGGCTCCGCCCTTGACCACCACCAGCTCGGGCCGGAGATTGAGGCCCACGCGGCTGAACTGGAACTTTTCATAGCGCTTGACCTTGGCCGCGATGTCGGCGTCGGACTCGCTGTCGTTGATGAGGGCGGCCAGGCCGGTGGGGTTGAAGAAGGTCTTTTCGTGCCGGAAGAGCACCGTCTCGCCGCCGATCTTGATGGCCGTGGCCCCGGAACCGATGGTCAGGGGGCGGATGGGCGGCGCGGAAGCGGTGGAGAGCTTCTCGCGGGACTCGGCGGAAACATCGGGGCAGCTGTCCAGTTCGGCTTTGCCTGAGGCCAGTTTCATGGCGAAGGCGAGGCAGGTGGGGTCGCCGCACTTTTTGCAGTTGGTGCCCGGCAACATCTTGAAAATCTGGATACCGGTCAGGGCCATGTCTCTACTCCTTGCGTGATTTATAAAAGGGCGGACCCAGGCCCGAGGCCTGGACCCTATTGAAAACCTTATTGGGAAAGGCCGCCGAAGCCCTGGCCGGAACCGGGGCGAAGAGGCGGCCCCCGGCTTTATGGTGCCGGGGGCCGGCCGCGGCCGGATAGACCCGGCCGGCCCAGGGGAAGGGGCCGGCCGGGAGGGTTCAGGTTCAGCCGAGGATGCCGTCCAGCTCCAGGGCCGGGTGCTTCTTTTCCTGCAGGAAGGGCAGGATATCCTCTTCGGTCAGGCCCACGGTTTCATCGGCGATGCGGTCGATGAAGTCGGGCATGCCGATTTCCTTGCCCCGGGCTTCCAGCTTTTCCCGCAGCTCTTCCTTGAGGCCCTTGGGCATCCAGACCAGCCGCTTGAGGCCGCCGTCGCCGGAGATGAATTTGCGCTGGACAATGTTGTACTTGGCATGGCCCACGAAACCGGGGCTCTGGGCCCCGCCGCCCATGGTGCCGGCCAGGGTGCTGAACTTCATGCCGCTGGGGGTCTCCCCGGTGTAGTCGCGGTGCACGGTCATGATGCCGTTGCAGGTGGGGAGGATGGCGGCGATGCACTCGCAGCAGCCGCAGGTGGTCATGGGGTCGTTGACCAGGCTGTAGAAACAGACGTTGGTGACGGCCTGGCGGGAGGCTTTTTCGATGAAGTCGTTAGCTCCCTTGAAAACGCCCAGGGTGGTGTCCGTGCAATCGCCCTTGTCGATGGGCTGGTTGGGACCGGTGGGGTTGATTTCAAAGCTGGCCTTGCAGTCCATCCAGTTGTAGGCCCCGCAGAGACCGGTCCGTTCCGGGCTGACCACGCAGACGTGGTTGGGGGCGAAGCTCTGGCACAGGGTGCAGCTGTAATAGGTTTCGGTGGTTTCGTCGGTCATGTTCTCCACGCGGGCATCCCGGTGCTTATAGACTTCCCGGGCCTGATCGCGGATCTTCTCAGCTTCCTTGCCCTCAGTGTAGAGCTTGACCTGGAGCTTGTCGAAGATGGCGCCGAACTCCTGGTGGAGCTTGGCATGGAGAATGGTGCCGATGTGTTCCAGTTTGAAGCCCTTGACTATGGCATCGTTGGAAATGCGCACCATGCCGATGTCGCGCTGGCCGGTGTGCATCATGCCCTGGGCATAGTTCAGGAGGTGATGGATCTGCCGTTCCAGGATGGGCTCGAAGTCCTCCTGGAACTTGCGGCCGGCCACTTCGACCTTGATGGCCAGGGGCAGGCCGCCGCCGGGCTTGACGCTATCCAGGCCGGGGCCGATGACCTCGACCTTGCCGTCTTCCACCTGTTCCATGGGCAGAGACGTGACCCATTCCACGGTGCAGGTCTTGGAACCGCCGCCCATTTCACAATGGTATTCACCCTTGCGGATGCGCTCGCCCTCGAAGGCCGGGCCGTAGGCCACGGGGATGTCCACCGTGGACACGGTGGTCTTCAGGCCGCGCACTTCCACGGAACGCTGAACCATTTCGTGGTGTTCCACATTGGGCACCACGTGCTCGTAGGTGCACACGCCGGTGGGCAGGATGGGGGGAATGTCGGTGTCGGACAGGGTCGGGAAACCCCAGTTGACGCAGCCGGCGGCATTGGCGGCCCATTCGGCGTTGACTTCGCCGAAGGCGTTGACAAAGGCGAAAACGCGGTCTTTATTATAAAGGAGCATCTTCTGGTAATCGCCGGGCTTGACCCCGCCGAAAGCCATGGCCGCGCGGTTGGCGAAACCCAGGGCGAAGACGGCCGCCGATATGTCCGGACCAAAGGGCACCAGGCGGGTGTTCCAGCCGATTTCCACCCCAGCTTCGACCAACTGCTGGGAGAAGGTGGTGCCGCCCTGGTTGGCGCACATAAAGACATAGATGGAGCGCTTCTGGTATTCCAGGGCGATCTCCTTGGCTATCTCCGGGTTGGGGGCGGCGCCGACTATGGCCGCGAAGCCGGGGGCCGAGCCGTCCACGAACTGGACGCCGCGCTTACGGAAGACGGTGTCTTCAGCCGCGCCGAGCCAGATCTTGCCTTTCTCCAGATCGACTTCCTCGCTCACCAGGTAGAAATCAGGCTCTTCCAGGTAACGAATGGCTTCCACCACTTCCTCGGCCAAAATGGCGGCCATGCCGGAGTCCAGCAAGGGCCCGAGGTAGGGCAGGTGGTTCTGGATCTTCACATGGGGGGGCAAGAGGGCCCGGCAGACTTCCAGGGGCTTCTTGGCATCGCCCAGGGTCTTGACCGGAATGCCCAGGAGAGAGTAGATGAGCGGCAGATAATAGGCCGTGTTGGGGAATTCCAACTTCTGATCCGGCCCGTATTTTTCCAGAGCTTGGGCATACTTGCCTTCAGCTTTCTGGACAATGTTGTATGCGCCCTGAATGGCGGCGAATGCTACGAGTTTGGACATCTGGTTTTTCTCCCTTCTAATATCCTCACACTTGATGGGCTTTAGAGCGGCGCGCCGGCCCTAAGGCTACGGCGCGCCAGGGCCTTATCAGGCGGCCTCAATCTTCTGACGGTCGGCCATATCCATAAGCACGCGTTCCCGGGCCTGGTTGATGCCCAGTTTTTCGCGGTTATGGTCGATCCAGGCGATAATCTTATGGGCAGCCTTGACCGGATCAGGCTCGTAGGCCCACTTGCCGCCATAGAGTTCATGAATCTCGTTCTCCAAATAGTTGGCGACCGTGGGCGAGCCGTAGATGGGCAGGGGCACGCCCAGCATGACATTGACGCCGGAGGTGACGAAATACTGGCCGATGCCGACGGCCTTTTCGCTCATCCAGCCCGGGGCCGCGCCGGCCGCCGGAAGGTCGGCCAGTTCCTTGCCCAGGCCGCCGGCCTTGACCACCTCGGTGGCCGCGGTGAGGATGCGGGTGTTATCGACGCAGGCGCCCATGTGGAGGACCGGCGGGATGCCCACCGTCTCGCAGACCTCGGCCAGGCCCGGGCCGGCGTAAACCGCCGCCGCTTCCGGGGTCAGAAGGCCGGCCTTGCCGCAGGCCATGGCCGAGCAGCCGGTGGTCAGGACGATTATGTCGTGCTTGATGAGTTCCTTGATCAGGTCGAGGTGGACCGTGTCATGCTCCACGCGGGCGTTGTTGCAGCCGACCACGCCGACCACGCCGCGGATGCGGCCGTTGATGATGTTGTCATTCAGGGGCACGAAGGAACCGCGGAAGGTGCCGCCCAAGTGATACTTGATGGCCTCGGTGGAGAAACCCACCACCATCTTGTTCTGCTCGGTGGGGATGTTGACCTGCTTGCGGTTCTTGAAGTTATCGGCCGCGATCTTGACGATCTCCTTGGCCTTGTCCATGGCGTGGTGTTCCTCGAACTCCACGTGCATGGTGTTCTTGCCCGTGGCGCACTTGGCTATGGGCATGGTGGTGATGAACTTGGTGTGGTAGCATTCGGAGACCGCGGCCAGGCCTTCCATGACGCACTGAACGTCAACGACCATGGCTTCCACCGCGCCGGTGATAACGGCCAGTTCCTGCTGCAGATAATCGCCGGCGATGGGCATGCCGTGGCGCACCAGGATCTCATTGGCCGTGCAGCACATGCCGGCCACTATGTAGCCGTCGGCGCCCTGGGCCTTGGCGTATTCGATCATGTCCGGAGTATGGACGGCGGCCACGATCATCTCGGACAGGAGCGGATCATGCCCGTGGACGATGATGTTGACCTTGGTGTGGGACAGGACGCCCAGGTTGATATGGCCGACATTGGGATAGGGGGTGCCGAACAGGATGTCCGAAAAATCAGTGGCCATCATGGAGCCGCCCCAGCCGTTGGCCAGGGAGCAGCGGGAGGCCTGCTTGATGAGGTTCTTGTAGTCCTGGTCCACGCCCATGTGGGTGCGGTGCATGATTTCCACGACTTCCCGGTCAAAGCCCCGGGGCTTGACGCCGTGCTTGGTCCAGCGGTCATAAGTGGGCTGCGGGGCGCGCTTGAGGTAGACCATCTCGCCCTGCTGCTGGCCGAACTGGGCACAGGCCGCGTCGGCGAGTTCACGAGCGATCTCCCACTTGTCGCGGGGCACTTCCGTCTCGCCTTCGGTGATCGTGGTGGCGATGCCGAAATCGCGGGCCACATCGCGCAGCTTGATCTCGTCCTTTATAGTATAATCATCGGTCTCGCGGTAGGCCGCGGCCCGGAAGGTCTCGACAACGTTCCGGCCGTGGTCGGAGTGGGAGGAGCAGCCGGCGGCGACCATGCGGGCAAAGTTGCGGGCGACGATGGTTTCCGGGGTGGCCCCGCAAAGGCCAACGCGCTTGTCCGGCTCGGTGCCTTCTTTTATGGCCTTGGTCAGGGGTATACGGCAGGGGCCCTGGGAGCAGTTCTTGCAACAGATGCCCTCGGTGCCGATGTTGCACTGCTTCATCTTGGCCGCCCGGTCGAAAATGGTCTCCTGACCCTTCTCCTGGGCGATTTTCAGCATTTTTATGGTTGGGATATCACAACTGACGTCCTCGGGGACGGCTCTTTTTTCATCAGACATGGGAACTCCTTTCAACGAGTCGCTCTATAAGGCGGCTCCAAGCCGCCCCCTTCATCCGGACGCCCGGCCGAAGGTTCACTTTGCTACTTTCATACCCTCATACTTGGGCGTTCTCATGTGAACCCGGTTGAGTTCACCGATTATCTTGGGGGCCATACCTTCATTAGCGGCCGGCGCCGGCGCGGCGGCGGCTTTGGGGGCTTTTTCCTTCTTTTCGCTCATTATCTAACTCCTTGAACGGGCCTTTCGCGGCCCGGACGTCATATATTCACCGGCCGCCTCGGCCCCTTGGGCTCCGGCGGACAAACCGAAGCCCGGGACCGGAAGGCGGAATCAATCAGAATTTGGTTATGGGCACTTCCGGCAGATCGCCGCCGACCGCGCCGCCGTCATAAGCCAGCTTGACGTATTCCTTGACCAGTTTCACCGAGGCGGGGTGACGCATGGACAGGATGCTGATCCCGGCCGCCAGGACGGCGATGGCTTCGGTCACTTCCATCAAGACGCCGCGGCAGGTGGCATCGCCCAGCTCGGGGTGATCGGCGGCGGGAAGGTTGGCTTCCTTGCACTTCCAGATATCCTCGCCGAAGAAGCTGATCAGGGGCTGCTGCAGGGCGTCGTCCTGCTGAACCAGAGCGGCCATGGTGGTCCGCTCCATCACCGAATAGCCGTATTCCATGCCGTAGCCCAGACCGCCGGTGGTGGGGTCGCCGAGGATCTTGTCCTTGGTCAGGCCCAGGCCGGTCAACAGGATGTTGAGCTGCTTGGCCAGGTTGACGTCGATGGGGCTGCGGGCGATGACCGTGTGGCCGTAGGCCAGGGCCTGGGCGCCGATCTGCTTGTAGTTCTTGTCCGTCACCGGGCCAAGAATGAGGTTCTTGTTCGCGAACTTTTCAGCCACGGCCGACAGGGTCTCGGCATCCTTGTCCTTGTTGTCCACGCCAAAGACGATGATGGGCACGTTAACCGCGTCCAGCACCTTCTGGACCGCGGCTACGGCCTCGGCCGGGCCGGTGTTTTTGTCATTGGGGTCGGAGCTCTTAAGATGCAGGCACACGATGTCGGCGCCGTATTCCACGCACTTTTTGGCCCAGGCGCCGGGGTCGCCCGTGACGCCCTTGAAGGCTTCGGCCAGGGGCGCGGCGATGTCATCGCCCGGGTCCATGTCCCAAACATCCAACGATATAAGGGGCTTGTGGGGAAAAGAGCCCTCAAAGGTGTGGAAAGTGTAGGCGCTATGCCCGCCCACCAGGGTTTTCTGGGGCCCTAGGGGCACTTCGTTGATTTTGCCGCTGTATTTAACGGTCGGGATTTGAAAGGCCAAGGTTCTACCTCCTACTGGGTCTGTTCCGAGGGTTATTGCGCCAGCCGCAAAAGCAACCTCCCGGCGGATTTAAGATCGAGCCGCCGGCCGCCAGGACGCGGCCGGGAATCACCGGAACAACTTCTTCAAGCCCGGCCGTTGAACCATTTCAGACAAAAAAAGCCGTTATGGCGCGGCCGGGCGCTATAAGGCTTCATCATAATTGAATTTTTTTGTTTACGGACAGTTCCGCCACGTTGACATTCTCTTTTCGAGGCCGCTTCAAACAGACCAAAGGCTGTTTTTCGACATAAAGCCTGAGCGGGTAATCAGGCCGAACACCCTGAAAATGCTCATAATTACAGACAGATGGTCACCAGGCGGACTTCGGGGAAACGCCGCCTTTTAACTTATTCTTTGATATTTATCTTATCACATTCGCTTTTTTTGTCAAGCCTTTTTCCTGGGCTCAAATAACTCTTGAAAACTCCTCCGGGCCGCATTATAAAGAAGACGGCCTCCAGCCGCCCCCATTCCGGCCCCCCCCGGGCCGCGCGAGGTTCAAATGACCGCCGTTTCCCTTAAAACCATCGTTGAAGGTCTTCTCTTCGTGGCCGACGAGCCCCTGTCCCTGGAACGCCTGGCCCTGGCCTTTGAAGAGCCGCCCCCGCCCGGACGCCTGGAACAGGTGCTGGACGAACTGATGGACGAATACGAAGAGCCGGGCCGGGCCTTCGTCCTCCGGGCCGTGGCCGGCGGCTTCCAGTTCCGCACCCGGCCGGAACTGGCCCCCAACATCCTGCGCCTGAAAAAGAAATCCCCGGCCCGCCTCTCCAAGGCCGCCCTGGAAACCCTGGCCGTCATCGCCTACGGCCAGCCGGTCTTGAAAGCCGAAGTGGAAAAAATCCGCGGGGTGGAAGCCGGGGGCCTCATAAAAGCCCTCCTGGAAAAAGAGCTTATCCGGGTCGTGGGCCGCCGGGATCTGCCCGGCCGCCCCCTCCTCTACGGCACCACCCGCAAATTCCTGGAGACCTTCGATCTGCCCAGCCTGGAAGCCCTGCCCTCCATCGAGGAGATCGAATCCCTCGGCCAGACCGAAGCCAGCCTTTTTTAGCCCAGGGGCCGCGGCCCGCGAAGTTCGCGCCGCACTTGTGTTTACTAAAACACAATTTGCTAAACACAAATGATTTTGTCTTGAATTCGCGTTACACAAAAGCCTGATCCGCCGGACCAGGCTTTTCCGCCCCGTCATTGCGAGGAGCCTTGTGACGAAGCAATCCAGAAAAAATACCTCGCTGGATTGCTTCGCTTCACTCGCAATGACGGTAATGCGGGCCGGCGGGCTCAGGCTCCCTTGGGGTTGGGGCCGTATTGGTTTTCGCCCGGCTGGCTGTCCAGGCAATAGAAAACAATGAGGACTATAATGCCGACAAAGGGGATCAAAGCTAAAAGCAGCCACCAGCCGCTTTTGCCGATATCGTGCATACGGCGGATGCCCAGGCAGGTTGAAGGCACAATGGCCGCTAGGGAATAGAGTATACTAAGTATGGGGATTATGCCCAGAATCAGGCTGCAGATGAAGGAAAAAAGGGCGAACATCCAAAATTCCTTCCGCCGGGCCCGTCCATTGTATTGGATGTACTTATACCGGAAAATGTTAATGAAATACTCTTGAATGACGTTGTTGCTTGGGGCGGCTTCAGACATACCGGCTCCTTTCCGATTTTCGCGGTCAGCGTTTTAATGGTCAACGTATATATAGCATAGTCCAAGGCCGGAAACAAGAAGGCCGGCAAAGATGACCACCTAAAGGACAAGATAGCACGAAGGAAGCTGGGTTTGTTGGAATTAGCCAAAGAAATGCACAATGTCAGCCGGGCCTGTCGCACTTCGGGCTATCCGCCCCGTCATTGCGAGAAGCGAAGCGACGAAGCAATCCAGGTTTTGGATGGATTCCGGCTTTCGCCGGAATGACGGACGCCCTAGGCCGTCACGGCAACGTGGAATCGGTGGGCGTCCGAGGGCCGGAAGCCGGGCCTCATAACCAGCCCCCTATACAGCTCCAAGAGCCCTTGGGGTTGGGGCCGTATCGGTTTTCGCCCGGCTGGCTGTCCAGGCAAGCAAAAACCATTATGATTATGCAACTAACAAAGTAAGACCAAATCAAGCCCTCAAAGGCGATATAAGGGACATACGCTCCCAGACGGACATACGCGCTCAGGGTAAGCAGATAGCGGATAAGGATAAGGCAGATAAAAAAGGGCAATGGCAACAGCAGCCACCAGCCGCTTTTACCGATGTCGTGCAGACGGCGAATGTGCAAACAGATTGAGGGAACCAGGGCAACCAGGACATAAAGCGACCCAACATAGGGGATCAGGCCCAGAACCTGGCCGCAGATCAGGTTAAAAAGCCAGAACATCCAAAATTCCTTCCGCCGGGCCCGGCCTTGGTATTGGATGTACTTGTATCTAAAAATGTTGATGAAATATTCTTGAATGATGTTGCCGCTTGGGGCGGCTTCGGACATGTCGGCTCTTTTCCCGAGGATCATTGGCCCGAAGTTCACAAAGTCAGTAAGCGGCGAGGGTCGATATTCAGAGCTTCGGCCAGTTTTTTAGCGTTGGACTTGCCGATGGGGCGCCGGCCGTTTTCCATTTCCGAAATATGGCGGCGAGGGATGCCGGTGCGTTCGGCCAGCTTGTCCTGGGTCAGGCCTTCCCGGAAACGCGCCCCGGAAAGCAGAAGACCCGGGCGTTTTTCCGGGTCGCTGTAATGCCGCGATTCACGCCAAGGTATGGCTTCTTCATCCTCGGTCATGGCTTTAAAGCCTAAACCCCGCATGGCCTCCAGCGCGGCCGCCAAGCGGATGTTCGGCCCGGTGAAAGTCAGGCTGACTTCCTCCTCAGTAGGGCGCTTTTTCGTGAGTCCCGACATATATCACCTCCACCAACCTGATTCCGGTATCCATTTCTTCCCAGACCGCCACATAAGTCGGACGGCCTTTCTTCAAATGGCAATGATGACGCCGCAAACCCAGGCGGCTGTAATTGGGCCAGTCCCCCCTTACCGGACCGCCGACCTCAATGTCGCTGATTAGCAAAGCCAAGGCTCCTCTGACCGGATTAGGCAAATAATCCAAGCTTCTGTCTGTTCGCCGTGATAGTTTGACCACCCAAAGGGCTTCATCAGGCATCAGCCGCTCTCCCCTATAACAATGTATCAATTTTTAGTGCAAAGTCAAGTCTTGTTTGGAATACAAAAAGGCCCGGAGTTGGTGGCTCCGGGCCTTTTTGTTGTGATAGATCGGCGGCGACCTACTCTTCCGCCCGCCTAACGGGCAGTACCATCGGCTCTGCGGGTCTTAACTGCCGTGTTCGGGAAGGGAACGGGTGATCCCCCGCGACATAGCCGCCGAATTTGTGGAAAAATGGATACAGGGTAATTGTTGGGGTGGGTATCCTGGACAAAGCGTCCTTAGTGGATAGATAAAGACAAGGAAAGCCGCACGGACTATTAGGGCCGATGGGCTTAACATGTTGCCATGCTTACACCTTCGGTCTATCAACCCGGTGGTCTTCCG
>Ga0082212_10013020_pt1 | contig 10432 bp, 10 predicted proteins | sample TergutNt197P3_FD_71548 | JGI IMG/M metagenome (GOLD analysis project Ga0082212, IMG submission 71548) | Neocapritermes taracua P3 segment gut microbial communities from Petit-Saut dam, French Guiana - Nt197 P3 | ecosystem: Host-associated > Arthropoda: Insects > Digestive system > Gut ...
TTGCCATGACTTGGTTCACAAAGAGTTCCTGGCTGGAAAGCGCCTCAGCTAAACTACAAGAAGGACCATCGTCTACATCATCCAAAGATTCATCTATAACCTCCGGGAACAATTCAGCCACGGTAGGAAGCCAGGCAACACCTTTTTTTGGGTTTCTGCCTAACAGGTATTCTCCCAAAACAACCTGTCCGTCCGCGGCTCTGTTTCCAATATCAAGCCAGTAATAAAAATACCCCCTACTGTGCATCTCACCTATTTCTTTTCTGGAGCGTCGAGTATCGACACAGCCGATAACGATATCGAACCCCTTGCGCCTGATATACGCCGAACCCATACTCAGTCGTTCCTGAACCCCTTCCCACGAAAGCCCAAAAAACATATTTACCCGGTGAGCCAACACGGTAGCCTTTGGCAACCCAACGTCGGAAGGAGAAAAAAGCTGCCTACCGACGTTGGCCTCTGACACCACATCCGGATCGCAGATTGTTACGTTCAACCCGCCAGGATGTCCGAGGGAGCGCATCGCGCGATCAAGCCTTGCAAGCCCGGTGAGTACCTGAGATCCCGTTCCTCCGGCTCCAACCAGAAGAATATTAACCGGCCTTTCAAGTAAATCGTTTTTGATAAAATGCTCCAACCGCTTATTATCCTTTCGGCCTGTTTTGCTTAAGCATACCCGGTTCCAAAAACACCATCAAATTAGCAGTCAAAACAACAAATCCGTTGCGGCAACTGAAAAAACGTTCCCCCCGCACACAGCCGAAAAGACCATTTCTGCTTGTTTGTTCCAACGCGACCCAACACCCCGGCAATTTTTAATTCGCCACGATCATCTTCGTCGTCTTGTTGCGAAAAAAACGACGAGAGATTGCCGTGCGAGTGAAGGTCCGCGACAAGAGACTCGTGTTCTTCTAATACGGGACGCTCAAAGTTAACCCTGCCTTCGCCGGATTCAAGAATTTTGAGATCCCGGTACACAAGTTTTTCTTTTTTTTGGTCCCAAAGAATCCACGCGGTGTGTTCGGTAGGCAATGATTTTTGGGAATCCAAGGCAAAAGTATCCAAAAAAACGAAAGGAATTTTGTCAAACCGAAATTTCAATACACGCTTAAGTACCCCATAGGGCAAATTAAATTTTTGGAAATTACTTATCGGCAAAACCAGATGTATCCAGGGACTTTTCGCCTCAATCCACAAGCCATCGTTTGCAACCAAAAACCTATGTCTGGTTTCCGATAAAAACTCCAAGTTCGAATATCTCGGCACCATAATTGTGGGACTAACTTCTTGAATTACCTTATCTCGAACGTCAATTTCCATTATTCCTCCATTTTTTCAATCGCGTTGATTAACCCTCCCACGGTTTTTCCAGCAAGACAAACTAAAACCTTTCGAGGAAATTTTTTTATTTTACCGGAGAGCATTATTTTCCAAAAAGAAAACACTCCTTTTTTCCATAGAACTAATTGGTTCTTATGATGAACGTTTGGATGAGTAAACCGCGAATCAAAAAAAGAGCTTTCCCATTGTTCGATTGAACCCACAGAAATACTATCCGGAATACCGCTTGTGCCTTCGCACACCCTTCCGTCGCCGTAAACATTAAAAAAAGGAGCCTGATATAGTTTTGTTTGTGGCGTTGGCCTTTTCGAACCCTTCAAAGCAAAAACAGAGCGAATGTTCTTGTAAACAACAAAAACCAATCCGGGGCAAGGAACCAGAGCGTTTTTTTGTCCAAGTTTTTCACAAGCAAACCAAAGCCTGTGGGTTTGCGGAGGATGCCACCAGACAAGATAGTTATTGCCAAAAGAAAGAATTTTTTCCGAAAGGAACCCGAAAGGCTTTATTTCTGGCATTAATTTCTTGTACATTGCCAAAAGCCCCTCAACCGTCGCGGGAACTCCCGGTGTCAACGAGCAACTTCCATTTTCGTTTACGACACCATGAACCGAGGCGAAACAACTTGTTTCCTGATTAGCCGGATAAGGATTATTTCTTTCATACAAAAGCACAGCCGCCGTTAAACGAGCGGTTGTTTTTTTGTCCATACAGTAAGCCGAAGGACCATCTGCCATAAAAACTCCTAATTATTATCATCAAGTAATTGCGCCAACAAATCTATTTCTTTAAGCATACAAAACTGTTTTTCCATATTAGCAATCCAAGACTTAAACATCAAAGGATCGTTAAGATTAAATAAAAGTAATTTAAAAATAGACGAATAATGCTGTTCTTCTTGATTTAATTGCATAAAATCATCAAAGATCATAACAGTACAATCGCGCGTATCCCATCGGAAAAGTAATTCAGGACAAAAACAATAATAAGCATCGCTGAGTATTTCTTCGTTACCTGCAATATTCAATTCAGAAAAACACCCTAATGTGTCATCTTTAAATTGTCCGATTCGGTATATTTGTCGCGCTATGTTTTTAGCTTCGGTTGTTATATTCTTGTTTTTTGAATTAATAATTCTAACAAGATCTTCTTCTTTTATACGCTCTTCGGGGCACATCACCCAAGAAGGAAAACACGCTTCAATAGCTGTTTTTTTTATTCCACAGTATTCATCATTCGTTATTCCATAATCCTCCATATAAGCCACATCATCTTTACATCCCCCCCAATAAAGATATGAAGCAACATCTATCAGGTCTTTTGCAAACCACACGGGGGGCAATTGACGAGAGTTTTTGGAAAGACACCACAAAGCCGTTTCTCCCAAACCCGGAACGGTTTTTTCCGCCAACTCTGTTTTTTCTTTAAGAATACAACTCTTTGCGCAACCGCACTTATGTATATCTCCAAAAAACGAAACAAAAAAGCTGTCCGTTGCAGGTTTACCCGAAACAATATCTTGGATTTCTTCGTCTAATTCGTAGTTGCCTGTCTCCGGCGCTGATAACGAAAGACCAAGGTCAAAACCAAACAATCTCAACCCTTCAGTCTTTTTTAAAAACCATTTCTTTATTGTTTTTTCGACGAGCAAATATGAATTGACAAAAAAAGGATCTGTCTTTTCGTGCGCAAGAAGTTCTGAGTCATCGAGCATCCCTGTTTCGCGCAAAAAACAAGCAACCCGTGCCCAACGAGGACTGTTTTCTTTATCTGTAAATATGATTTCAAACGGAACCGTTGCCGATCCAATGACCGGAAGCGTCAGGGAAGAACCGGCAACGCTTCCGAGGGCGGCAGGATGCAACGCCCCGACATGTGGCCGCTCTTTTGTTTTTTTCGACATTCCCTTACCAAACACTCCAGCGCGTTTCCGCATTGTTCGGCTTCCTCGGTCATTACAATTTTCGTCTCGCATGGAATACCCTCTTCCGGAAAAATTCCTTCACAAGCATCTTCCAACCTCGAAAGAACATCATTCAAATCATTGACGTTGCCCATAACCGCCAGCTCCCTTCTGGTGGTTGGAACCCCACGACGGCGGACGAGATCACCCGCCCGCCGCCGACCGCAACCACCTACCTAACCCTTGGTTCCCACAGCTCTTCGGAAGGTAAACTGAAGAACTTTTCCTTTTACCTCCGGACCCTCCACGGAAGCCGCTACCAATTCAGGATAATTTGCCGTATAGATGTCACGTACCTGCTCCGGCGTATAATTTGCGCCCGGATCGGGCAGAGACACGCCGTTATAAGAAAACTTTCGGGAAAGCCGCTCTACTTTTACCGTTCCTTCTGCCACAACACACCCCCTTTAACCGAACAGGTTTTCTTCGTCGCCGGAATCAGAGTCCGACACCGCGCATTCTTCCGATTTGACGCTCTCGGTATCTTCCAAATCATCATCTTCGGTTTCCGTTTCGTCCTCGTCTCCCGCCGTGTTCTGTTTTTCTTGCGCCTGGGTTTTTCCCGATGCCGCTGTTTTTTTGGTCGCCTTACGGGATTTTTTTGTGGCTTCTTCTTGCGCGAGTTTTTTTGCGGCGTCCATCACCGCTTCTGCGGCTTCAAGAGATTCGGCGAGATCCTGTCGCTTCGTTGTATAGCGAACCAACAGTTCGCTTAAGTTTTTGTCCAACTCCTCCGGCGTTCCCGTAAAACCTAAAGGCACGAAAAGAGCTGTGTTTTTTCCCTCAACTGGCTTTGGGTGAACAAATAAAAATATATTTCCGCCTCCCACATCTTCGACCATAATGGTAAGCTTGGTTTCCTTTACAATTTCCGCAAGTTCTACGAACATACATTCTCCTTTTGTTATCTTTGTTGATTAAAAGATACACCGCCAGTACAATTCCATCAAAAACACGTACAAAACAGTGCTTTCTAAGAGGAAGTTTCAGGTTTACGGTACATCATCATTTCGGGAATCTTTCCTTCAAAATCAAAACCCTTTGTGCCAAGAATTGCCGCAACAATCTCGTCTTTTTTCTGCGACATTAGCTTATTCCAATCTTTTCCAACATGCTTTTGGAGGCCAATTTCGGTTGCGATACTTTCAATTTGCGATTTGGTGAGCAAATCAAGAAACTCGGCGTTGATTTTCCAGTGTTTTGTCAAATCCACGGCGAGAAACGTCAGGCACTCAACCAAATATTCCTCGCTAATCGACTCCATAACCGAAGCAACCATTTCCTGGATTGCGAACTCTCTCAATTCCAGATCAGCCGTTTCCGCCTCCCGCGCGGCAACGTCTATTTTTTTGTTGAGTTCCGACCCTACAACCTTCTCCACGCTTTCTTGAGATACCCGATGAAGCTGGTTTTTCAACGCAAACACAATCAAGAGCGATAAAGCATTATTTCCTTTGGTTTCTGATACCTCCTTTATTTCCAAAGCCGCCACTTTTCTCCACAACTTAACCCGGTATTCCGCCACCTTACTGCCAACAAGCGACGCAAATGCTTTAGGCTTGTCTGTTTTCCCTGCGTTTTCCTCTGAAGTTTTTTCGGGATTATCTGATCCCGCTACAGCCTTAGTTTTTGCTTTTTCTTCCTTTATCCGCGCCGCTACCTTTTTCTGTAGGCAAGCCGGATCGTGACACATCTCACGTTCAACCTCGCCTACTTTTCCGGGAACCATGCTGACGGTTGCTCCGAAATTGCCGCATGAACGACACGCTACAGCCTGCTCAACACCAACACCCATCGGGCCGTCCGCGAGAACATGAACACCTTCCGCGTCCCCGGAAGAAATAATGGCAACTTTCGGATATTCGCCGGAAAGCTCATCCACGATACTCTTGACCAGAGCCTCACATTTTTGCAGAAAGCACACTTCGTAAGTGCAATAGCCATCACTCAGGGAGTGAGAAAATAAAGCCGCCTGATGACTGGAATTGTAAGAGCAACCGTTACACCCCGCCGTATCGAACGGCGCCGACGACAGTTTTTGTGCGATCTTTGCCAGTCCTTCACGTACCGTCGAAACCGAAAGATTTTTCCCTATGATTTTTTCTAACACACCGTCCTGCTTGTCTTGCGGCGCGGCCGCCAAAAGCTCGGCATGGCCCAGGAGGATTTTTCTTTCGTCCAAAGCCGTCTGTACATTCGCGGTACAATTTAGTAACGCCAGTCGACGTTCGAGCTTGGATGGTGTCCAACCCAACCTTGCCAGCACTTCGTCGCGGTTTCCGTTAAACTTCGACAACAAAAGGGATGCGCTTCTTGCTTCCTCGGTTGGCGACATGTCCGCCCGTTGTGTGTTCTCGATCAACGCCATTGCCTCGGCCTCGGCGTCCGAACACTCACGAATGACAGCGGGAATATCGGGCAACCCCGCCGCTTTTGCCGCACGAAACCGTCTTTCGCCGGCGACGACGCGGAATTTTTCTTCCGATACGGGCCGCAAAAGTATCGGCTGTAAAACTCCGTTTGCTTTTACGGAATCGACAAGTTCCGCAAGTTCCTGTTCGTCAAAATAGCTCCTCGGATTACTGCCGGCCTCGATAAAAGCCAAAGGAACCATCTCGATTCTTTCTTGCGTTTGCGTCACACGCTCAACCATTTCCTGCGCCTGCATCAGACACCCCCTGTTTTTTGCTCTACGAAAGAGCGTTTTCAGCTTGCAAACCAGCGACAAACCTCTTGATTTCTTCTTAAGTTTTACCGAAAAACGACGTGTCGATCAAAAGCCGCCATCCAAGAATGTGTGTGAAAATTCGCGCACTTATCTTCCGCAACCGATGTGTTTTTGCGATAGCATACACGCTGGCCGACGCAGCTTTTCCTGCCGCGATAGAAGCTTGATTTAAAACTGTTTTTTTGGTGTTGCGTAGCGTGACCTCGCCATGATTCAGGCAACAAAGAACTTGCTGCGCCCTCTCGGACGGCTTTGTCGAAACTCTTTCGCGCAAACAAACTTGACTTGTTAAATCAAAAAAACAAATTTGCAGACAAGCATTTGTTTGGCGCACTTAAAACGATAGACTTGCTAACGGATGAATGAATGTGTCAAGACGTACCCTTTCTCTCTTTTTTTGCCTAAAATTTTCATAAACATGTTTTCCGCAAGAAAACGGTTCTTGGTTCTTAATTTTTCTTGCTTGGTGCCTGCATACCCACGCCTCCCCCAAAAAGCAACAACAATGTATTCTCCTTGATCTGATGATAGAGCTATACTATACACTTTATCAGAACGTCCACGGCAATATTCCAAGTCCATACGTTTCAACACACCGTTAAAATTTACATCCCCAAGTATTTCTGACAATAAAAGACCACATTCCGCGCAACAGGGTTCGTTTACAGAATATACAGTGTCACACGCAGGACAAGTTATGAAATTTTCTTCTGCTAAAGACATCTGGCAACCTCACGCTAAGTATTTAAATACAGTTTACAATAAAAAAATTATCAATCAATAACTATGCCGCAACAAAACTCCCTTTAAACGCTGCGAGTAAAACAGTACGACATCGAATAATATTTGGTTTGGTTTTTAAATTTAATGGATATTAAAGTTTTTTTGTTTTGCGGACGTTCAATACCAAAAAATTTTTTCGTAATTCAGGAAAAACATTCTCTTTCACACTCGAACAACACTCCTTCTTTTATTGCCTTACCCTTTTTATAGTTCTTGGTCGCGTCCAAAAACAGAGGCGTCACCGCAAGCTGGATAGTTTGCAGCGACGCCTCTCATATAATTCAAGTTTAAGGTTTGTTGGGGCTATCGCTGTTTCGCCCTATGTTTCTAAACGGTCGATCAGGCCCGCAACCTCGCTCTCCTTTCACCACGTTGTACGAAGTTTTCCTGCCTTCCGTTCCAGCTTTTTCAAACTCAACCAAGAAGCCCAAGCAAGCGATACGGTTATGGTTCATTGCGGATTAAGCAGTTTCTTCGGACCAGGCTTCTTCCTCGCCTATTCCGGCGCGATACTTCAGTTGTCTGGTAGTACATGAGTCGATATTTTGATCGGTACGTTCTCCGTGATACACGGGCTGGACGAGGTTTTTTACAACATAAAGGTATCGAACCTCAACAAGGGAGCCGACTTGCGGCATCGCATAGTTCGCCGGAATCGCAACCGAGCCAAGAAGAACCGCAACGCCAGAGGCATCGAAAGCCTGCACTTTCACACTACGTTTCGTTGGATGTATTGAGGCGACCTGAAGCGTAGCACTTTCAATAAATTTTATTTTGATCTGGTCGTCGTTTTCGCCTTCGCTATAGGGAGCATCAACCCGCTTAAAGACAATACCTTCCTTTCTCTGGTCGCGCAAACAGTTGTACAGAGCGCGTTTGGCCTCAGACCCAATAGCGGTTTCAACGGACACGATATTTGCCTGGTTGTTGCCCATACGATTTACCATCTGATCGACAACCTCTTTGCGGTCGAGATAGCCTGTATTGCGCAGGCATTTACCAGCAACCCTCATTGCATCAAATACATGCAACACCTCGCCAACCTGCTCCGCATCGAGTTCTGTGTCTTGCGGAATTACCGACAGAGCATCGACCACGGCGACCGGCAACGTAGTTTGAAATCCGTTTTTATTGCTGCCAATCACGGATTCGCGGCGCGCTACTGGGCGGCGTTCGCCGTCAAACTTTTCTTGCGCGACATAGCGAGGATCGCTGATGTAGCGGTCTATTTCAGATTCAGGAACTTGCGTAAGCAGATGGAGTTTTATGCCTGTCGGTACGCCGATGTCGGCAGGCACTACGTATTCAGAACCAGAATCAGCAGGAGTGTAACCACCTTTTATTTTTGACTTCACCAGCGCATCATAGGTTTTTTTCGCCTCGCCGTAAGAAACCGGAGAACAAATTTTTGGTTGAGCTTTTAGTGGACCCCCACGACGACCGTTGAATCCGGTGACGATATAACCATCTCCGCTGGATTCGAGCTGCACTCGGTATTCCTTGTCAGCCCCATCTTTCGTGGAAAGAAGCCTGATTGATTCGTTCATGCTACCCCCTTGTGTTTGCTTTATTCAAATATTTCTTCTTGTAGTGTCCGCCATAATGTGTTTGCGATCAAACAAAGCCACAAATCCAACCATGTCAAGCACTTGTTTTCATAAAAGAGCGTCCGCGAACAATAAGACAAGCGGTTTTTATGCTGCAAGGATTGTCTTGCGCAACATCATCGGGTGATACTTAAAGCAAATCTTGCAAAACACAGCAGGGCATGGCAATTGGTGTTTGTCGACGCCGACGCCGGAAACAACACCTTCTGTTGTCTGGCCGACAGAAGATTTTCGTTTCCGTCGTTCCGGAGTCGAAATTATTTTTCGCAAGAAAAATATTCACATCGGAAACCGCTTGATTTGCGGCAGAGGTCTGCGTATAATTTGACTTCAAGGTTTGCCTGTTTTTGGTCGTTTTTGTTGTTGGAATTTTTCAGAGTTGCAACTTTTTTCTTTTCGGGAACTCTAGCCGAACTTTATAGTTTCGGAATTTCACCCGAACGAGATGAGAAGGGAGAGAAAAATAGATGTTTAAAAACATCCTTGAGCATCTGTCTGTTCTCGCCCCAGTAATTATTCTAACAGGAATTTTCTTTTTCGATAAAGTCGATCACACTTCTGATGTTGATGATTTCATCAGGAGTCTCAACACCAAAAAATAGCATTTTTAGCCTCAACTCAGTTTTTTTATGCATCAGAATATTTTATTCTGAAACGCTTTTGCGTTGCGCATAAAAATCTGAGCTTGGGGCTTTTTTATTTGCGTTTTTTTGATTTATTTCGTCACGGCTTAGAGATTTTTTTAGGACTAAACCATTCAGATGATGTTTTTTGGAACAAAAACACAAGGGCGATTGCTCTCATTATCAAAATAATTATTCCGAAAATCACTATATGCGGTGCGATTGTCCAAAATATTATATACTGACGAATAAGCACTAAAATACCTATAATGCCTGTTACAAATAAAACAAGAAAAGCAATTCGGGCCCAATTCCTCTTTTCCCCTATACTATAAAAGAGGGATAACATTATAATTTCGACAATTACGCCCTCAATCCGGAGCATTCCAGGAAGCTGTATTGCTATTATGATACCCGCAACAACACTAACCCCGACAGAGAAATATAGTAACTTCTCTGCTTTTTTAACAAAGTCTGGTTTAGTCATTTTATCTCTCCAATCATAACCAGCGAATTTTTTTTCTGCGGTTGTTTCGTCTCATAGAAAAGCTATGGCCAAACCAAATCCGCCCAAGTAACAGTGGCGGAATTTCAAACCGAAACTTCACCAAAATTTTCGATGCCTGCCTCTTAAATATTTGCCCGGAACTGTTTGGTGCGATACACTTTTGCTCTAATAAACACTTACTTTTTGTTAAAAACCACATATTTTGCCGCACAGGGATTGCTTATTTATGACAAACCAAATAAGACACAGAGAGGAAATTGTCAACACTTTCCTTGCCATTGTAATGGCAAAGCACGGCGTTGGTGATGCTGAAGCCGAGACTATTCAGCGGGTAGGCAACACCAAAAAATATCCTGATGTACTCTTCACCCTGGGTGGGCTACGCACAGTTATTGAGGGGAAGTACGCTGACGTAGCAAATGCGGACAGCGTAGTATCGGAAGATGCGGCCAGGCGCGTATCAACCGGAATTTGCCATATCGCCGTAGCTGTGGTGTACCCCGAAACCCTGCGCACAACCCCGATGGCGCAGCTTGATACCGTACTGACTTCCGCCAAATTGCGCTACCGGGTTTTTTCGGAAGCCGGACAAACCGAATGGGCGGAAGCTACGCCCTCAGAAATCCTTGCTGCTCTGCGCCGCGTACATAGCACGCTCATAAACGATGATGTGGTTGAAGAATCGGCAAAAACACTATCCAACGTCATCGAAACGATTTCAGTCCTGTGGTCTGGGCAAACCGCCACCTGTAACCGTTTATCCGATCTGCTCGGCATGCCGACAAAGCGCGGCGAGACAAAGGAAGAAAAAGGAAACAGGCATAAGACCGCCACGAAAGTAGCATCTCTTGTGCTGGCAAACGCGATGATTTTCCAGGAGCA
>Ga0082212_10013021_pt1 | contig 10432 bp, 7 predicted proteins | sample TergutNt197P3_FD_71548 | JGI IMG/M metagenome (GOLD analysis project Ga0082212, IMG submission 71548) | Neocapritermes taracua P3 segment gut microbial communities from Petit-Saut dam, French Guiana - Nt197 P3 | ecosystem: Host-associated > Arthropoda: Insects > Digestive system > Gut ...
CAAAAACGTAACATGGCTCAGCAGCAATACCGCCGTAGCATCAGTGAGCATCAACGGTACGGTAACTGCAAGAGCCGTTGGAACTTCAACCATAACAGTAAGAACAAGTGATGGCGGCAAAACAGATGAATGTGTTGTAATTGTTACGCCAGTGGCTGCAACCGGTATAATGCTTAATAAATCTTCATTGACGCTTGTCATTGACGCCGCAGAAAGGCTTGTTGCCACTGTCTTGCCCGACAACGCCACCAACAAAACTTTAGCATGGAGCAGCAGCGACGGCGACGTTGCTACTGTAAGCGACGGCACGGTAACAGCGCAATCAGCCGGTACGGCAACAATAACAGCAAAAACGAATGACGGTGACTTTGAAGCCGAATGCGAGGTAACGGTTATTTCATCGACTTTTGCTGAATTGCCATATACTTATGGTTTTGAAGACGTGGAAGGAGTATCACCGACGGAACGGGAATTTGATTTTGCTACAAAAGAAAATAAAACGCGGTTTATTTATTTGAAACGTGCCGAAGATCGTGATGAAAAAGAAAATTTGCTGATAAAAAAAGCTGAAAATGCAATAGTTCGCCGCAGTTTCGATACGCCTGAACAGTTAAAAACCGGCGTTTATGCTTCACTGGTAAATTATTTACTTGAAAATGAATTTATCCGCACAACGCCATTTGATGCAACCTTACATTCCGAAGCCACAATCGTTGATCTGAACGAAGAAAAAATCCGTAAATTTACCGAAGTAGCCCACCGGAAACGTAGTTTCCCATTTGATTACGATTCGCCTATCGTTGATGTGCTTACTCATTTAAATTTGATAAAAGGCGAAAGAGTTACTCATGCTGCATTGTTGCTTTTTGCCGATAAACCTCAACGATATTTTATCACTTCTGAAGTTAAATGCGCTCATTTTCACGGATTTTCTGTATCAAAGCCTATTCCGTCGTATCAGGTTTTCAAAGGTACGGTATTTGAAATGATAAATGCTGCTGTTGATTTTGTGCTGTCGAAAATAAATCTTTATGTTGGCGACCGTAGCAAAAGCGTAGTTGTGGATACTATTTACGAATTACCGATGGAAGCAGTTACCGAAGCGATTGTGAATGCTGTTGCCCACCGCGATTACACAAGCAATGGCAGTGTGCAGGTAATGCTTTTCACAGATAGATTGGAAGTTGCAAACCCGGGCAGATTACCTGCAGGATTGACTATTGAGCAGCTGTATGTTGCTCATAATTCCATTCCTGCCAATCCACTTTTGGCTGAAGCTTTATACCTTTTCGGTACTATTGAACGAATGGGAACAGGTACGGAAGATATGGCAAAACGTTGTGTGGCAATGGGACTAAAAAAGCCTTCGTACAGTCAAAGTACGGAATTTAGAACGGTCTTGTACAGAAATAATGACCACGATGGTACACAAGTTACCACACAAGTTACCACACAAGTCAGCACACAAGTCAGCACACAAGTCGAAAAAATGATACAAATATTTGATACGGATACAAATACTGTGCAGGATTTGATGCAGTTATTAAACCTGCGTGAACGTGGTACTTTTTTCCGCAACTACATTCAACCAGCATTAAAACTCGGATTGATAGAAATGACCATACCCGACAAACCTAACAGCCGACTGCAAAAATATCGCTTAACGGCGAAAGGCATTATATTGAAAACAAAAATAACTCAGAAATAACCAAAAACAGTTTCTACACCATTTTTGAAATAGAAAACCGGAATAAAGTAAACAAATAGTATGTAATTTTATAATCATGAGAGATATAGAAGATTATTGTGAAAAATGGAGGCAAAAAAGTTTTGAAGACATTCAGGTTGCCATCAGAATAAAAAAGGTTGTGGAGATCATCCAACAATATGAACATCATAGCATTTTGGAAATCGGATGCGGGTTTGAACCGTTTTTTAAATACTTTGACGATTATCAACAGATGACTGTAGTTGACCCGTGCAATGAATTTATCAATAATGCAAAGGAATTGTCTGCCGGTAATCAACGAGTTCGATGTATTCAGGGTTTTTTAGAAGATCAAATTGCATTGCTGAATAGGGGGGGGGGGCAACATTTTGATTTTGTGATACTTACAAGCCTTCTCCATGAAGTTGAAAATCCATCTGATTTTTTAATCAAGTTGAAAAGTGTTTGTAACCCACATACGGTAGTTCATGTCAATGTGCCTAACGCCTATTCATTTCATCGGCTCTTGGCTAAAGAAATGGGGCTTATTCAGGAAGTCTTTGACAAATCCGACAGGCAAATCATGCTTCAACAGCAAACTATGTTCAGTATGGAATCCCTTTCGGAATTGTTGCGTCAAACCGGTTTCAAAACATTGGAACAGGGAACTTATTTTGTCAAGCCTTTTACGCATGATCAGCTGTATCGTATGCTTTCAAGCGGCATTATTGATGAAAAAGTACTTGATGGTCTGTTTCAAATGGACAAATATATGCCGGAATATGGCTCTGAAATTTATATCAATTGCAAGTTGGAGTAATTATAAAATAACAAAAAATATTTCATGTTATGCTCAAAGAACATTATCTTTGTAAAACATAATTATTTTGTAAAAAATGCTTGAATTTGTGGATAGAATATCGGAACAGGAAAGGTTACGCAAGGTGTTGAACCGTGCAGATTCGTCTTTTATTGTTCTTTATGGACGGCGGCGTTGTGGTAAATCGCGGTTAATGAAACAGGTTTTGCGTGCTGGCGATTGTTATTTTATGGCAGATCAATCGGAAGCTACGCAACAACGTGTTCTGTTGGCAAAAATTTTAAGTGGCGCTGTAGAAAGTTTTGACAAAGTAATTTATCCCGATTGGGAGTCGCTTTTTGAAACGTTTAATCTGCGTTTGAAACAGCGGATAACCATTTGTTTGGACGAATTTCCATATTTGGTCAAAAGTTCTCCTGAATTGCCTGCTGTTATTCAGAAGTTGATGGACAAAAAAGACCGCCTGAGTTTCAACTTAGTGATTTGCGGTTCTTCCCAGCAGTTGATGCACGGTTTGGTGTTCGACAGTGCCGCTCCGCTTTTTGGCAGAGCAGACGAAATAATGAAAATCAAACCTATGCAGGCAGGTTATTTGCAGGAAGTTTTAAATATTTCTGCTGTCGAAGCTGTAATGGAGTACAGTGTTTGGGGGGGAATTCCGCGTTATTGGGAATTACGGCTAACCGAAAAAACACTTTTTGAAGCGCTTGCATATCATTTATTTGATTCTCATGGAGTGCTTTATGATGAACCGTTGCGCTTGTTTCTTGACGATATGCGCGACACGGTACACTCGTTTACCATCCTTTCGCTGATAGCTGCAGGATGCAATCGTTTGTCGGAAATAGCGGCAAGATTGGAAAAACCGGCAACACATCTTTCCGCTCCATTAGAAAAATTGTTGATGCTCGAATATGTGGAACGTATAGTGCCGTTTGGCGAAAATCCGAAAAACAGTAAAAGAAGTTTATACAAAATTTCCGACCCGTTTTTGCATTTTTATTTCCGTTTTGTTGTTCCTAATCGCTCTTTTATTGAAATTGAACAAACCGATATGGTAATCAACCGCATAAAAGAACAGTTTGCCGGTTATGCGGCGTGGTATTGGGAAAAACTTTGCCGTGCATCCGTTCCGTTTTTAAATATTGACGGAATTAAGTTTAATGTCGCATCAAACTATTGGGGAACTCCTGTAAAAAATAAACCGATTGAAATAGATGTAGTTGCCGAATCGCAGGATGGAAAATACTTACTGCTTGGCGAATGTAAATGGCAGGATAAAAAACCAGATGTACTGCGAATTCTTGCAGAATTGGAAGAAAAAGCCGCATTACTGCCATTTGCCAAAGACAAGACGCTTGTTCCTGCGCTTTTTTTGAAAAATAAACAGGAAACGCTAACAAGTGTAATCGTGTTTTATCCTGATGATATTCTGACAGTATTAAAAAGACAATGAAACACAAAAGAACAACGCTCATCATATTGCTAAGTACCATACATCATATAACCGACGTTTATATATATTCGTTTAGTGATAATTCTCTGCGCTTTGCGCAATTAATCACTAACAATTAATCATTAACCATTATTTATATCTGATTGCAAACAAGTGGTAAAGTTATTGAATAACATATTAAAGCTGTTGAGGAAATTTCTCAATGCCGATATTGTAAAAGTTTTTTCTCTCACATCGGTTTCCACTTTGGTGAGAATGCTTACCGGATTAATAAGCGTTAAAGTGGTATCGGTACTTATTGGCGCTTCAGGCATTGCGCTGATGGGGCAATTAAACAGTTTTACTACCATTGTCATGAATCTTGCTACCGGAGGAATTAACAGCGGGGTTACCAAATATTTAGCGGAAGACAAGGAAGATCCTCAAAAAATACGGCAGTATCTTTCTACGGCATTTAAAATCACCCTGTTTTGTTCGTTTTTGGTGGGGCTGTTTATGATTGTGTTCAATGGTTTTTTGAGCGCCGTCATTATGAAATCTGCCGAATACAGATATGTGTTTGTCATTTTTGGCGTCACCGTTTTTCTTTATACCATTAACAATTTATCGTTCTCTATTATTAACGGGTTTAAAAAATTCAGGCTTTATGTAAAGATTAGTATTACCAACAGTATTATCGGGTTGATATTTACTTTGTCGCTGGTTTATTTTTGGGGATTGAAGGGCGCCTTAATCGGCGCAGTAACTTTTCAAAGTATCATGCTTCCCATTAGTTTATGGATGGCTCGCAAAGAGTTTTGGATGAATATACAATTTTTTAAATCAAAATTTAGCCGTGCGATCACGAAGAAATATTCTCATTACACGTTGATGGCTTTTGTTACCATGGCAACTGTGCCTGTGTCGCAACTTATTCTGAGAGGGTTTGTGATTACTCATATTTCAGCGGTAGAAGCCGGATGGTGGGAAGCCATGAACCGAATATCACACATGTACCTGATGGTTATTACGTCGTCATTTGGCGTTTATTATTTACCACGATTATCTGAACTAAAAGAAAATTTTGAGCTACGGCATGAAATTTTTAAAGCCTATAAAGTCATACTTCCTATACTTTGCGCAGGGTTTGCAGTTATTTATTTTATGAGATTGCTGGTAATCAAAATACTGTTTACTCCTGAATTTTATCCCATGCAGCAATTGTTTATCTGGCAGTTGGCAGGCGATTTATTTAAAATAGCCAGTTGGCTGGTGGCTTTTTTGATGTTAGCCAAATCAATGACCAAAACATTTATTATTACCGAAATTCTTTCTTCAGTTCTGTTTGTTGGTTTGTCTTTTCTGTTTATCAGCTTCAACGGCGTTGTGGGTATTACGCAGGCATATATGATGAATTATATCATCTACACTTTGATCATGTTTGTGATTTTTAGAAAAATAATGTTTGCTCGCCAATGAGCGCTGAAATTGCTATATACACTTCATCATTAATTTGCAAATAATTAACAAATAATAATATACGAGCATGTTGTCGGAAAAGTGTTTAAATACTGTTTTTAATAAGTGGAAGCATTATATCAAAAAAGATATTCAACAAAAGAACATACCTCGAGCAATAAAATCTCTTTCCATTTTGAGTGATTTGAAATTCAGATTTCGTTCTGAATACTATGATCAGGATATTGAAAATTTTATCGGAACATTAAGTAACCAAATATTTCCAACCCCTTCTAATTATTCGGCAAAAGAGAATCATGTGGTCATGACAGATTCTTCAGCCTGGGATTATCATGCATTAAGCATACATTACACGAGAGCCCTTATGAGCATGGGGTTAAACATTCTGTATGTAATCATACCTTCTGTGATGACGAAACCTGATCAGATTTTAAGAGAATTGAAAGAATACGGGAAAGCTCAAATTTATATCTTTGGTCAGAACGGGAAGGATATTTTAGAGCAAATTGTGGATTTACATCATACCATAGTTTCTTTTCAGCCCGCCAATATTTTTACTCATTCGTTTTCCGTTATAGATGCGATTGTATTAAAGGCATTGCACGTTCCCGTGAAATATCAAATTTCTTTTGCTGATATTGATTATTGGTGCAGTACATCATCATCAGATTATTTGATTGAATTTTATAATTGGGGTGCGACATTGTCATGTAAATATAGAGGAGTTCCCAAAGACAAAATATTAATGCAGCCGTATTATCCGATTGAACTTAGTGCTCCATTCTGTGGATTGCCTGTGGTGGATGAGAATAAAGTGGTCATTTTTTCCGGAGGGACGTCTAATAAAATCAAGGATCAGGAGAGTACCTTTTTTAAATTGGTATTACGGTTGCTGGATGAGAATCCTTTAGCAGTTGTCTTTTATGCTGACAGAGACAATGCACCATTCATTAAGGAGTTTATTGAGAAGAATAAACTTCAAAGTCGTTTCTTTTTAATAGGATACAGGTCTGATTTAAAGTCTGTTTTTGAACGAATTGATATATATCTGGATACTTATCCGGTAGGAGGAGGGCTGATGGTACAGTATGCAGCCGTGAACAGACGTCCTGTACTTAATCTGAAATCGCCTGCTACGTTACTTGATTATTTTGAATACGACGACCATGGAATACGTTATTGCAGCGAATATGAAAACATTGACGACTTGTGCAGGGAAGCGAAGATATTAATTGAAAATGAAAGTCACAGGAAAAATGTGGGTTCAATTCTTGAAAAGAAGATAATATCCGAAACTGAATTTAATCATGCAATTTCAAGAATAATAACAGATAAGAAGACAGATTACAATTTTACAGAAATCTCATTTGATTATGAATCTTTCAGAAAAAATTTACATAAACAACTTTTTGATAAAAGACAAATCAGGAGTTTAGTTGGTAATTTGTATTCTCATTATTCATATAAATATTTGATCAAATTTCCATATATCCTTGTTTTTTATGGAACTTTTTTGAAAATATTAAAAAAAATTGAGGAATTGACTTCTCCAAAAACAGTTAGAAATAAGTTAAAATAAACTGATACAAAAAAACAAAAAGAATGCCTAAACTCTCAATCATCACTGTCAATTTGAACAACGCCGAAGGTTTGCGCAAAACCATAGAAAGCCTTGTTTATCAAACATTTAATGATTACGAATTCATAGTTGTTGATGGCGGATCAACCGATGGAAGCGTTGACGTAATTCAACAATATGCAGATAAAATCACATGGTGGGTAAGCGAGCCCGACAAAGGGATTTATCATGCAATGAATAAGGGAATTTTGCAGGCTAAAGGAGAATATTGCCAATTTTTGAACAGCGGGGATTGGATCATCGATCATCATGGGCTACAATTGGTTTTCGATAAAAAACCTGATGAGGATATATGTTACTGTGATGTTCAAAACGGAAAGAAAAAATATGTTTTTGCTGACCGGTTAAATTTGTTAACCTTTTTTGAAGGCTCCATTTCGCATCAGGCGTCCTTTTTTAAACGTTCATTATTTACAACTTACGGCTTATATAATGAAGAAAATAAAATTGTTTCCGATTGGGAGTTTTATATCAAAACCATCATTATTTCACAATGCAGTTATCTGCATATTCCGGTTTTGTTGATTTATTGTGATGTCAACGGAATAAGTTGGAATTCAGGAAATCGTGAAATACTTGAAGGTGAACGGACGAAAGTAATCAAGGAATATTTTCCGGAAATGTATGAAATTTATCAACAATTTCGTTTTCTATATAATAAAAATCGTCATTATCACAATTCGAGGCTGATTCAATTGATTGTAAAACTGCAATCATCGGCTTTATATAGAAGAATAAGAAAAATAAAAAACAGTTAATATGAATAAAAAACAAATATTTCTTGCTTTTCTTCTGTTGACTTCAATCAATTTTTGGTCGTTTCAAGGTAACAAATATCAGAATGTAATAGCTTTAGCACAACTTCTATTTTCAGTTTTTTTTATTTTTTATATAGCTGTTTTTCGAAAACAGCCCGGCAATATGTATTTTAAAAAGTATGTATTACTTTTTATGTTTTTGCCATTTTTGAGTATCTTACCTTGCTATGCTGTTCATGATCAGTCGTTATTTATTTCTATAAGGATAATGCTCATGCAACTATGCTGGCTTTTTTATTTTGTGTTGCATCGGTTTCAAATATCAGAAAAAGAAATATTGAAGATATTTATTTTTATCGGTTTCATTTGGACGTTTCTTGAGTTGGTGCAACAATTTACATATCCGACTTATTTTTTTTATAATCGCGGCGATACCTTAGAACGCGACATAGAAATACGAGGTGGTATTTATCGTTATATGATTGAAGGATTATTATTTGGCGTACTTGCTTTTTTTTATTTTTTGCATAAATTCTTCTATTCCAATCAGCAACGGATGAAAAATCTATTTTTCATGATATTCTTTTTATTGGGTATTCATCTCTATATGACAAGACAAGTAACGGTTGCCGTTTTAGCTTGCGTTTTTATTGCTCCGTTTTTTCTGAAAATTAATTTTAGAAAAAAAATCCTGTTTTTTTTAGGCGGTATTATTTTGATTGGAAGTATATATATCTACCGTGACATGCTTTTTGGCGAGTTAATTGAAAAGACGGGAGATCAAATGAATGAAGAAAATATCAGAGTCACATCCTATAAGTTTTATCTGAATTATTGGGATGATTGGAGCTGTTTTGTCTTTGGTAATGGAGTTCCACATTCAAATTCTTCTTATGGAACATATTTAATCAATTACCTTCAGAAGGAATTGGGGCTATACAGAAGCGATATAGGCATTGTTGGAGAATTAAGCAAATTTGGAATTATATATATTATTGTGTTTATCGCATTTTGTTTTTATTTCTTTCGTAAATCAAAAGAAATAAAGTTATATCTTAAATTATATTTTATTTTGATAATATTCAACTTGCCGATGAGTTTTCCTTTCTTTGAAGGTGGCGATTATCTAATCTTTTCGGTATTTTTTTATTTATGTGATCGGTCAATAGAAACTTCAAAATACAATACCGTATAAAATTTTGAGGATTAAACGTTATGATTTCAATTATTATTCCTGTACATAATATAGCGTCTTATATTGACAAATGTCTGCAAAGTATTTTACAACAGACTTATACGGAATTTGAAATTATTTTGGTAAATGATGGAAGTTCTGATGATTCATACAATAAATGTATTGTATTTAAAGAAAAAAATCCCTTACTTGATATTTTCATTATTAATAAACAACAAAATGAAGGAGTTACAGCAGCAAGGCGAGACGGTGTAAAAAAAGCAAAAGGAAAATGGATTACATTTGTAGATGGCGATGACACATTGCCGTCAGATGCACTGGAGAACTTAATAATGTATATGCACTCTGACGTTAGTATTGTGCTTGGTGCGCATAATCTTGAATTTGATGACAATACATGCACATATTCTCTTAATAAGAAAACAGGAAAATTTAATTATGCAGAATATATTAAGATGCTTCTAACAAATGACGTGCAAAATGCACCTTGGGCAAAATTGTTTCGAAAAGAAGTATTCAATGAATATGTGTTTGATTTACCGAAAGAGATTAAAAGTCAAGAGGATTTCATAATGAATATTAGAATTGCGGTTACGCAGAAAAATAATGTTGTGGTTATTGCAAAATCAGTGTATAATTATAAATATCACAGGGAAGGTTCTGCCATTACATTATATCGCCAAAAGTTAGACGTTGATTATGTAATTAAAATATTGAATTATTTAAGTTCTGCCTTTATAGACAATAACATGCATGAATATAATAAAGAGATTGCTACGCGATATTTGAATTCTATTTGGTATTTGCGAAAAAAAATGAACGATTTAACAAAAGAACAGGCGAAATATTTTAAAAGTAAATTCAAATTCATACTATGTAATACTACAAATTTAAAAAAAGTGACAAAAATTATTGTTTTATATTTATTGTTATTTGCCGGTTTGTTGAAAAATAAAAAGATATGAATAAATTTATGAATACTTGTGGAATTAGTATAATTATACCTGTCTACAACAGAGAAAAGTATATCGCTCAAGCTATAGACAGCATTTTGAATCAAAATTTTTCCGATATTTTGGAAATTATTGTATCAGATGATGGGTCGACGGATCAAACAATTAATATTGTAAAATCGTATAATGACAGTAAGATCAAATTGTTGGAAAAAGAAAGAGATTGTAAGGAACAGGGAGCTGCTTCTGCTCGAAACAGAGGACTGGCGGTCGCAACACAACCATATATTTGTTTTTTAGATTCAGATGATTATCAACTGCCCGGATTCTTAGAAGCGATGATAAATGGAATAACCTCTCATAGTTGCTATGACTTTGCATTTTGCAGATCATTGATACAGAAAGAGAAAGGAGGAATAATAAAAGTAGAACCATGGACGAGGTG
>Ga0082212_10013022_pt1 | contig 10432 bp, 8 predicted proteins | sample TergutNt197P3_FD_71548 | JGI IMG/M metagenome (GOLD analysis project Ga0082212, IMG submission 71548) | Neocapritermes taracua P3 segment gut microbial communities from Petit-Saut dam, French Guiana - Nt197 P3 | ecosystem: Host-associated > Arthropoda: Insects > Digestive system > Gut ...
TCCGAAGGTCCAGACCGACTGGGTATGGGAGATCAAGTACGTCAAGGAATCGGATGCGGGGAAAAGGTCGTTGATAGCCCGGAAGAAAAAAGAAGCGCTGGCGCAGTTGCACCGGTATAAAAATTCACAGAAGTTCAGTGATAGAAAGGACGTCCGCTATTTGGCGGTGCTGTTTATCGGCAAGAAGAAGTACTGGATGGAAGAAATAGGATAAAAAAATGAATACGCGGAAATTAGCAAGCATCACAATTAAAAATCTTTTCGCACTGCTGATTGTATCAGGGGGAGTACTGTCTTCGTGCGGGACTGTCGGTAAAAATAAAAAGAAATACGACTATTCGCAGTTTCCGCAGGGCACCGTCCTCGCAGGAAACATGAAAGACAGCAGGACTTTTTATCTCGTGCGCGAGGATGCCAAAAAAATGGTCGGCATCTGTTTTGTCGATGAAAATAAGGCTGTGGCCGAAACGGTTTCGTTTGATGCGGATTCCACGGGCGCAACCGCTTTCCTTCATGGAAAGGATGCGTGCCGCGGGAAAATGATGGTCGACCAGTCGTCGCGGGAAGTCATGATTACCCTTCCCAAAATTACAGCCTTAGACATTGAGCCTCAAACAATTCGTCTGAGTTATCTCAAAACGATTCCCCAAATGGCGGATTGCCCCGAACACTTTAAAAAACCTGTTTTCAATCAGATCATGGCCGACAAAGACATTCAGTACGGAACGGCTCGCGGCTATTACAATTCCAAACCGTCCGACTATATTTCAAAAGAAGACTACAGGCAATGGTTTGAAGAAATGGCCAAATCGTACAGAGAATCTGTGGTAGAGCAGGGCATGAAGGCGCTTCCCTTGCATCTTGACATGTATCGCCCCGCAAATAATACGGCAAGCAAATCACCGTTAGTTCTTTTCATTCATGGCGGGGCGTTCTTTTTTGGAGACAAGGAAAACAAGCTGCAACAAATATTAACGGACGAATTGGTTAAAAGGGGTTTTATCGTGGCATCCATCAACTACCGACTGGGCTCGTCGCTGTTGGGAGCAGGCGCGATTGAAAGGACTATTTACCGGGATGTGCAGGATGCAAGGGCTGCCTTGCGGTTTCTGATGCATCATCGCGAGGAATGGGGCATAGATGAAGAACAGGTCTACCTGGCAGGCAGCAGCGCCGGCGGAATCATCGCCCTGACTACCGCTTTCATGGATGAAAATGAAGTATATACTTCGACAAGCCAGGGCTTTTTGCGTTTGAGGGAGAACCTGGGCGGCCTCGACGGGTCGGGAAATGATCTGAAAAACAGTTTCAAGGTGGCGGGCGTGGTGTCGCTTTGGGGCGGCGTGACCAATCTGCAAATCGTCAATAATCAGATACCGACGTTATTGTTTCACGGTACCGATGATGATATTGTGCCCAACGGCGAGGGATTGCCTTTTAAAAATGCCATGGGTAACTTGGTACACCGTATCCTGTCGACATTCGGGAAGGTTTACGGTTCGCAGCCGATATATGACCGCTTGACGTCGTTGAATATCCCTGCAAGGTATATCCCGTTCGACGGTTACGGCCATGATGCGCATATTGAACCCGACGAATCGCTGAACGCCAACATGGACGTGATCTGCGAGGAAACAGTCGGTTTCCTGTTCGACAACGTATCCAAACATTACTTTAATTATCATTTTTCGGGTGACACGGTTGTCGATGTCCGAAAAAACGATGCAAAGCCGGTTTATCAACTTGTCAATCTGGGGAATGTTTCCGTTCAATGGCAGGCTGACGGGGGATTTATTACGGAGCAAACGAACGGTTCCATCCGCGTCATCTGGTATGGCTCAACTGAAACGGGAAGCGTAAAGGCTTGTATAACAAACACAAACGGCGTTTCGCACAAAAAAGAACTGAAAGTAAGGATAGAAAAATGACATCCCGTCGAAAATTTCAGCTATATTTGCAAGCAATTTATTAATTAAACATATAACAAAATGAAGAGAATTTTTTCACTGTTGCTGGCAGTTTGCGTGGCGCTGCCGATGTATGCACAAGTAAGGGGACATATCGCTATCCCCGATTTGAACGGTTATGTTACGTTGAAATGCGATTTCCACATGCACACGGTCTTCTCGGACGGATCGGTCTGGCCTTCGGTACGTGTTGGCGAGGCTTACCGCGAGGGGCTTGACGCCATTTCCATTACCGACCACCTTGAGTACCGGCCCCACAAGGACGATATTGTTGCGACGCACAACCGCTCGTATGAGATTGCCAAATCCGCAGCCGAGGCAAGTGGTATCCTGCTGATCAAGGGAAGTGAAATCACCCGTTCGATGCCTCCGGGACACGCCAATGCCATCTTCCTTACCAATTCTGACGCGCTGGATACACCCGAAGTGATGGATGCTTATCGCGCCGCTAAAGCGCAAAATGCGTTCATCTTCTGGAACCATCCCTGCTGGGATGCGCAACAGCCCGACACCACGCTGTGGTTCGACGAGCACACCCAACTGCTGCAACAAGGCTTGATGCTTGGCATTGAGGTGGTCAACGGCGGCGATTACTGCCCCGAAGCACATCGCTGGTGTTTGGAAAAGAAACTGACCATGATAGGCAACACGGATGTTCACGGGCCGATGCAGCACTTTGCCCCCGGCAAACACCGACCGATGACCCTCGTGTTTGCCCGCAACAGAACACCCGAAGCCATCCGCGAAGCGATGAACGAGCGCCGCACGGCAGTCTACAATGACGAGAACATCATCGGTGAGGAAAAGTACCTGAAAGAAATGTTCGAGAACGCGTTGGAGGTAGTGAAAATAGATAAAGGCAACAATGCTGTGCGCATCACGGTCAAGAACAATTCCGACCTGACATTCCACCTGAAAAAGACACAACATGACGCCCGCTTGGTCTATTTCCGCGAGTACACCATCGTGCCGAAGGGCGAGCATACCATCAACATCAGGCTGGAGGGAGGCGTAACAGGCGGCGACGTTAATTTCATCGTCGAAAATTTCCTCGTCCGACCCAATGAGGGGATGAGGTATTCGGTGAAGATTTAGTTGTCCGCGAATTATGCGAATTTACGCGAATTGAAAACTATCAACTAAACGACTGAAAACTGTGAGCTGAGGACTAGCTCTTGATACAAGCGTTGAATTGGGAGTCCCATGACGTTGTAGAATGAGCCTTCGATGCTGCAGACGCCGATGTATCCGATCCATTCCTGGATGCCGTAGGCGCCTGCTTTGTCGTAGGGTTTGTAATGTTCAACGTAATACGCTATCTCTTCGTCGGTAAGGTTTGCAAAAACGACTGACGAAGTGACGGAGAATGTCTTTCGGTGGCTCACCGTCATTAGTGTTACGGCGGTGATTACCTGATGTTTCCGTCCGGATAAGCGGTTTAGCATACGGATGGCGTCGCTTTTGTCGGACGGTTTTTCAATGATGTCGCCGTCGAGAACGACGACCGTATCGGCTGTAATGATCAGTTCGTCGGCCTGCATGGTTGCACGGTAGGCATCGGCTTTTTTTTGTGCAATAAAAACGGGAACCTCTTCCGGCGGTATTTGGAGCGGGTAGGATTCGTCGATTCCGGGAATCACACGAACCTCAAAGTCGATGTCTAACCCTTCCAATAGCGCTTTGCGCCGCGGGGAGTTGGATGCGAGAATGATTTTGTGGTTCATCCGAACGCCTCCATCTCCAACATCGCACAAAGCGTGTGATAGACAGGCAAATGAAATTCCTGTACCCGGTATACTTCCTGAGCGGGGACGCGGATTGTCACGTCGCAGACTTCACTGAGCCGACTCTCCTTTTCGCCTGTAAACCCGATCGTATGAACGCCCATCGCTTTTGCTACCTTGCAGGCATTGACTACATTGCGAGAGTTGCCGGTGGTTGACAGTCCGATGAGCGCGTCGCCCGATTTTCCGTAACCGAAAACCTGTTGTGCATAAACCATTTCGGGCTTCACATCATTGATGAAAGCTGTTGAGATGGCCGTCTGGCTAACCAACGAGATGGCTGGAATGGCCTGTTGCAGGTTTTCCGCAAGAAAATCGCCGTCATCAGGGAATGAGGATTTGAGCAAATGACGTTGCTCGGAACGCAACGTGCGTCGCAATTTGAATCCCTTCATCAACTCCCCGACAATATGTTCGGCATCGGCCGCGCTACCTCCATTTCCGCACACCATTATCAGTCCATTGCGATGATAACAGTTACTTAATAACCGATAAGCCGACAGCACACTTTCACTGCAGACCGTCAAAGAAGGGTAATGCGTGAAAAGCAGGTCGAACTCTTTTCTGACAATATCATTCATCATGTAAAAAAAATGTCCGCAGATTACTCAAAATCGGGCAGTAAACCAATGCGCCAATTTCCTGCGTAATCTGCTGACTATTAGTTTTGATTAGTTTTGATTAGGTTCTGAAAATCCTTCGTAAGCAGCTAATGTCGGACGACCTGTCCACTGGTGTGGCGCTTTCAAGCCCAAGGCAAAGGCCGCGTTGGCGGCTACGTCGAACATGTAAACCGTCTGTTGTACCTTGTAGTTTTGCTTGATGCCCTTCCCAAAGTAGATGACGGGGACGGTGAGTTCCTCCAGCGATTCGCCTCCATGTCCCTTGTTGAAACCGCCATGGTCGGAAACGACCATCACCAGCGTGTTGCTTTCCATACCGGCCTGCCGAATGCTTTCAACGATTTGTCCGACTAACGCGTCGGCTTTTGCAACGGCTTGCAGGTATTCGGGCGTGTTCTTGTAGCCAAACCCGTGTCCGGCGCCGTCAACATGGTCTAACTGAATAAAAAGAAATGTTGGTTTTTTGGCGGTGATATATTCACACACCTGATTAGTGGTTTCTTCCGGCGAATTGTAGGTGTTGTAACGATTGACTACCTGTTCCTGCAACAAATTTCCGAAGCCTCCCCAATGAAAGATAGCTCCCTGCTCGGCATCGGGAAGCTGTTCCCTGACGATGTTGAAGATGTTGGGAAACATGCCGAACCGGCTGTTGTCTACCGGCGGCATCCATTTGTTACGATCATTGGTGATAATGCCGGTAGCTTCGGGTCCGGCGCCATGAACCATCGACCCCCAGTTGGGGGCGCTGACAGTCGGCAAGACGGCACGCGCATCACGCTTGAAAGCCCCGCGGGCAATCAAGTCGTCCATGACCGGCGTACTCGCTTTTTCCAAACCTTCGCTGGTAAGCCCGTCAATACCGATCACTACTACATGCTCAAAAAGTTTTTTTCCGGACGTCTTGTTACAAGAATTACCGGTACACGATGGCAAAACACCTACTAAAACGGCGGCCATCAAAAAATGATAAATTGAAAATCTCATGAAAAAAATTAATTATGAATTATGAATTATGAATTACGAAGTAAAAAATATTTCTAATCGCTTGTTATTGTTGTTTTTTACTAATCGGTTTGATCAGCCAGATCATGTAGAGCCAGATGATGGCGATGACCGCCATGGCTGCCCATTGCGTCCCGAAAGCATCGGAGACCACCCCCAGGAGCGTAGCGATCGCACCGCCCGAAACGCCGACGATCAGTAACGAGGATATCTCGTTCGCTTTTTGGGGCAGGTGTTTCAATGCCAGCGAGAAGATGATGGCAAACAGGTTGGAATAGCCCAGTGCAACGATCACCGTAGCGGCCAGAATACTTACCTGCGACGAACTGAATAGCATCAGGACAAGGCCGGCAAGTACGAGTAGTGAACTGACGGTGTAGAATATCCGCTCGGAAACCTTCATCAACAGGATACCGCCCAGAAAAGCGCCTACCGCACGGACAATAAAGTAATAATAACTTTTCAACTGGTCGGCCTGCGGAATATCCGAAATGGCGGGAGCGCATTTTTCTACCAGGTACTTGGGCAAAGTGGCGTTCATGCCCACGTCAACGCCAACCAACACAAGAATACCGATGAAAAACATCAGTATCTTTTTATCTTTCAGCAGGGCAAAAGTAGCGCCAAAAGAAGTTGATTCGCTTTGCTCGCTTTCGTGAATGCGTGTAAACCAAAGCCATATACATGCCAAAAGCGTGACCGCTCCGAAAACAGGAAAAACGTAAATCCATCCCAGCGTCGTTCCGAACAGCCAAAAGGCAACGTTGGGGCCTAACCACGACGAAATCGCTTTCACAAATTGCCCTAATGTAAGCGTCCCCGTCTGTTTATCTTTAGAAACGACATTGGTAACCAACGGGTTCAATGCTACCTGAAGGATGGTGTTGCCGATACCTATGAATATAAATGCAATGACAATCGTCCCAAAATTATACGCGAAGAATGGAATAGACAATCCCACCACCGTGATCAGAAAACTGAGGATAACCGAATTTTTTCGTCCGCGACGATTCATCAGGAAACCTGTTGGGATTGACAGGATGAGAAACCAGAGGAAACACGAAAGCGACAACATGTTTGCCGTCGTATCGTTCATCCCGAAATCATCTTTTACATAGTTGATGGCAGTACCGATAAGATCGACGAAACCCATGATGAAAAAGCCGAACATCACAGGCAATACTGCTGAAATTGAATGTTTTTTTGTTTGCATAATACTTATTAAATTAATTACTAATTACTAATTACTAATTACTAATCTCTAAACGCTACTAACCAACGAATTCACTGCTACCGACAGGGCGGCATAATCGCCAATGCTTTCGCCTAAGCCTGCCGGGACGATTTTACAGACACGGCGGGCGTGGATGATCGTCTCCTGCTCGATGACTTCCTGCATGGCCGGTTCAATCAGATTTTGTGCGCGACAATAGATGCTTCCCAATACGATGATTTCGGGATTCAACACGTCGATACATATCGACAGGGCTTTGCCGAGATAACGGGCACATTCCCTGTAGATTTCTGTTGCCAGCGGGTCGCCCGAACCAGCTGCTTCCGCGACGGTTTTGGCCGTCACGAGGTCTAATTCGTTCAAGTTGTTGCAAAACGAAACTTTTTCGCCCATCTGTAGCTTTTCCATCACTTTGACGCGCGCCAACTGTGCGATGCCGCCCCCACTGCAAAATCCCTCGAACGAACCGGCTTTGCCGTATCCTACGGGTCCTGTATTTTCGAGGCGGATATGTCCTACTTCGCCGGCATTGTCGTTGGTTCCGGCATAAAGCCGTCCGTCGAAGATCAATCCCGCGCCCATACCGGTACCGAAAGTCATGAAAATGACGTTGTTATACCCCTGTGCGGCGCCGAACTTCCACTCTGCAAGCGCACAGGCATTGGCATCGTTCTGAACGGCGGTTTTCACCCCAAAACGCTTCTCAAAATATTCAACAATAGGGATATTGTCCCATCCCGGCAGGTTGGGCGGCGACATGATCACGCCTTTCTTACTGTCTAATGGCCCGCCACAACTGATGCCGATGGCTGAGGTGTTGTCGGCGTTCAGGCCGTTTTTTTGCATGACGTCCGACGTTGTGAACAGTAAGTTGTCGATCGTTTCGTTCACGTGGGTCGTGTCGAATTTCACCTTGTCGACGATGTCAATGCTGCCATCATCGTTGATTCGCCCGTATGTCACGGCACATTTCGTGCCCCCAATGTCTATTCCAATTACATTCATCCTTTTATTCTTCCAATAAGTTAACTATTCTGATATTTCCTGACTGCGAGTCGATACGCAATGTTTTTATTTCAAAAGCTTTTATGTTTCCGTTCCACTGGAAATCAACCGAAGGCAACCGAAGTGTTACGGCTGTATCTTTTCCCATCGTCTCTACTAGGCGAACGATGCCGTCGTCACTTCCTGTTTCGGATACTTTCAAGGCGGTAACGATCACGTTCGGCGCATTGACCGACATAAATGAGCCAGACTTGCTCATCTTTCCTCCGTGGATACCCTGATAAATGACCGCAGGCGGCGCGATAAACTCTTCGGCGATACGCGGTGCGTTGATGTCCTGCCAGCTTCCCTTGTGAGGCGTCAGCAGCAGACGCATGGTTTGTATGCCCTGGTCCTGCCAGTAGCATTTGCCATCGGGATCCATATTTGCCAGTGCGCCCGGCCCATGATGGGCGTAGGGAGCCGAACGGGTAACGGTGATACGCATGTCGTTTTTGTTGATGCTGTATCCGTACTTGGCGTCGTTGAACACCGTCAAGCCGTAAGCATTGGCGCCTTGCTGGCCTGTCACGTCAATCCAGCGTTGGCCTGGCTCTTCTCTGCCGTCGGCTTCCCTGACGATAAAGCCGTAAGGTATTTCGTAGGTGGCTTTGGATGCTTCCACATCAACGGGGAAGGAGAACTTGAGCATTTTCAATTTCTCGTGCCAGTTGAGTGTTACACGGGCTTCAATATTTCGCGAACCTGCCGTCAGCATCCAGTCGACCGACAAGCTGGAATCGCCGTAAACGCTTTCAACGCGGACTGCTGCGCGCAGTGGCCCATTCTCAATCACTTTCAGCTTCGCATGGCCGAACGCCCCAATCTCGCCCCGGGTGGTATAGTTGTATGACCCGGGTATACTTTTTGTAAAGTCTACTACTTCGTGACTCCACGTGTCGCTCGGATCATCGATAATAATGCCTTTGCATCCTGTTGCACCGTTCTTGAACACTTCCTTGCCGGTTTCCTTGTCGAAGATGCCGATCAGTCCGTCAGCAGAGAAGGTGATGCGGAAAAATTCATTTTCGAGGCGGTTGTTCGCAGCGCTTACCTTCGATTCGGGGCTGTTTTCGCCTTTGCGGACGCGTATCTGACGATAGCCCATCGCGGGAATTGTCGTGTTGACCAAGTAGCGTCGGCGTCCGGTGACGGACTGTGCCTGAACAATTTGCGATGGCAATGTCTCATCCCGTTCATTCGTAACAAGCGGGTTCGGTTTGTTGTTCAGGTCGTATTCCACATTGGCCTTGACCTCCCATGCGTGCGGATTGAACACGACCACATACTCCGATTCAGGGTCTTCCGCAGGAATCTGCCATTCTAATTTCTGCATCGCCATTGCCTTTGTGGTATTGGCAATATTGAGGGCGTAATTGTGGCCTTCGCGGGCATCTTGCGAGTGGTCGAACACGGAAGTACCTGCCAGACTGTCGTGGAACTGCATCAAAAGTACCTGTTTCCACGCATCGGTAAACTTTTCTTTCGGATACTGCGCGCCCCAGAAGGCTGAACCGAGACCCGCTATTTTTTCGGCTGTGACTAAGGCAAACTCCGACTGGCGGTTGTTTTTCTTGATTTCTACATCGGCAGTAAAGCAGCCGACGGCATGAAACTGAAGGTCGTCCTTCACTACCGGAAGCGTCAGGGTCTTGTCATCGCGCATATCGCTGAAATATTTGTCGATCGTGCTGTAAGTGATGGTCGGGGCGCCTTTTTCTTTTTTCAAGGTCTCAATAGACTGGATGGTGATTTTCGTCGGGCCGCCGCCATGGTCGCCTACTCCGTAGAAAGCCATGAACGATTTCATCGGCTGACTGTCCCTCAGTTCCAGAATCTGTTCGATCCGCCGGTTGATGGTTCTGCCTTCATTATAACTTTCCTGTATGCGATAGGTAAGCACCCGTGTGCCATCCGGACTTTCCCACCAGAAAAGGTCGGCGGGTATCGTCTTTTCGTGCGAGCCGGGACGCATAAATACATAATTGTTCATCCCTTGCAGCGTAAAGATTTGGGGTAACGTCCAGGCATGTCCAAAAGAATCGGGATTGAAAGCCACTTTGGCCCTTGTTCCCAGCAGCCGTTGCATCGTCAACTGCCCGTATAGCCCCTGTCGAACCATGGCTTCGCCCGAAGGGATGTTCACGTCGGGCTCGACCCACCATCCACCGACCACGTTCCACCGGCCATCCGTGATCCTTCTTTTGATCTCCTCCAGCATCTGGGGATCATTGTCGGCTACCCACTGGTAGAATTGGGCCGAACTGGAAGTGAAAACGACGTCCGGCGTTTCATTCATCCGGTCGAGCGCCGAGCGAAATGTGCTGTGTGTAACGGAAATACCTTCATGCCAGGGCCATAACCATACCGGATCAATATGCCCGTGACCAATCATATAAAACTTATAGGTCGATGCATTTTTAGGCCAGGCCGGTAGAGGAGATGCTTTTGCGATCATTGAAGTCAACGGCGTCAGGGCAAAAGCCGCAGAGCCGGCAACCGTTCGTCTGATAAAATTTCTGCGTGTAATCAATTCATTTTTATTCATTTCTTATCGTTGTTAATTAATGCGTGCTCTTGAAAATTTCGCCAAAGGTACGACATATTATTTACTATAACAAATAGAAACGAAAATCCGGCCCCTTAATCCGGTTGTGTACTCCTATTCATACTTCTTCCATCCAGTACTTCTTCTTGCCGATAAACAGCACCGCCAAATAGCGGACGTCCTTTCTATCACTGAACTTCTGTGAATTTTTATACCGGTGCAACTGC
>Ga0082212_10013023_pt1 | contig 10432 bp, 9 predicted proteins | sample TergutNt197P3_FD_71548 | JGI IMG/M metagenome (GOLD analysis project Ga0082212, IMG submission 71548) | Neocapritermes taracua P3 segment gut microbial communities from Petit-Saut dam, French Guiana - Nt197 P3 | ecosystem: Host-associated > Arthropoda: Insects > Digestive system > Gut ...
TGCCATCTTGTCGGCACAAATGCTATCATTAAGCGACGAATCGCTGCAAAACCGTCTGAACAACTACAAAGAAAATTTGAAAAAAAAGATTGTAAAAGCCAATGCAGAATTAGCGAACTTAAAGTTCAATTACAAGACCAATTGATGAAAATTTACCACCGACGCCAAACTTCGGTTGTCCGAATCGGAGATACGCCTGTGGGAGGCTTGTATCCGATACGCATTCAATCCATGGCGAACGTTTCGACTATGGATACGGATGCCGGCGTCGAACAGGCCATACGGATGATTGAAGCAGGCGCCGAATATATCCGCTTTACGGCACAAGGCGAGCGCGAAGCGCGTAATTTAGGTAAAATCAGACAGCGACTCAATGACCAAAGGTATCATACCCCTTTGGTAGCCGATATTCATTTCAATCCCAAGGCAGCCGAAGTAGCGGCTGAATATGTCGAAAAAGTACGTATCAATCCCGGAAATTTTACCAAACAAAGTGGCAACACAGACAAAGATTGGGATGCCGGAATCCGGAAAATTCGCGAGCGATTGATTCCTTTTCTCGCATTGTGCAGGCATCGTGGTACGGCTATCCGTATTGGCGTAAACCATGGATCGCTTTCAAACCGTATCATGCATCGATATGGTGATACGCCCGAAGGGATGGTCGAGTCGTGCATGGAATTTCTCAGGATATGTAAGGAAACCGTTTTTGATGACGTCGTGATTTCGGTCAAGTCTTCCAATACGGTTGTAATGGTAAAGACAGTACGTTTGCTTGTACAGACAATGCAAGCCGAAGGGATGCAATATCCGTTGCATTTGGGCGTGACCGAAGCGGGCGATGAGGAAGACGGACGTATCAAAAGCGCTGTCGGGATTGGTGCACTGTTAATAGACGGGATTGGTGATACGATACGTGTTTCATTAAGCGAACCACCTGAAGCCGAACTGCCTGTTGCACGTAAATTAGTCGATTATATCCTTGAACGCGAAAATCTTGATTTCAGCGGTTGTGCAAATAATCGAGATTTAAAGATTGCTGATGATACGTTGAATAAAGACTTTATGCGACAGGTACGTTCTATCGGCAAGGTTGGCGGTCAGCATCCTCCTGTTGTAATCTCTGACAGACGGAGCGGTGATTTCTCGGTCGATGCTGCGAATCCTCCTGACTTTCTGTATATCGGCGCCGAAACGCACAATCTTCCTGATATTTCTATCCCTTTATTGATTGATATAGACCATTGGAATAATCAGCCAAATACTTATCCCTATTTCTATGCCACGGATTTGGACAAACTGAAAATAAACAAGGCCGCTTTGAAATTCCTTGAATTGACTTGCCCGGAACCTGATGATGCGCTTTTGGAAATACTTCGTAGCGATACAACTATTGTGGTTGTGCTGAAATATATACCGGTTTACAGTGTTTTTATGACACGTATGTTTGTATGTTGTTTGATAGCAGCAGAATGCGATGTGCCGCTTATACTGCGCTGTGATTATCAAGAACCGGACCGTGAAAGCCTCCAAATCAAAGCCGCTGTTGATTTCGGTACACTTTTGACTGATGGAATCGGCGCCGGGTTATTTTTATGCAATGACAAACCGGCGCCTTGCTTGACAGACCGTACCATGTTCAGCATCCTGCAAGCCACCCGCCTGCGTATCAGTAAAACCGAATATATTTCCTGCCCGGGCTGCGGACGTACCTTGTACGACCTCCAAACAACTATCGCCCGGATAAAAGAAGCCACCTCACATCTGAAAGGCCTGAAAATAGGCATTATGGGGTGTATAGTCAATGGGCCCGGCGAAATGGCCGACGCCGACTACGGTTATGTAGGGGCAGGACGTGGACGTATCAGCCTGTATAAAGGCAAAAAATGTATCTTGAAAAATATTCCCGAAGAAGAAGCGGTAGAGCAGTTGGTAGCGCTTATTAAAGAGAATGGAGATGACCGGGAATCTAAAATTGAATAATTAAATTTACAATAATCATATAAAACAAATGATGACATGAGAAAAACAATAGCAAGAAATATTACCATCGTATCGGCAATTTTTGTGGTCGTGTTTTCTATTATGTTGATAACAAACTATTTTCAAGTAAGAGGTGCAAACCCTCTTCAGACAGAAGCAATAAATATTTTAAAGCTACTGAATGATGAAGGTGCAAATAGTCCTGAATTAAAAGAACAAATACGCACACTTGACCTACTGGCACGTAAAGCATATTTTATCAGTCATGAACGATTGATGGCGGGCGTTTATATTATGATAGGAATGGTGATCATTTTAGTGGTGTCTTTACGTTTTTATTATGCCGAAGTAAGAAACATACCTGATAAAGAGATAGACCCTATCGACGATTGGGCAATTAAGACTTCTGTCCGCAAATATGTGAAGTGGATTGGTGGGGGATTGATTGTGGCTGCATTGGGATTTGCATTTTTTACATCCCCTTGGTTGAAATATTTAAAAACTGATCCCACTACACAAACCACTCTGACGGAAGCGCAAAATCTGTCGGACAATGCTGAAAATGTATCGTATATAGAGCCTTTGAGTGAAGATGTAGCCATATTGGAATTGAGTCTCGGAGAAATTCAACCGGAAGAAACAAATGCCGAGTCTATATCGGCGATAGAAATATCCAATGTGACGCACAATAGTTTCAGAGGCAATAATTCACTCGGCATAAGCACTGCAAAAAATGTGCCCACATCATGGGATTTAGCGTCGGGTACAAATATTTTATGGAAAGTGTCTGTGTTACGTCAAGGGTTTAATTCGCCTGTGATCAACGGAAACAAAGTTTTTGTCACAGGCGCCGATTCCGAAGCACGCGAATTATATTGTTATGAATTAAATACAGGCACACTACTGTGGACATTATCAGCCAACAACATTTCCGGATCTCCGGCTCAAATGCCCAGGACATCGAATGATACAGGTTTGGCTGCCTCTTCAGTAACTACCAACGGCCAACAGGTATGCGCCATATTTGCTTCGGGTGACCTCATCTGCGCCGATATGAACGGCAAACAACTGTGGGTCAAAAACATGGACGTACCCCAGAATCATTATGGTTATGCTTCTTCGTTGCTCTCGTATGAGAACACACTATTTATCCAATATGATAATCAAAACATTCTCAGAGTGATTGCATTGGATATGGCGACTGGTACTGAACGATGGAGCAAAGTACGTACTGAGAAACAACCATCATGGAGTAGCCCAATAATGGCAATTGTCGACAACAAACCACAACTAATTCTGGTTGGCACTCCAGGCATTACCTCTTACAACCCAAGTACCGGAGAGCAAAACTGGCGTGTGGAAGGCATGTCGGGAGAGCCTGCGGCAAGCCCCGCATTTGCAAATGGAGTCGTTTTTGCAGCAAGTGAATATGCAAAGATGGTTGCCATCGATGCGGCCGACGGCACTATTCTTTGGCAAAACAATGAATTTTTGCCAGAAATAGCTAGCCCGGTAGCAACAAGAGATTTTGTGTTTATCGCAACGACTTACGGAGTAGTAGCCAGCTTTAATGCACAAACCGGAGAGATGATAAAATATTTGGAGTTAAATACTAATTTTAACTCTTCACCCATCATTGTTGAAGGAAAAATCTATCTCACCTGCACGGAAGGTAAAGTATTTATTTTTTCTGCAAATAGCGATTTCAGTCTGATAAATTCCTTTGATACGGGACAAAAAATGTTTGCCACCCCTGCATTCACAGACAGAAAAATTGTAATTCGTACAGAAAACAGTATTTATTGTGTGGAAGCGAAATAATTAATACACCGATTACATATCGTTTTGCAAAAGTATTAAGTTTATTATTTTTGCAGTCAAAAACAGTTAGACTATTAAACAAATAATCCATAAAATATGAATGCCTATTTATTTTTAGCCACCGGCTTCGAAGAAATCGAAGCAATTACAACAGTAGATATATTACGCCGCGGAGGAGTAAAAGTAACTACAGTATCAATTACCGGCGAACATGCCGTATGTGGACTACATCAAATTCCGGTTACGGCCGATATACTCTTTGAAGACGCAGACTTTGCCGACGGCGATGCCTTTATTCTTCCGGGCGGAGGTATGGGCAGCCAAATGCTGAACAAGAATGAGGCATTAAAGCAATTACTTGTCTGCAAGCATGAGCAAAACAAATGGATTGCTGCAATATGTGCAGCACCATTGGTATTAGGCGGATTAGGATTAGTCAAAGAGAAGAAAGCGACATGTTATCCGGGCATTGAACCTCAACTGACCGGAGCTATTCTTACACACGAGCCGGCTGTAATCGACGGCAATATCATTACAGGAAAAGGACCCGGACTTGCTTTTTCTTTCGGCTTAACGATTCTTTCCGCTTTGCAAGGCCATGAGGTAGCTGATAAGGTAGCAGGCGATTTGCTTTTATTATCCTAATTTTAAAAAAACAGGGGATACACAACATCATCCGGCACGAACTGTAGCCAACAGACTGGTTCATTAAAAAATATCTGCACCAGCCTGATATTTAGGTGTTTTATCATAAATCTCTTTGAACGCAAATGACACAAAAAATGTAGATCTGCAAAAATCAATGTCATCTGCGCGCTTTTTAAGACAGCCCCCTGATCCTTTTCCCGAAAATCATCGTTCCTACACGTATCATCGTACTGCCGTTGCGGATGGCAACCGGATAATCATCGCTCATTCCCATAGATAGTTCCGTGAATGAATCGCCTCCCCTACCCGATTGTTTGATCTCGTCAAACAATCCTTTCAGCCTTGCAAATTCGCGTTCGACCTGTCCGGTATCGTCTGTAAATGTAGCCATACCCATTAATCCGGCAATAATTATATGCGGATAGGATTCTAATTGATTTTCAATAAATAAATTCAGACATTCGTCCAACCCAAAACCATGCTTTGTTGTTTCTTCAGCAATATGCACTTCCAGCAACACACGGATACGGCGATTAATCCGGGCCGCCTGTTTCTCTACCTCCTCTAATAAACGCAATGAGTCAATACTCTGAATCGTATCTATAAACGGGACAATATATTTGACTTTGTTGGTCTGCAACGTACCGATAAAATGCCATTGTATATCGGACGGCAGCAACGGGTATTTGGCGATCAACTCCTGCACCCTGTTCTCCCCGAAAATCTTTTGTCCCGCATCGTAGGCCTGTTGCAGTACATCGACCGGACGAAATTTGGAAACGGCCACCAATGTAACATGCGGTGGCAAAGAGGATTTTAGTGTGTGTAGCTTTTGTGCGATATCCATTTTTATACAGTTACGAGTTACAAGTTACGAGTTTTTTGCGGGGGCTTCTAATAATTCTAAAATCAAGGCTTGCGATAGAGGCAAAAGCGGAGTTTACTTGAAGTAAATGAGCATTTTGCCGATAGAGCGTAACGTAGAGTTTGGGATTATTTGAAGTCTCCTTTCGTTTCCGCAGAAAAAGGAAACACGTCCATCAATGCCGTTTCCGTGATAGAAGCGACCGTATAATCGGCCATTGTCCCTTTCATTCCTTCTTCCACCACTTCCACTGCTTCGCGAACGGAGGAAGCCTGCGCCAGCATCTGTACGGCTGTCTTTTTCTCTGCTCCGCTCTTTTCGTCGAGTGTAATAAAAAAAACCTTTACCCGGTAATAACGGTCGCCCGCCGGATTAAAAAACAGTTCTGCCAGACGTGCGCGTTTGATATCTACTATGGTAAACTCTCCGGAAATATACGGCCGGATTTCTTCTATGATTCGTGCCTCAGCTTCGGTAAACGAAAGCGCATCGACCAAATACGGTTCGGTCACTCTTTTAGGCATTCCGCTCTCACCCGCCTTTTCATACGACACCTTACATTCAAACCAGTTGTTCATTGTTTATTAATACTGTTGTATTTCAATTATTTATTACAATATTTATCCAATTAATTCTTTTATTTGAAAATCCAACTTTGGCAAACTATTGTGGATAATTTGCCAAACTTCTTCGGCATCTACGCCAAAGTAATTATGTGCCAAAATATTTCTGAAGCCTTTTATCTTAAACCAGTCAATTTTATTTTCCGTAGCATCTATCAAATCATCCGACAGTTTTTCGACCATTTCGCCAATAACAATAAAATTCATCAAGCTTGCATCGAAGGCCTGATTTTTTTCTATAAAATCATTGGCAGAATCAAAGCCTGAACTGTACTGCTTTATTTTGTCTATGGCGTCAATCATGTTCAGCAGGCAATGATAATCTTTTCGGTTTACACTATACATAAATTGCATCGGATAAAATTTGTTGACGAAAAACAGGCTTAATATACTTTTCACGACAAATGTCAACATGTACGTGAAAAACCGACTGGATTTCTTCACGCAACAACATCTTTTTGTCGTACAAATCAGGCGTATTATCTTCAAATTCGACAAGCATATCCAAATCACTTACAGGCGTTTGTTCGCCGCGGGCATACGAGCCAAATATACCCAATTTTCTCAATCGGTATTTTTGACTTAAATGTTGCTTATTTGCCGTCAGATAATTTATTATTTGACTTTGTTCTATCATGATTGCTCTATTTTCAATGACACCGCTGCAAAGGTACAAATATTAATTAAAAAAATCTCCTCCTGCTTCCCCCATTCCCCTCCCGTTTTCCGCGAGCCTGCAAAGCAACCCACATTTAGAAACTGTTTAAAATATAATCATTAAAAAAGCAGGTAACAGAAAAGTGAAGATAAACAACTTACAATCAGTCTGTAATATGCCATTTTGCTGTGTTCTGCATTTTGTCTGAATTGCAAAAATGAGCAGGGTTAAGCATCGGTTACCTTACCTTTCCGTTACCTGTTTTTAAACGGTATGCGGTGATAATAACAAAACTGAAGTTTTAACATGCAGCATTTTACAGGCAAATATACGTGTTTTTTTGTGCGAATCTGAAAAAACAAGTAAAAAAAGCACGTTTGCGTTTTTTTTTCATCGGATTACTGCGTTTTGCTTCAAATCAAATAACTCAAACAGTATTAATTTTACATTATCAAAAATGAGTTATGGAAAAAGATTTGAAGGTGTCATTCTACCTGAAAAAGAATGAAACCGAAGCCAACGGAAAAGCGCCTGTAATGGGGCGTATCCGTGTCGGCACAACGGAAGCCTCCTTCAGTGCAAGGACAAAAATCAATCCCTCCCTTTGGGATACACGTTCAGGACGTGCACTTGGCAAAAGTCGGGAAACAACTCTGCTGAACAGGAAATTAGATGACATGAACGTGGCGATAAATACGCGCTACAGAGATTTGTTAGATGCCGATGAGAACTGTACGGCAAGGCAACTTAAAGCAGCCTTTCAAGGTATTTCTTCCAATCAGGCAACCCTGCTCCGGTATTTTGAGAAATATATACAGGAATTTGAAAAGCGTGTTGGGAAAGATCGGGGCGATTTCACACTTTTTGACTTGAAAAATGCAAAAAATCATCTTTCAAGATTTCTGAAAACCAATCGGAATATGCAGGATATTCTCTTTACATCCCTGACCGGTTCCTTTGTTGAAGAATATGATTACTGGCTGCGTGTAAAACTGCAACTTTCATGCGCAACGATTTTGGGATTAATATCCAAACTCAGGCGAATGATAAAATATGCCATGAGTGAAGGTATTCTTTCCTGTGATCCGTTTTATGAATACAAGCCAATTTATCCTAAAGCAAAGCAAAAATACCTTACACTTGCAGAATTGGAAAGTATTATCAACACCCCGTTCACAGATGCCAATCTGATTCTTGCAAAAGACTTGTTTCTTTTTTCCTGCTTTACAGGTTTGTCTTATATTGATATGTACAATTTGACAGAAGCGAATATTATCAAGGCTGAGGACGGTATTTTATGGATACGGACAAGCCGAAAAAAAACAGGCGTATCAAGCAATATACCCCTGCTTGAAATTCCTGCTCAAATCATTGAGAAATACAGGAAAACGGCGCCAAACGGCAAACTTTTACCTGTGCCGGGTAATGCTGCGTTGAACAGATACCTGAAAATAATTGCCACACAATGCAAAACAGAACGCCACCTGACATTCCATGCCGGTCGCCATACCTACGCAAGTACGGTAACGCTATCGCAGGGCGTACCGATTGAAAGCGTCAGCAGTATGCTCGGACACAAGAACTTGAGTACAACCAATATCTACGCCAAAATCACACACGAAAAGATTAACGAAGATTTTGCAGCGCTTGAACTGAGAATCAAGGACAGATATACATTAATTCAACTCGAATCCGTATCATGAAAACATCGGCAAACAATACCAAAGGACAGCGAAGTACATATTCGGTTATTTTTTACCTGAAGAAAACCGTTCGTAAAAAAAACGGTCAGTGTCCTGTAATGGGAAGAATTACGATAGATGGCGACAGCCGCGCTTTCAGCCTTAAAATGGATGCCGAGCCTGATTTATGGGATGCCGCCGGCAACCGGATGACAGGAAAAAGCCGCCAATCACTTGCCATAAACCGTACCATTGAAAAGTACAGAGAAAAGATAGACGGTATTTATCATGCAAACCTTTACGGTCAAGGCTATATTACGGCTGAAATCATAAAGAATTCGTTGGATGCAAGTGGACAGAGGGCTACCGGATTGATGAAACTCTTCAGAGAACACAACGAAGAATTTCATTTGCGGGTTGGAATAGATATGTCGAAAAATACTTACAGCAGATACCGGATTTCATACGACCGTCTTTCAGATTTTTTACAGCATAAATATAATACAGATGAGATTATGCTTCAGCGACTTACTCTTTCTTTCATCGAAGAATACGATTTTTATCTGCGCCATACAAGGAATATGCTGAACAATACGGTTTCAGGCCATATCACTCACTTAAAGAAGATAATCAGACGTGCCATGAAACAGGGAACGCTACGGAAAAACCCGTTTTTCGGATACGTCCACCGGCAAACAGAGATGGTTTGCCGCTATTTACAGCCCGATGAACTTGAACGCATCATGCAAACGCATATTTCTTCCAACTTCCTGTGTCATTTACGTGACATATTTGTTTTTGCTTGCTTTACAGGATTGGCGTATGCGGATTTACAGCGGCTTTCGGAGGAACATCTGCAAACGGACGACAAAGGCAGCGTTTGGATTCGTATTGAACGTCAAAAATCCAAAACCGAATGTCATATTCCTCTGATGGGAATGCCTTTGCAGATTATAGAAAAATACCGTTCATCAAGAGCGGACGGAAAACTGTTTCAAACATTACCCGGCAAATCTCTTACTTATTATTTCAGGAAACTGGGAGTACTGTGCGGCGTAAATCATATTACATTCCACCAAGCCCGTCACACATTTGCCACCCAGATATTGCTTTCAGGTGGCGTTTCGACAGCAAGTATCAGCAAGATACTGGGACATACATCGGTAAAAACCACTCAGATTTATGCGAAGGTAACGAATCAAAAAGTAAATGAGGATATGAAGATTCTTTCCGGTCGAATAAAAGGCAGGTATGTTTTACCGGAAAATGGATTATCTGTTTTGAACTTGTAATAATGCCCCATTTTTTTGGGGTTTTCCGACTTTGGAGGAAAACCGTCCCCGACCTTCAGGGGGAGGGGCAAGTAGCGTTTTTGTCGGACAGAAGTATTTCTGTCCGACAAAGACACAACTTGCCACAAACGCGGGTTTGTGGAATCTGCCTGTCGCAAATTGTCTGTTCCGTCCGATTGTTACTGTTTCATTGCAGGATTTATTGAAGGCATTGAACAGGGGTTACAATCCATAAACAATGCAAACAATAAATATTATAAGCAATAAATAATGCAAGCAATAAATAGTGCAAGCAATAAATATTATAAGCAATAAACAGTGCAAACAATAACTGTTGAAATAAGTCATCGGTTTATTAATTAATTGTTTGTTGCTGTCATCATATTTTTTGTTTTAAAGGAAGCGGACTGTCCGTTTCCAAAGGCTGAAAAGGTTTGTGTCCTGCCCAAAGGCAAGGTTTCGGGGAAAATACTACCCGAAGGGTGGAGATTTTCCTCTGAACCGCGAAGCGGCTCGACCTTGCTGTGGCAGAAGACACGAAATACCTTTGCCTTTGGAATCGGGCAGTACGCATAGAAATGCCCCGCAGAAACCTTTCAATTACCGTGGGACAAAATTAATTTTTATACGGTTTCTTTGGATTGTCCATTCGTTTAACTATCAGTTTTTTGAGTTTGTCAATCAGAGGCGTCCTGTTGTTACGGATACGCATTTCGTAGAAGTCGCGGGCAAAATGAGACAGGTCGATGTTAAATACTTCCTCGAAATAAACGGCAATCCGGTTGAGCGATGTATTGCCGGAATCGAAACAGCATGCTGCATCCAATGCATACATCAATTCAATCAGGTACGCTTTGGGG
>Ga0082212_10013024_pt1 | contig 10432 bp, 12 predicted proteins | sample TergutNt197P3_FD_71548 | JGI IMG/M metagenome (GOLD analysis project Ga0082212, IMG submission 71548) | Neocapritermes taracua P3 segment gut microbial communities from Petit-Saut dam, French Guiana - Nt197 P3 | ecosystem: Host-associated > Arthropoda: Insects > Digestive system > Gut ...
CCCGCACTTGATGATCCCCGAAAGCGGATAGGTGATCGGGGCGTGGGCGCTGGCCTGAAAGCGGGCAGCCCGCCGCGCCATTTCAGCCTGCACGGCCTGGAACTGCTCGCGGGGGATGATGGCCTCGTGGGCGTTCTCCACGCGGTACATGGGAAGCTGGCCGGTGTTCTTCATCTTCTTCTTGGTGAGGTGGTCGGCGATGAAGGTCTTTTGGAGCAGCAGGTCGCCCGCGTATTTTTCGTTGCGCAACAGGCCCGCAAGGCCGTTTTGTGCGAAGGTGACGCCCTCGGCCAGGAGCTTCTTGCGGATGGCGAGGAGGCCCATGCCGCCCAGGTAGTCGGCGAAAATCTGCCGTACAAGCTCGGCCTCGCCCGGCACGATCTCAAATTTGCCGTCCTTGAGCTCATAGCCGAGCAGCCGGGCAAAGGTCGGGCGGCCCTCCTTGAAGTCGTTGCGGATTCTCCACTTGCAGTTTTCGCTCACCGAAAAGCTCTCCTCCTGGGCGTACGAGGCAAGCAGGGTGAGGAGGAATTCGCCCTCGGCGCTGAGGGTGTGGATGCGCTGCTCCTCGAAGTATACGTCCACCCCCAGGGCGCGGAGCTCGCGGACGGCCTCCAAGGTGGTGATGGTGTTGCGGGCGAAGCGGGAAACCGACTTGGTGATCACCAGGTCGATCTTCCCGGCCCGGCAGTCGGCGAGCAGGCGCTGGAATTCCGGGCGCTCCTGCTTGGTGCCGGTGAGGGCCTCGTCGGCGTACACGCCCGCGTAAACCCAGCCGGGGGTGCTTTGAATGAGGGCGCTGTAGTAGCTCACCTGGGCCGAGAGGCTGTGGAGCATGGCGTCCTTGCCGTCGCTGACGCGGGAATAGGCAGCCACACGCTTGCGCTCAGGGGGCTTGGGGGTTGCTTGGATTCTAGTGATCGTCATTGCGTTTTCATTCCTTTCCATGTTTGGTGTGGCTGACATCTTAGCATAAAACACATATACATCAAGGGTTCGCGCCCTGAAAAGCCCCCTGAAAGGCCCCGATCAAGGGACAAAATTTGCGGCAGAAATGGGCCTCCAGTTTGGACATATCGCCATCATCAATGATGCCCTGCGTGTGCATGGCGCGGGCGACGGCCAAGGCCGCCTGATAGGTTTTCTCCCGGTCAAATTGCTCTTTTGTCATTGCGTGTTCCCTCCAAAGCGGGCCGCGACGTAGCACGGGTGCCCGCAGTATTTGCGGTTTTTGCCGGGGGCGCTGAAAAATTCCGCGCCGCAGTGAGTGCAGACGCGGCGGTTTGCCGGGCGCGAATCGCGCAGGTAGGGATGGGCGCTCCACCAGGCCATGCGGCAGGCGTCGCCGCAGAATTTTTTGCGCGGCGCGGGCGTGATCGGCGCGGCGCACTGGCGGCAAATGGTGTCCGGCACGGGCTCGCCGCTCAAGCCCTCGCGCATGCAGAAGCCCTTCACGGCGGCCTCGGTGAGGCCCGTCTTGGCCGAGACCGCCTTGTAGCCCAGGCCCTCGCCGCGCCAGTAGCGGATTTTCTCTTTCTCTATCAGGTTCACAGGTCGCCGCCCCTTTCTTTGAAAATCTGGTTTTTCAGCTTCGGGTAAAAATGCGCGAGCTTGATTTTGTTCTCCAAGGCCGCCTTGCCGAAGTAGGAAACCACCCCGACCTTGAGCAGGCCGAAAGCGTTGTCAATCAGGGCCTGCGTGACGGAGACATCCTCCGTGCGCCAGACCATGATACAGGTAAAACCAGCAACAAGGCCCACGAGCGCCGCCAGCCCCAGGAAAATCTTCTTTGAAAATTCCAGCGGGGCCGCATCTTTTTTCTTCTTCTTTTTCGGTTTACGGCGGGAGAAAAGAATAGTCAGGGCAGCAAGCGCCGCCCCGGTGATACTCGCCAATATGATGTTGAGGATCATTTACGACCGCCTCCCAGGTGCTTGATGGCCTCCTCCAGCACGGCGACGCGGCGGTCGAAGTTGTTGTGCTGATCCACCTTTTTCTCCAGGCGCTCAATGCGGAAGGCGGTCAATTTGTTGGCCTTGTGGACGGCCAGCCATGCCGTGACCGCCGTGGTGATTGCCGTGCATATGGCGAGGATGATTTCGCTCGTGCTCATGATTTATCGCCTGCCTTCCTCAAATCTTTGGCCCTCGCCCAACCGATCTGCCCCACGTGATACGGGGCAATCCGGCTTGCGGGCGCGACGATGGTGATTGTGCTCTCGTGGTTGCTGAATGTCCGGCCCTGCCCGGTGCCGTAGCTGTCGCGGAACACGGGGCCGTTGAGAACGACAGCGTCGCCTTTCTGGAAAAGGGCACCCGGCGCAGGCTTCGGCGGGTTCGGCGCGGGCGCGGGGGCATCGCCGTAGTCCAGCCAGTCGAGCTTGCCCCAGGAATCCCAGGAGCCCGCCGAAAGGCTGCGCTCCACCACGCCGTCGCTAAAGCCCCGCGCCTCGATCACGCGGCCCTTGCCGTCATAGACGCCCACGTGCCGGGTGCCGATAAAAACGAGCACCCCCGGCTCGGCGGGGATGCTCGAAATGGGGCCTTTGCTTTTGCAGCAGGATTTCAGGCCAGCGGCGCTTTTGTCAAACTTCTGGACGTACATCGCCGGGGTGGTGGGGCTTTCCTGCATCCAGTAGGATTTCACCAGGCCCGCGCAATCGTAGACGCGGGGCGCATTCAGCTGGTGCGCCTTGGCGTGGGCCAACCGCGCCGCCGTCCAATATTCCGGGTACTGGCGGCGCTTGTAGTCAGCCAAATCAGCCGTGGGTTTCTGGCCGTAACAGCCGTACCAATACGGCAGGCCCAGCTGCGCCCGCGCGTGGGCGACCAGGCCGGAAGGGGTTCTGTTCATACTCTTTCACACTCCATTTCTGATCAATATCTGATTTCAACATAGCCGGGAGCGCCTCGGCCCCCGTTGTGTTGGGTCAAGAACCCAACGCCGCCGCCACCGCCGCCGCCGCCGTAGCCCTGCCCGTTGCCGCCAACCGCACCATTGCCGCCCGCGCCTCCGTTGCCATAGTAAGCGCTTGCCCCGCCACCGCCACCGCCCGAACTGCCGCCGCCCGCGCCGCCGCTGGAACTGTAGGCTAGGCCGCCGCTCTCGGGCGCGTAATCGCTGATGGAAAAGCTCGCGCCGTTCCCGGCGTTGTTCTTGCCCGGCCCGCTGCCGCCGTTGACGTTGGCGAACATATAACCGTCCGCGTTCCAGCCGGTATACGTCACGGAGCCTCCGGCGGCGGTATTTGTGCTGCTGGTGCCGGTTTGCCCGCCCGCGCCGCCGCCCGCCTGCGCCCAAAAAGCGCCCACGGAAACACGCGAATAACCGCCCGCGCTCCCCGCATTGTAGTTCGTGCCCGCGTCGCCCCAGCCGCCGATGGTGAGCGTGGCATAGCCGTTCTCCGGCAGGCGAATACAGCAGGCGAGGCAGGCCCCGCCCCCGCCGCCCGAACCGCTGTGCTGAAGGGAGCCGCCCGCGCCGCCGCCTCCACCGCCGCCGCCGATGAGCAGCGCCATGACATAGCGCACCCCGCGCGGCAAGACCACGCCGGTCGTCGGCCAGCTGATTTGCGTTCCCGTGCGGCTGTTTGCGGCGGTACTGATCCAGACCGCGCCGTCTGTGAAGCGGTTGATATACCGTGTCAAAGAACCGCTCGACGAAGCCGCCTCCGACCAGCTTTTTTGGTTGCTGTAGAATCGTGGACGGCAGCCGGGCTTTTGGAGGACGATCTGCGCCCCGCCCAGCTTGTAGCCGGTGGGCGTGAAGGTTTCTCCGCTGTAGATGTAGCCGCTGGTGGTTGTGACCGGGGCGCGGTCAACCAGCGCGAGGGTCGGGTTGCCGAGATGGTAGCCGCTGTTTGCCATCGCGTGCTTCGTGCAATTGCCGCCCCATTCAAATTGCTGGAGCAGATCGACGCCATGCCACAGATAAGCCATAAAGAACCCTCCTCACACCACGTCGATTTCCGTGACCTTGACTTTGACGGTGGTTTTCTGCACGTTATCCAGCCACTCCGAAAGGTACTGGAACGCCTGTGCCGGGGTCATGCCCGCGAGCTTGCCAGTGCTCGGCATGGTGATGGTGGCGTTGCTGCCAGCAGGCCCCTGTGGGCCAGTCGCGCCCCGGATATTCCCCGCCGCCGTGCCCGCTGTGGCCGAGGAGGATTTCACCACCCCGCCGATTTCGGTTGACACGCCAAGCATTGTGCGCGTGGCCGTGCCGGTGTTCACCACGTAATCGCCCACCGCCATGCCGGAGATGGACGAGATATTCGTCAGGTTCGAGGCTGTGTTCCAACCGTAGAACGCCGCGCCCTTCGCGCCCGCCGCCCCGGTTGCACCTGTGTTGCCGGTTGCGCCAGGATTCCCCTGCGCTCCAGCCGGGCCGGTCGCGCCAGTGATACCCGTGTCGCCTTTTGCCCCCTGCGGGCCGGGCGGCCCCGGTGTCAGGGAGATGGCGGCAAGGGCCTGGTTTACCCGCGCCCACAGGCCCTCCAGCATATGCGCCAGCCCCTGATAATCAAGAAACTTCGCCAAGGAGCCCACCCCCTTTACAGCAGCGAGGCAATCATGCCGTCAATCTCGCCGTTGGTGATGGGCACCAGATTGTCCTCGTTGAAGTAGCCGTCCAGGGAAATGTCCACCGAGCCGAGCTTCTCCCACGCGCCGTTCACGGCCACCCACTCCTCCATCACGTTATCGCCGGAGCCGCCCGGCGCGGGCGCGAGATAGATTTTGTTGGGGTTGGCCGCCGAAGCGAGGGGCAGGGTTTCCACCACCACGAAGATGTCGGTGTCGAGGGTGGCCAGGGCCGCCTCAATGAGGGCTTCCACCTGGGAGGCGGTCTGGAAGCCCGAGGACAGCAGCGCCGCCGAAATCGCCGAGGACACTTGCACCGCCGTCTGGTAGTTCGCATCGTTCGTCCACGCGGACACAGCGGTGGGCTTTCCGCTGAGGCTGGCCCATGTGCCGTCGAACTGGTCGAGGATCATCTGCTTGAGCGTATCGGTCAGGTCGTTTTGGCTCAGGCCTTTGCCCGGCTCCTGCCGCACGAACAGCAGGAGCAGCTTGCTCAAAAGATAGAGCAGGCCGTTTTCATCCATTCTCTTTGCCATAATAAAAAGTCCTTTCTATCCCAGCGCGGCGAGCGCCTGGTTAATGATGAAATTGATCTCCATGTTTGTCAGCGGCTCCGTCACGAGGGGCTCGCCGTTGTAGGTCAAGTCCCCGGCGAGGTCGCCGAGCTCCTCCAGGATCGTCATGTTGCCGTGGCGGTGCATGGCCTCCAGCAATTCCGTGATGGCGGCGGGCTCGGGCAGGTAGTCCGTGCGCACCCCGTCCGTGAGGGACTTGGCGAATACCACCGGCTCGGAAATCGCCGTGCGGTCAATGAACAGGGTGCCCTCCGCGTCCCCGTATGCTTCAATCTGTACCCGCAGCACCCAACATTGCGTGAGCCGCTGCCAGAGCGTGATATGCGCTTTGCCGTCCGCGATGTAACAATCGCCGTCGCTCCCAGGGAGAAGCAGCGGCGACAGCACCAGTTCATCATCACAGGAAAAAAGCGCCACGCAGGAAACGATCTCCGACAGGCGCTCTTTCGGCAGAGGGATAACGAGTTTCACCATGCGGTGGTCGCCGCGCTGCCCGCCGTGCTGAAAGAAATTCGGGCTGTCACGCATTTTCAGGGCGATGGTTTTCATTCGGCGGCGGCCTCCTCTTTCTCTGGCTTGAGCAGTAGCTTCAAAGCCTGCTCCGCGCCGAGGATGGCGTTCAATTGCGCTAGGGCCTGCTCTTTTTGCTGGGCGAGCTTTTCAAGCTCTTTGCGAATGCGTTCTTCCATGGTCAAGTCCTTTCCAGCGCGTCAACCCGCGCGAGTAATTCTTGCAGCCCCCGCCAGCAGACGGAGGCCATTGCGTAGAGGTTCACGCCGTTCCCGTCCTCGGCCAGGATGCAGGCGGGCGGCGGTTCATAGCCCTCGCCGATCACGAAGCCCAGGCGCTCCGGCGATAGAGGGGGCTCAGATGCGGGCTCAGATGCGGGCTCGCGGGCGGGCACGCAAATGGGTGTGCGCTCCGCGTGCGCAGGTTCGTCGTCCTCCTGGGCCTGCGGGGCCGGGGCCGCTCTGCTCTCAACAGGTGGCACGGTGTAGCGGTATTGGTACAGCCGGGCGTCCTGTATAATGGAAAGCGCGGAATCGGCCTCCTGTATTTCGGCCTTCTCCGTTGCCAGGGAACTGTTGTTCAGGCCGCTGCTGCTCACGTAAGCGCGCTCGGTGCTGCCAATAAAAAACCGCACATAGGTCGCGCCGTACAGGTTCGCCGGATAGATAGAGCGCAGGCCGTAGTTATAGCGCACATTGCCGCCCCCAATATCGACGACTTCGTAGCCGTTGATCTGGTACGCCTGCCCGTCCTGGTAGGCGTAAAAACGGTTGCCGTAGACTGTACCGGAAAAGCTCGGGCTGCTGGGTAGCGTGAAGGACGTGGGCCACGGCGGGTTTGTCACGCTGAGATATGTGCAGCTAATCGTGTTGTGGACAGTAAAGCCGGTGCTGTGAAAATACCCGCGCTCCGTGCTGCCGGTCTGGAAAGCAACATAGGACGCGCCCCGTAATGTAAGGTGCGAGCTCCCCCCGGAGGAAACGAGGTTGTAGGCGTTCAGGTTGTCGCAATTGACCGTGGTGAACGTCACCGCGTTTGTTACGCTGAGGCTGGTACAGCTTAGGGTGTTGGGGATATGCAAGCCACCGCTGTGGAAATACCCGCGCTCCGTGCTGCCAATTTGGAACGAGATATACGACGCGCCGCGCAGGGTGAGGTGGGTATTCGTGCCGGAGGTGAGCATATTGCTGAACGTAGCCACGCCCGCCACGGCGAGGGTGCTAACGACATTGACCGGCTTGATAAGGTCTATTTTCGTCTTGTCGAACTGTGCGATATTGATGATGCCGCCGCCGCTGTCCTCATGAGAAATGGAGAAGCCCGTGACGCGGCTATCCCTGCCCACATACAGCGTGGGCCGGTACTCGCTCCCGGAGGAAAAGGGTGTCAAGCCACAGATGAAGGTGCCGTTGCCGAGAGCATATTGCCGGAGCTCCCCGGCGTCAATGACCGTCCTAAAGGTGCTGCCGCCGATGGAGATGCTCCCGCCCGTGATTGTGGCGTAACTGGTCGTCAGGCCGTAGGCGTCAATCACTGTCTGCGTGGAGCCGTTGGTTATATTGATACTCCCGCCCGTGATGGTCGCGCCGGAGAGAAACGCCGCGCCGGTGGTCATATTCACGCTGAATTTCCCCGCGACGTCCGAGAGAATGCCCGCCTTAATCACGTTGGCGGTCATGGTGCCCGCCGTGATGAAGTCGGCGACGATCTTACCGTCAGCGGTGATGGCCGTGCTGAACGGGCCGTTGTAGCCGTTGGCCGAAAACCCCAAGCCCCCGGCGTTCCACCGCCAGAGCCGCACCGCCGTCTGGATGGACGAATTTGCGTCCGTCAATACCAAAAGCTCCTGCGGGTGCAGCGGCGGGTTGAGGATCACCTTGCCGCCACTGTTGCCCGTGATGGCGTTGGTGGCGTCCTCTATTGCCTGGTTGATCAGCGTTTGCAAGCCGGAAATATCCGGGGCCTCCATCTCGGCGATCTCCTCCCGGATGCCCGCGATCACCGAGGCCATGTTCGACTTTGCCGAGCCCACGGTTATTTTCTTGTACCGCTCTTTTATAACGTCGTAAACGGTCTTAATCACCTTGGCGGCGATGTCCACGCCGAGATCGGGATGCCGCACGGTCACGACGTCGCAGAGGGCCACGCGCTCCAGGTCGATAAACTCGGCATACTCCGGCGACTGCCAAAGATGCACGAAATCCACTTCCATCGAAATATCCGGGGCGTTTATATTGTTAGCGGTCAAATATGACTGCGCGGCGGTTCGCAGCTTGGCCTCGGTGGGGTTCTCGCCCACGTCCTGCGTGAAATCCCGCGCCATGACGCGCGGCTGGATGCCAGAGCTATTTGTTACCCACAGGACTTTCTCCGTGAGGAAGATCAGGGTTTCCTCGTTTTTGATGTAGGGGAAAAGGCCGGTGTAGCTTTTCTCGGTGCTGATAGCCGCCTTGAGCGCCCGGAGGTTCTTGGCGTACTCAATCTTGACACCATTGTTGTGCCCCCGCGCCTGGTGGAGCCGCACGACCTTGCCGTCGAACTCGTATTCCCCGCCGTAGCGCTGGAGGACGCTCCCCGCGACCCCGCCCAGGGCCGCCCGCGCCGATACCGCCGAGATGCTAAAATTCGCGACAGTGGGCACATCGGAAACCGCCGTGAAGCCGTGGGCGATGGAATTGACCGTGGCGGCGCGGGCGAGGATCAGCTGCATGGCTGCGGTCGCCGTGCCGCCGACCGCGACTTCATCCACGGGCAGGGCCGCCAGCTGGTAGCTTTGATGCTCGGCCTGCACAATGGCCCGGCCCGTCATGGATTTCTCCACGCTGTACACCCGGAACAACTGCTCGTTGCCGCTTTCGCTGGGCTTGGCCTTGATGAAGCAGTCGTTTTCGATCAACGGGTATTGCTCCGAAGCCGTGGGGATTTCCATGTAGAGCTCGAAAATGCCGTTGCGCTCCTCCGTGACTTCGCACACCGTGGCGTCGCCCAGCCAGGCCAGCAGCGCGGCCCCGTCCGGGGCGTATAGCTTGGGAATACTCATATACACCACCACCGGGGAAAGATTTTGATGCTGGTCACGCCGCCCGAAGCCGAAACCGTGTGGAGCAATTGCCAGAACTGCGGCCACTGCGGGATGTCGATATTTACCCGCGTCCCGTCGTTCAAATATCGGCAGGCAATCATGGCCTCGCTGTCGATCACCGCCGAGGGCCACTGGTACTCACCCCCGGTCATGGGGGGAGTAACAAGCCCGGTGAGGGTGATCGTTTGGCCCTCCAGGTTCAGCGTAACGGTGCCGCTGCCGACGATTTCGATCCGGGGCGTAGAGGCCGTGGCCCCGAGGGGCCGGTTGAGCGTAAGCGCCCCGGCCCCCGTGCGGCTCACGACAGCGGCGCGGCCCGCATATTTCTGCGGCTTGCAATCGAACGATACGGTGAAGCGCAGGAGCCGGTTGGCAATGATCTCCTCCATGGGAACCTGGGAGGAATGCACCGCCAGCCGCTCATGCCCGGCCCAGCCGTCGCGCAGCAACTGATACCCCCGCCAGGGGGTAAACCCCCACCCGGCCTGCTGGCCCACCGTAAGCAGGCGGGCCAACTCCGGCAGGGCGGCATACTTCATCACAGCGCAGGTGTAGGAAACCGTGGCGTTCTGGTAGGAGCCGTAGTCCACAAGAACGTCGCCGTTGCGCCCCGGCACATGGATTTTCTCCACATCGCGCTTGGGCAGGCCGTGGATGTTCTTGGCCTCAATCAGCAGGCCGGGGATGCTGGCCGTGCTCATGCCCGCAAATTCAAAATAGCTCATGTCGCCAGCAGCCCCTTCCTGCGGATTTCGCCCGCCATAATTGTTGATAGCTCGTCGGCCAATTGACGGAGGTCTTGCGCGGTGTTATTGACGAAGGTGCCGATGTGCAGGACGAGGGAGAACCCGCCCGCGCCCTGGCCTGCTCCGTGCATGGCCCCCTTCACGTTGGCGTCGATGTCAAAGTCGGTCGGCACGGCCTCCTGCATATCGCGGGAAACGTCCTTCATGGCGTTCTCGAAGCCCTCGCCGAGGCCCAGCGCCAGGTTCGCTCCTATTTCATCCCGGAAGATGGTGGACGGGGAATGAATGCCGAACACCGACTTGATGGCGTCGGTAATGGCGCTGCCCAGGCCGCGCAGCTTGCCAATCAGCCAGTCCTTGATGTCCTGGATGCCGTTCCAAAGGCCCTCCAGCAAGTTTTTGCCGAAGCCCGCGAATACGGTGCTGGGGCTGTTGATGCCGAAGAACGACTTGAACTCGGCGACGATCTTCTGCCCGACTTCCCGGATTTTCTCCTTGACCTTCGTGATCATATCGCCGATGCCGTTGATCAGGCCGTCGATCAGGTTCTTGCCCATGCTGGCCCAATCGTACTCCCGGAAAGTATCGACGATTGACATGATCACGCGGGGCAGCGCCATGATCAGCTGCGGTATGGCCCCGATCAAGCCGGTAATGAGCGACACGATAATCTCCGGCGCGGCGAGTATGATAGTCGGCAGGTTGTCGAGGATGCCCTGCACGATGCCGAGGATGATGTTGGGTATCGCGGCGATCAATTCGGGGATGGCCCCCAGCAGGCCCTCAATCAGCGCAAAAATGATGTCAATCGCGGCGGGCAGCAACAAGGGCAAAGAACCGATAATCGCCGTGACGATGGCCGAAAGTATCTGCGGGATGGCCTTGGCGAGCTCCGGCAGTGCCTCGGCGATACCCTGGGCCAGGGCGACTACCAATTCA
>Ga0082212_10013025_pt1 | contig 10431 bp, 6 predicted proteins | sample TergutNt197P3_FD_71548 | JGI IMG/M metagenome (GOLD analysis project Ga0082212, IMG submission 71548) | Neocapritermes taracua P3 segment gut microbial communities from Petit-Saut dam, French Guiana - Nt197 P3 | ecosystem: Host-associated > Arthropoda: Insects > Digestive system > Gut ...
ATTCTTTTTGACCAAACGTTACAAACGGCGTATTCCATCCGGTTAAATCTTCAAACGCTAAGCCGTCATAAAAGCCGTCATTTACTAACTTTATAAAATTAGCAACGGTATTCGGAACAGCTTTATAATATAATTCAAACTCAAATACATAGTACATTCCATCTACACAATTTTCCGATTCATAATATTCATCGGTTTCCTCGTCATAAATACAAAGATATATTTTACCGGTCGGGTTAGCTAAATCTAAAATTTCGTTATCATTCAAAAAACGAAAACCCGCAGAACAGCCCGTTAAGGAAATTATTGAAACCATTATTAATGCTAAAACGGTAATAAATTTTTTCATTCTGACCTCTTGCAAATAAACTATTAATAATTCTACCACAAAAAAATAATTTTGCAAACTAAATTTTATACTCTTATTTTAAATTCTAAATTGTTTAGATATTTTAATTTGTAATTTCCGTCAAAATTAAATACCAGTTTATAACTGCATAAATCTTGAACTTTCTGACCAAACTTTTTATTTACTTCATTAATCCCATATTTGCCGTCACCAATGATTGGAAAACCAATATGTGTTAAATGTGCACGTATCTGATGGGTTTTACCAGAATGAAGCTGCACTTCTAAGATACTGCTTGGTAATATCGCATCCTTATTTTCTTCCAACACCCTGTAAGATGTAACAATTCTTTGATATCCTTTTTTGGGAACATCAGAAATATATACCATCTTTTTTTTATCATCCGCCGATACCTCCAAACAATGCCTGATACGCCTCTGATTGCTCGCAAAGAATGTCGTGCGTTCCCGACGCGTTTACGGTTCCGTTCTGTAATACAAGAATCCGGTCACATTGCATGACGGCGGCAAGCCGGTGAGAAATAACAAGCGCTGTTACCCCATCGCCTTTATGTAACGTTTCTGACAAAATATCAGCTTCCGTTTCTACATCCAAAGCAGAAGTGGCTTCGTCCAAGATAAGGATGGGCGGATTTTTAAGGACGGCGCGGGCAATAGCCAAACGTTGTCGCTGGCCGCCGGAGAGTTTGACTCCACGATCGCCAATGTTTGTATGGTAACCCTGCTCCATCTGGCTAATAAATTCGTGGGCGTTGGCAATTTTGGCGGCTTTGACTACATTTTCTTCCGAAACCTCATCAGCACCAAAACAGATATTTTGATATATGGTATCGTTAAAAAGGATTGGTTCTTGGGTTACAATACCCATAAGGCTTATGAGGTCTTTGGGTCGGTATCGTTTAATATCAACCCCATCCAACAAAACAGCGCCATCATGTACATCATAAAAACGTGGAACCAAATCAACCAATGTTGATTTTCCGGCTCCTGATGGACCCACTAAGGCAACCATTTTTCCCTTTTGTACTTCAAGGTTGATATTTTTTAAAACAGGTTCCAGCCCGTATGTAAAGTGTACATTTTTAAAAATTATTGTGTTATCAAATGTGTTTTTTACTATTGCATTGGGCGTTTTTTTTATCTCCTGTTCCACGTCAAGAATTGCAAAAACACGAATACCGGAAACCAAGCCTCTTTGTATTATGGCATAGGCATTAGAAATAGCCTTTGCAGGTTCCAATACCCTCCAGTAAAAACCAATATAAACAACAAATGCAGGCCAACCCATACCTAAGTTTCCGTGTATTTGTAACCATCCTCCATAAAACAACACAACTATCGCCACAGAAATTCCCAAAAATTCGGAAAGAGGTGAGGCGAGTTCCTGTCGATTAAAAACTTTTTTTGTAATGTTACGATGGGCCTTATTTGTTTCTTCAAACTTCTCACGAACATAGTGTTGCGCATTAAACGCCTTGATAATTCGCGAACCTGAAATCGCCTCTTCAAATTGACTGAGGATACGTCCCATCAAACATTGTGTTTCAACAGCCCCTCTTTTGAGGCTTCTCGTGATACGTCCAATGACCACCGCAGTAATGGGCAGTGTGAGCAATGTGACTATGGTAAGCCGAGGAGACATATAAAAAAGTACCGTAAGGAAACCTATCACCAATATTGGGTCTCTAAAGATGATATGAAACGAACTGGCAACTGAATTTTGCACTTCAGTAACGTCATTGGATACACTTGAGAGGATATCCCCCTTCCGCTGATTGTGAAAGTAGCCTATATGGAGGCGAGTAATCTTATGAAAAAGGTCGGAGCGAATATTTTTCATGATCAAAGTGCGCAACCGCACCAAAATGCGTTGAGACCAATAACGAGTGAGGTTTGACAAAAACGTTGTTATTATCAAAAAAATACAAACATAAAATAACCCGTTCAACACTCCATTGCGGTGCAAAATACCTCCCAAATAGAAAGAGAATATCAACTTAAAATACTCAATGGAGAAAGTAAATTCGGGTTTAACAGTCAATTCATAATTATTTGGTTCAAATAACACCTCAAGCAAAGGAGCTATCAAAGCAAAGTTAACAATCCCAAACAGAACGCTGCAAATAGAGATAATCAAATATTGAGGCCAAAATCTATAGTAGGGCTTACCATAAGCAAGTATGCGAAAAAAAATCGACATATTCGATCAGAGCTTACGTGTTTTAATTGTACCGGTACTCAATTGTACAGAAACTATACGCCCTTCTGTTGTAACTCCATGAAAGATTCCGGCTTCGTCAATCGTTACCTCTTGATCCTGTTTGATCCTGTTCCTTTTTTGAAAAACAACAGCTATCGATCCATCCTGATTAAGAAGGTAATCCTTTTGCGATCCATAAACCAACCAAAAGTGTTTAGTAGCATGATTTAGTAAAACAGGTTTTTGCTCAATCCGATCTTCAGGAACAAATGGTTTAAATCCCTCAGATTCGTTTCCAGTTTTGTCATAAAGACGTAATGAGTTATCTGTATGAATCATAAATATTTCGTATTCCTTTTTTGAAGAGCGTTCAAACAAAAATGGGCCTTTTCTGACAGGTTGGGAGAGTGTTACAGGAAATCCGGGAACCACTCGCCCAAGTACATCTAACAAATAGAGTACATTGCCCTCTGATGCATAGAGCATCTGCAACTTATCGTTCTGATAAAAATCAATCTGAACCACCTGGTCCACAATGGAATACTTTTTGCGACTACGCCAATTTTGTTTTCCATAAGCATCCTTAAATACCAACGTGCCATCCGACATTAACACAAGTTCTTCATACTTCCGGGTAGCATGGTTAAAAACCCTAAAAGAACCATAATTCACAGGCAACGGCTCAACATCCACAGCATCACCCGAGATTGGTCGACTCAAAGCACTCCCCTGTTTATAGTTGTCGGAAGATAACAGAAAATTGGCAGAAATCCTTCCGCCAAGCGGGGTCAACTGAAAAAGGGCCAAAGAATAATCATTTTGATCCAAAACTTCAGCAATCAAAGGCGCAAAACGTGAATCCAACATCCCAATCACAGAATCTTTTGCCTGAGCGCCCTGCAACACGCAGGTAATCCCCGACTCTTCCATCCACTTTCCTTTAAACCGCCCCTGCTTCATTAATCCATAAAGAGAAGTTGATTTATCATATTCTGAAATGAATGCCTCAAGCAGCTCTTTCTCTCCAAAAAAGAGGGTATTTTCAATAATGGCATAGTGAGACTCGGTACACTTTCCAAAAAAAGGACCAAAAAAAGTCGAAAAAGCACCGGATGCAGGGTTGGGAAGTACCTGTGGCAACTGTTTGTTTTCAACAGCAGGATAATTCAAGCTCTTACGCACCTGTTGAATTTGGCGTGAACGTACAAAGGTAATCCATTGGTTTTTGCTTTTTCCCGGAATCCACGCGATGGCTATTTCAACAGGATTCAGCATCTGAAACCAATCGTTTAAATTAATCTCAGTTTTAGCTTCCCACGTATTAATTTGATTCATTGAGCGTTTATCTCTCTTGTGGATTTCTAAATAATTATTATATCGGTTCCTATATTGTTCAAAATCTGATAGAGAGAACGAAATCAAAGCAATAGTAGAAGAAGGAACCACCTCCCAAATCTTGACAGGGGCAGGCATCTGATTGATCATAGTGGAAAAAAAGTCGGCATCGCCTTTGTCAAGAAATAGGTGTCCAGAAAGATGCACAACTTCTCCAATAACACTCCCATCTAACGCTATCCAAGAGGCACACTTGGAGAGAAAATCGTTATAGTGGACCATTTTCTTGCTCAAAAGAGAACCCAACAACTTATCAATCTGCCTCATATTAACAAAAACACTACTTTCTAAGGTGGGTGAAGATATCGAAACTAACGATTCAAAAACATGGTTATCCAAAAGAGAGCGCCCACTCATCAGGTGACGAATAGACGACTCCACCACAACAGGTGAAGTTCCCGCCAAAAGAAAGCCGTTAGAAAAGGCTATGTAGAGTGGCAATGGGTCTTTAAAAAACTGATATACATCAACTTTATTATAACGTTTATAGAGTGTAACATCGTCCATATCTTTACAAAGACGCTCAAATGCTGACTCACCTTCCGGATTGGAGGTATAGTTAATTCCCAAAAGAGTGTGCAAATTGTTTTTCCCTGTGTAATGTACAGAAAAAAGCGCTTCTGAACGAGAGAGTTTGGAGAAGAAATAGTCATCTTTTTCGGAGAGATATCGTTCTTTCAAAAAGAAAGACAATCCATTCTCTGTAGCACAAAAACGACTCAGAATTGATTCTTCTGACATATATGTGGCACACAAAGCGTCAAAAGATTTAAATCGCTGTACAACAAGCGCATCTTGGGGAACAACATTAAACAGAGCGGACGAAACGGCTGGCTTTACCTGCTGTTTCATCCATAAAAAACCATATACACAAGCACCTAGTAGGCCTATTACCAATATGATTTCTACAATTACACTTCGTTTAGTTATCATATTTTAAATATACAAAGGTATAAAAAAATATCATACTTTTGTGAAAATTTTATCCTACAATGATGAACTCAATAATAGACTACAATTTAAATCCATTAGTTTCTCTCCTTGACAAGGTACCGGAACAATTCACCAAATCAGATATTATTCGCTTTATTCGTGCATCTGACCTGAAAATGATAAATTTTCGCTATGTAGCGGCAGATGGAAGGCTCAAATGTATCAACCTTCCCATTTCCAACGCTCAATACTTAGAAGAAATCCTCACCTGCGGTGAACGGGTTGACGGTTCAAGCCTCTTTCCCTATATTGAGGCAAGGGAAAGCGATCTCTATGTAGTTCCTCGTTTCCGCACCGCTTTTTTGGATCCTTTTTCAGAAATCCCGTCACTCAACCTTTTATGTTCCTATTTTACCAAAAATGGGGTTCCCTTAGAAAGCGCACCGGAATACACTCTTCAAAAAGCCCATTCTCTCTTTACAAAGAGTACAGGATTTACCTTTGAAGCTATGGGCGAATTGGAATTTTATCTAATCGACAAAGTGAATCCGCTTTTTCCCACCTCAACCCAAAAGGGTTACCACGAATCGTCTCCCTTTAGCAAGTTTGAAGATTTTCGTAACAAAGCAATCCAAATAATAGCACGCACGGGCGCACATATTAAATATGGACACTCCGAAGTGGGCAGTTTTGACTTGGAAGGCTACTCTTTTGAGCAAAATGAAATCGAATTTTTGGTTGATTCTCCGGAAAATGCAGCCGATCAATTGGTGATTGCCAAGTGGATCATAAGAGCGCTGGCATTTCAATATGGAATCAATGTTACCTTTGCTCCCAAAATTACAATGGGAGATGCGGGAAGCGGACTCCATTTTCACACTCGTTTGCTCCAACACGGAAAAAGCGTTATGATTAAAGAAGGTGTTCTTTCCAATGAAGCAAAACGGGCCATTGCTGGATACATGGTGTGCGCCCCTTCTCTCACAGCATTCGGGAACACAAACCCCACTTCCTATTTTAGATTGGTACCTCACCAAGAAGCACCTACCACCGTTTGTTGGGGCGACAGTAATCGTTCCGTTTTGGTACGAGTTCCTTTGGGGTGGTTGAACAAGAGTAATATGCTCCTCATAGCCAATCCCATAGAACCAAACGAATTATATGAGATACCTCAGCGCCAAACCGTTGAAATGCGCAGTCCTGATGGGTCTGCTGACGTATATCAAATGATGGCCGGGTTGATGGTTGCTGCACGTTACGGATTGGAGATGCCCCAAGCCGAAGCGCTCAAAATGGCAGAGTTGACTTATGTAAACATAAACATCCACACCGAGATCAACAAAGAGCGAGTATCACACCTTCAACAACTCCCCATTTCCTGCTGCGAATCAGCCGACCGTTTAGAAGAGCAAAGATCACTCTATGAAGCAGGAGGTGTCTTTTCTCCAACGCTCATAAACGGAATAATCCAAAAACTGAGAGGATACAATGACCAAAATACTCGAAAAGAGGTAACAGAGAATCCATTACTCATGTCAGAAATGGTTGAAAAACACTATCACTGTGGATAACTATCAATTACCGAGTTCGGAGAGAAACTTTATTCTCACCAACCTCACCTCCTCTTCAGTAAAATCAGCCCCCAAAGCTTCCATTGCCTCGTCAAGCGATTCAGTGGAAGCTTCATTTCTGAAGTAGTCGTAGATTTCGTCCAATTTATCTTCGTCCAAAGCTTGTTCTAAGTAGTAGTCAATATTAAGTTTGGTGCCGGAGTTCACAATCGCCTCAATGTCGTTATACAAATCCTCCATCTGCAACCCTTTTCCTTCGGCAATGTCCTCAAATTGTAACTTCCTGTCTATACTTTGAATTATATATACCTTATTAATGGATTTGTTGATTACCGATTTCACAACCATATCTTCTGGACGTTCAATTTCGTTCTCTTCTACATATTTTGCAATCAACGAAATAAACTCCATCCCATACTTTTTGGCTTTACCCTCTCCAACTCCTTGACAATTTTTTAGTTCGTCCAAAGTGATGGGATAGTGAATTGACATATCTTCTAACGAAGGGTCTTGGAAAATCACAAATGATGGTAGTTTTAGCCTCTTTGCAATATCTTTGCGCAAATCTTTCAAAAGGGCCAACAGTTCCATATCTCCACCGCCTCCGCCTTTTGATGCTCCTCCATAAATGGTCTCTTCTTCTTCTTCCAAAAACTCACGATCTTCAGTAAGCATCACAGATTCAGGATTTTGCAAATACGTTCGTCCCTTATCGGTAAGCACTAAGAGACCGTAGTTTTCAATATTTTTGTCGAGCATCTTTAGAATCAACGCTTGACGAATAATGGCTGTCCAAAAATGAGGTGATTTATCTTTCCCTATTCCAAACAAATCAAGCAAGTGGTGGTTATATGACTTTATTATTGAATTATTTTGGCCTGCAATAATATTTGCTACGTGCTCTGCTTTAAACTGTTCTTTGACTGCTTCAACTGTTTCGAGTACAATACAAAGCTGTTCCTGACCGTCAAATTGCACTTTAGGATAAAGGCAGTTGTCGCAATTATTGCATTTTTCAAGATAATACTCCTCTCCAAAGTAGTGCAACAGCACTTTTCTGCGACATACATTGGTTTCGGCATATGCCACCGTCTCAAGTAAGAGCTGTTTCCCTATTTCCTGTTCAGAAACGGGTTTCCCTTGCATAAATTTCTCTAATTTTTGAATATCCTTATATCTATAAAAGGTAATACATTGCCCCTCTCCACCGTCACGACCGGCTCTTCCCGTCTCCTGGTAGTAACCTTCTAAACTTTTAGGAATATCGTAGTGAATTACAAACCTTACATCAGGTTTATCAATCCCCATCCCAAAAGCAATGGTAGCCACAATTACCTCCACCTCTTCCATCAAAAATTTATCCTGATTCTGGGAGCGGGTGACGCTATCTAATCCGGCATGGTAAGGAAGCGCCCTGATGTCATTCACAACCAACAAATCTGCAACATCTTCCACTTTCTTTCTACTCAAGCAATAGATAATCCCCGACTTACCGGAATTGGATTTGATAAACTTTATTATCTCCTTATCAATGCTCTGCTTAGGCCTAACCTCGTAATAAAGGTTTTGACGGTTGAAAGAAAATTTATAAAGAGTGGCATCTGCCATCCCCAAATTTTTTTGAATATCACTCTGTACCTTTGGAGTGGCTGTTGCAGTGAGGGCAATGATGGGCGCCTTACCTATTTCCTGTATCAGAAATTGAATCCGGCGATATTCAGGGCGAAAGTCATGCCCCCACTCAGAAATGCAATGCGCCTCGTCAATGGCATAAAACGATATTGGTACCTGCCTGAGTAATTGAATATTGTCATCTTTTGTTAACGACTCTGGGGCAACATAAAGGAGCTTGGTCTTACCTGAAAGCAAAGCATCTCGTACGTCGTTAAGTTGTTGTTTGTTAAGAGAGGAGTTTAGAAAATGTGCAACCCCGATATTCTCCTCTAAAAATTCTCTGATGGCATCCACCTGATTTTTCATCAGGGCAATCAGTGGAGAGACCACAATGGCAGTTCCCTCCATAATGAGTGCCGGAAGTTGATAACAAAGCGACTTCCCGCCTCCTGTTGGCATCAAAACAAACCCATCGTTTCCGTGAAGCAGGTTCTGGATAATCTCCTCCTGCCCCCCCTTAAACGAATCAAAGCCAAAGTACTTTTTTAACTGGCTATGTAGTTCCTGTGAAGTAATTTCCATAAATATTTTCGCTACCTTTGTGCCTCTAAGTTAAAAATTAGTTTTTTCTTATCCAAAATTTTATGAAAAATAGTATTCCCAACCTCATGCAGACCGCTATTCAAGTTATTGAAAAAGAAGCAAATGCAGTGAATAGATTGGCAAAATTTATCGATCAAAATTTGCTTGATGTTGTCGATTTTATCTACCGTTTTGCCGATCGTGTGGTTGTCACAGGCATTGGAAAAAGCGCCATTATTGCCACCAAAATCGTAGCCACTTTTAATTCAACAGGGACACCATCCCTCTTTATGCACGCAGCCGATGCCATTCATGGTGATCTTGGAATGATCAAATCGTCTGATGTGGTTCTTTGTCTCTCAAAAAGCGGCGACACGGCTGAAATCAAGGTTTTGGTTCCTTTGATTAAAACAATGGGAAACAAATTGATTGCCATTGTTTCCAACCCTGATTCATATTTAGCCAGACAGGCCGATTATCTCCTTTTGGCCACTGTTGATGCTGAGGCGTGTCCCAACAATTTGGCCCCTACCAGCAGCACAACTACGCAAATGGTTATGGGTGATGTACTTGCCGTCTGCCTGTTGCAGAGGCGAGGTTTTAGTGAGATGGATTTTGCCCGAGTACACCCCGGAGGCGCATTGGGAAAGAAACTATACACCCGAGTGAGCGACATCATCGATTATAAACGCGCCCCCGCTGTTCATGAAGATGACACCATACAAAAAGCAATCTTCACTATCTCGGCAAACCGGTTGGGGGCAACGGCTGTAGTGGACAAGGATGGGCAATTGCGCGGAATCATTACAGACGGCGACATTCGCCGGATGGTTGAACGAGGCGGTTCGTTTGAATTGTTGCGGGCATTCGATCTGATGAATCAAGAACCAAAGACAATTGATATTGACGAGATGGCTGTGAATGCTTTTCGGTTGATGGAAAAAAAGAGTATAACTCAGTTAATTGTATTACAAAATGGAAAATATGTGGGAATGATTCATATTCACGATATTATGCGAGAAGGGATTGTGTAAGGCTACGTTTCACAGCAAGAATCACGAGAGAAACCAATTAAAACGAAAAACATGACTATTTGCAATAAAAAAGAGGCTACTGATCGGTACCTTTGTGATCCCAACAACCTGAACATACCCAACGGAAATTTTTTTTGTTTGCCATTCACAGCTCAAGAGGCAGATATTGTATTACTGTCTGTACCTTGGGATGTGACTACCTCTTATCGTACCGGTACGCACAAAGGGCCTCAAGCTATGGTGGAGGCTTCAGTACAGATTGATCTCCACGATCCAAACGTTCCAAAGACATGGGAGATCAAGATTGGAACGTTACCACCTCTTAAAGGTATCGCTACAAAAAACCAAAATATGCGGAAAGAAGCGGAGAAGGTAATGGCAGGCTTGGAAAAAAGGAAAGATCCTGCATCTTTTGCCTCATCGCTTGATTTAGTAAATCGTGCAGGAGAGGAACTGAATAGAAGCGTTTATATTGCTTCTCAAGAACAACTTTCAAAAGGGAAAATAGTAGGAGTTGTAGGAGGCGATCACAGCGTCCCTCTAGGCCTTATTCAGGCCCTAAGCCATGAATATCTGTCTTTTGGAATCTTGCAAATTGATGCACATGCCGATTTACGCTGCTCCTATCAGGGCTTTTATTACTCACATGCCTCAGTTATGTACAATGCTATCGCTCTACCACATGTACAGTCATTGGTTCAAGTGGGGGTTCGCGACTATTGTGATCAAGAAG
>Ga0082212_10013026_pt1 | contig 10431 bp, 11 predicted proteins | sample TergutNt197P3_FD_71548 | JGI IMG/M metagenome (GOLD analysis project Ga0082212, IMG submission 71548) | Neocapritermes taracua P3 segment gut microbial communities from Petit-Saut dam, French Guiana - Nt197 P3 | ecosystem: Host-associated > Arthropoda: Insects > Digestive system > Gut ...
CGTCCGCGGACGCGCAATGCGCGCCCCTACAGGCAAATATCCATGATACATTAGAGCTGCACATCCCTTTGTCATGTCTATTATTACCATGTCAACCCCAAATTTTGTGATGCACCCTCCGGGTTAATACTCCTTTATCAAGGGAACAAAGGTTATTCAAATTATCCAGACCAGGGTCGCTATGCTCAATCAGAAATATCGCCTTGCCTGCGGCTGCCAGAGCTTGGATGGAATCCCGTAAAAGCTGCTTTCCCGCTGGATCCAGCTGGGAAAAAGGTTCATCCAGGAGGAAAATATCCGGCATTGCCGTCAAAGCTGTTGCCCAGGACGCTAATTGCTGCTGTCCTCCGGAAAGGCGTTCCGGAGCCTTATCGCGAAACGGTTCCAGTTTTGCCGCGGCCAAAGCCTCCTCTACCGCCCTGGTCATCCTCTGCCGGGACCACTGCAAATTCTCCGGAGTAAAAGCTAATTCGTCCTCCAGCCGGGGGAAAAACAACTGGGGGGTTTGAAAAACCACTGCTAATACCGAGGCCAGGCGCGGCAGAGCCCATTGCCTGCTATCCAGATTCTTTATCACGGTTTTTCCTATATATTCACCGGCAAAAACTTGAGGGATCAAACCGCATAAGGCATAGAGCAAAGAGGTTTTGCCGCTGCCGGAAGGCCCTGTTAGCAATGTTATTTGCCCTGCCATCAGGCTGAGGTTAACCCCCCGGAAAAGCCAAGGCCCGTTCGGATAACGAAAGCCCAGATCAGATGTCTCTAAGAGAATAGTCATAAACTTTCCGCCTCGATTTCCCTAACCAAGCGGCACCAGCGCAGAGCAAAATAATCGGAACAAATCACCAGCTGATAGGGATGTTTTCCGGAAAGATCCTGCCCGTTTGCGGCATAGACCAAATAAATATTGTCCTCCTCTTGCAGCTCCCGGGCGGAAACCAGGGAAATGTAACCGTCTCCGCCACGCACTGTTACCTGTTTGAGCCGGGAAATATCAATTCCCTGGCTTTCTATTATCAGCTTTAGCTCTACCCCGGTATAAATATAATCCCGGATCCCTTGTCCTGCCGAGCGTTGGGTGATCGTAAAAGTATGGCCGGGAAAAGCTAATAAATCCTCTTTATCCAGCAAGGCAAGAACATCCCCATCTAATTTTAAGCCGATCTGCGCCGGGGCCGTATCCGATAAGCTCCGGCTATTAGCCCAGGCTAACACCGCCAGGAGCAAAGCCAAAGCCAGGAGAATAATACTTACATTCTTTGCCTGTTTAGTCATGGGAATCCACCAATCGATGTTTTTGGAATATTTTGGTTATTCGCCAGGCTGCCACCCCGCCCAAGCCTCCGGAAAAAAGAGCGACAGTCAGCATCAAAGCCAAAAAAAGAGCCGGCAAACGGAAGAAGAGACTATTTGTAAGCAGGGTACCAGTCAAATTGGCAGCCATGCCGGCTAAAAAGCAACAAAACAAACAACAGCCCCGATGCCCCAAGGATAACCAGAGCAGGTCAATGGCAAGTCCGGGAGCGGTATAGGTCAGCAAGCTGAAAGCCCCATGGCTGCCCGGCAAACCCAAAGCCAGGATCAAAATAGCCTGCACCACGCCGATAAGGGTGGCAGCGCCTCTCTTTTTTACCAGCGCAGCCCCCAGGACAACAAACAACATATAAATACCCCCGGCCAGGGCCCCCCCGGGAATAAAAAGAGGGCTGCTTATAAGGTGGCTTAAGGCATTGACCAAGGGCTTAACCGCAACACCCAAGGCAGCGATAATAGACATTAGGAGAAGCTCGAAAGCAGTAAACCGGCTCAAAAACAGCCGCATAATTGTCACCTCTGTGTTGTATTGATAAATACTTTTTATAATAAAAATAATCCGTGCTAATCCGTTTTTAATCCGCGTAAATCCGTGTCTAATTTGTTTTTGAATGCTTTTCCAGTTTATCTGAGGTAGGAGTTAGGAGTTGTTGAATTTAAAAAGAATCATTTAATAAACCCTAACTCCTAACTCCTAACTTTAAAAGAAACTATCTCTAATATTATCAGTAGCTTCTACCTGCATATCCAGGTCAATATATACTACGCCCACCCCCGGATGGGCTGACAGTAGGGAGCTTGAGCCTTTCCGGCCCAGGACGAAAACAGCGGTGGAAAGCAGCTCCGCTTCGAAACTGGTATCAGCCACAATGGTTACGGAAGCAAGCTCCCGGGCCGGCTGGCCGCTGTTGGGATTTAAAATATGGTGATAACGGATTCCCTCCAGAATAAAGAAACGCTCACTGTCGGCGGAGGTGACTGCCGCTTGGTTATCCAGCTGTAAGATACCGGCTATCTCCCCTTGATCCCGGGGATGGCGGATCCCCACCTGCCAAAGACTTCCATCCGGCTTATGGCCCAAGGCCAGCACATTACCGCCCGCATTAATGATCGCCCGGGTAATGCCCTGCTCCCGCAGCATGGCTCCTGCCTGTTCCGTAGCATAGCCTTTGGCTACTCCGCCCAGATCAAGTACCATACCATCCGGCACGGTCACGACGCCCGCTTGCTTATCCAGGCGGACCAGGCTATAGTCTACCGATTCCAGAGCCTTGGCAAGTTCTGCTTCACCTGGTTTATGGGGAGAGCCGCCAAAGTCCCACAAATCCATCAATTTGCCTACGGTGATATCAAAAGCACCGCCGCTCTCAAGACCTATTTCCAAGGCCCCTTCCACCATTGCCAGAGTATCCGGGCTGACAGGCACGGCTTGGCCGCCGGCTTGATTGATCCGCCAAACATCACTTTTTGCCGGGTCAGGCAGATTTTTCTCAGCAAAACGGTCGCAAAGATCATTGATACGGCGAAACTCCGCCTCCGCCGCGGCAAAAGCAGCTTGCGCCCGGCTAGGGCTTTCAGCATAAAGACTGATTTCCACTAGAGTATCCATGGCAAAAAACTGGCTTTGATAAAATTTGGGGCTACCGCAGGCAGGCAAAAGGCTGATCAGCAGTAAAAGAATAAGGGTGCCGGCAATTTTATTCATAGGTGACCTCTTCCGCTAAGGATTAGGGATTGGGGATTAGGAACTAAGCTCTCAAATTCGACCAAAAAAAGTCACAGAATATACGTCATCTCTTGATTGACCTGCAAGGATGTGGATTAAAATTGATGCATGAAATAATTAGACACTGATTTTCGCAGATTTTAACGGATTTTCGCTGTTGTCTGATAATGTGAGTAACTTAGGTGCTGTTGTTTGGGGAAAAAATAAAAAATAATTCAATGCTTTTTATAATAAAAAAAATCCGTGCTAATCCGCTTTTAATCCGCGCAAATCCGCGTCTAATTTTTTAAATTCTTTTCCAGTTTATCTGGGGTAGGAGTTAGGAGTTTTAAAAGCATTTTTTCAATAACTCCTCACTCCTCACTCCTAACTCCTAACTTAGGGGGGTATGCCAATGTCTGACCGTAATGCACCCAGGCAAGTTGAGAGCATAATTATAGAGGTTATTAACACCTTTCGCCAGACGGGAAAAGTTAACTATCTGAATGAAGAAGAAGTCAGCGAGTCAGATTTACCTCTTGTGCGTTTATTCAATGAGTTACTTAAGGACATAGCCGATATGAATTCCTTTACCCTCGATTTGAGTAAAGGCCGGCTTCATAGGGAGCCGCCGCCGGGTAAAAATCTTATCACCGGCGCTTTAAAAAACTTACATGCCCAGTTGAGACACTTGACTTGGCAAGCCAAACAGGTCGCCCTTGGTGATTACAGTCAAAATGTCGACTATTTAGGGGAGTTTTCCGATGCCTTCAATGTGATGACCTCGCAGCTGGCAGAGAGAGAAAAACGCCTGCAAAACAGCCATACCATCATGCTTAGAGTTCTGGAAAACACCCCGGATCCCGTTATCGTAATGAGAGATGCAATGGAGATCCTTTTTTCCAACCGGGCGGCTAAATTCCTCCTGAAAAACCACCGCAGCGAAGATCCGGACTGCTTTGAGCATAATGCTCTCATCAAGAGTTTATTTGCCCAAAGGAACCCTCCGGAGAAAGAATCAACTTCTTTTGAAGTTTATGATTCACATAAAAACAGCTATTACACCGTGAGAACCAGTAATATGGCCTGGATTGACGGGGCAACCGCTATCCTCTTTATGCTGCATGATATCACAAAAGCCAAGGAGCAGGAAATAGCCTTGCGCAGCGTAGCCTTTTGGGACGCTGTAACAGGTATCGGTAATCGCAACGGAGCACTTAATTATTTGCAGGATCTCTTGGACACCCAAACGGCTTTTACAATTATTTTTGCCGATATGGATGGATTAAAAAACATAAATGACCTGTATGGACATAACGAAGGTGACTTTGCCTTGCGCACTTTGGCCCAAGGGTTAAAGGCCGCGGTTCGTCAGTCGGAACATGTATTCCGCCTGGGCGGGGACGAATTTTTGGTCGTTTTGCTGAATAGCTCGGAAGAAGAGGCAAAAAGGATCATCTCAGATGCGCGCAGCACGATCTCTATTCACGATAAGCCCTATGAGATCACCTTCAGTTTTGGGGTCATCCATGTGGAAGGCAATATGAGTATGGCAGTGGAGCAGATCATCCAATCGGCGGATAAAAAAATGTATGCCGAAAAAAATATCCGAAAAAGGAACAACTATGGCAAAAGATAAACAGCGTTTGGACCTGATCCTGGTTGAGCGGGGCTTTTTTTCTGCCCGGGATAAAGCTAAAGCCGCTATTATGGCAGCTCAGATATTAGTAGACGGTAAAATGATTGATAAAGCCGGAACTCCTATCAATCCGGAGGCGGAAATCACCGTCAAGAGTCCCCCCCTGCCTTATGTTTCCCGCGGCGGCTTGAAGCTGGCCAAGGCTATTGCCGGCTTCGGCTTGGATCTGGAGGGGAAAACCGTTTTGGATATCGGCTCTTCCACCGGGGGCTTTGTCGATTGCGCCCTCCAGCACGGGGCAGCTAAAGTTTATGCCGTGGATGTGGGCCAAGGCCAGCTGGCCTGGAAGCTGCGCCAAGACCCCAGGGTAGTGGTGCGGGAAAAAACCAATGCCCGCTATCTCTCGGCAGAGCAAATCAATGACCAAATTCAACTCATTACTATTGATGTTTCTTTTATTTCCCTGGCCAAAGTCCTGCCTCAGCCCCTGCTTTTATTGGAAAATTTTGGTCATTTAATTGCTCTGATCAAGCCTCAGTTCGAGGCCGGCCGGGATAAAGTGGGCAAAAAAGGCGTGATCCGGGATCCGGCAATCCATCTGGAGGTATTGGAAAAAATCCTCAGCGAAATCAAGAACCTGGGCTGCACCGTCAAAGGCTTAGACCACTCCCCCATCACCGGACCCAAAGGCAATATCGAATACCTGCTTTGGGCTGTAAAAGGCTGCACAGAGCCCCCTTCCCTGCCTGACCCGGCAGATATTATAACCGCCGCTTGGGAGGACAGAGGACTGAGGAATGAGGACAGATGACTGAGGACTGAGGACTGAGGACAGATGACTGGGGACTGAAGACTGAGGACTGAGGACTGAGGACTGAGGACAGATGACTGGGGACTGAAGACTGAGGACTGAGGACTGAGGATAGAAATAAAACCAAAATATGAGAAATGAGTTTTTCCTATGTGCGTACCTTAACCTTTGAAGAAGGTAAAATTATTACTTATGAATCTAAATAAACAGAAAATACACCCTTTTAACTGATACTATTGCCAATGCATGGAAAGTATTGTATAATCAACGTATATACGCGGCTTCGCCGCAAGGGATTAGGCACTTACTCCCGAAATTCTGCGTAGAATGACCAAATTTTCGTGCCGCTGTATTCCTACTCAAAACTCAACATTCAACACTTAACACTCCGGCTTATCTGGATTAGGGAGTAGTATATTTTCTGGTTTTTTGTTTACGCCCTTGCATCGTAAGTTACTATTGATTGACGAGGAAAAGATGCCGAAAACAGCCATTTTTCTTAATCATAAACATCCGGAAAGCGCAAACCTGGGGTTGCAAGTTGCGGATCATTGGCAAAAGGAAGGCGGGGAGCTTTTTCTCTTTGGAGAAGATAGAGTTTTTGACCCGGCTGATTGCTCCTATGCAGATTTTTCCGGGGTCGATTTGGCTTTGGTGCTGGGCGGGGATGGCACAGTATTGGCTGCCGTCAATCATCTGGCCCCCTTTGGCGTCAAAATACTCGGGATCAATCTGGGAAACCTGGGCTTTCTCTGCGAGATAGAAAAAGAAGATCTCTTCCCTGCCCTGGACCGTGTTCTGGCCGGAGATTTTTGGCTCGAAGAGCGGATAATGCTTCATGGCAGCCTCCGGCGGCAAGGGGAACAGCTTCTTACTTATTCTGCTCTTAATGATTTTATTGTCAGCAGCAGCAGTAAAGCCCGGGCTATAACTCTTGAGGCTTTTTGCAATGAGGAATTCATTGGTAGCTACCGGGGGGACGGGCTTTTAGTTGCCACCCCGACCGGTTCCACAGCCTATTCTTTATCCAGCGGCGGGCCTATTCTTTTCCCGGATACAAAAGCCCTGATCATCAACCCGGTTTGCTGTCACAGCTTTTTCAGCCGCCCACTGGTGGTTCCTGCTGCTTGGGAGATCAAAATCATTTGCCGGGGCGAGGAAGCCCTTTTGACCGCCGACGGTCAGCAAAACTGTTACTTGAAACAAGACGATCTTATTATTATCAAGAAATCCCCGCATCAAGCCCGGCTTATTCGTTTGGGAGAATCCCGCTTTTTTGCCACACTCAGCCGGAAAATGGGGCAGCCTTGAGCCCCTTGAACCGTCCCCTAACCACTTTGGCCCAGCAATTACTGGCCGCCCATTTGAAGCCGGGGGACTCAGCCATAGATGCCACTGCCGGCCAAGGGCAGGATACCTCTTTTTTGGCCCGGCTGGTTGGAGAAAAGGGACAAGTCTGGGCTTTTGATATCCAAGAGGAAGCCTGCCGCCGGACAAAGCAAAGATTAACAGAAGCGGGCTTATGGCAACAAGTACAGATTATACATGCTGATCATCAGTTCTTAGCGGACTATGTTCCGGGTTTTGTCCAAGCCGCTGTTTTTAATCTGGGCTATCTGCCGGGCGGAGATCAACAGATCATTACCCGCCCCCATTCCACCTTAAAAGCTGTCCGGGCAGCTTTGGCCACTTTAGCTCCCGGCGGGCTCTTGACTATAGTAGCCTACCCTGGACATGCCGGCGGCCTGAAAGAATATCTTTCCCTGCAGCAGGAATTGAGCGCCCTACCTCCTGGTTTTCAAGTAGAAGAAACCAGACTGCTCAATAAAAAAAACGGACCCGTTCTTTTAGCTACCCAAAAAGAAAAATAAATATCAAAGAAAAGAGGGAGTAATCATGATCAAAAACCGTCGTCACAAACTCATCCGGGATATTATCGAAAACGATAATATCGAAACACAATACCAGCTCACAGATGAGCTGCGTAAGCATGGTTTCAGTGTCACCCAAGCCACCATTTCCCGGGATATCAAAGAGCTGGGCCTGGTCAAGGTAGCCTATGGCGAAAATTCCTTCCGTTACAGCTCTCCCCCCGGTATCAGCCCCGGCAATAATTTCGACAGGGCCAAAAGGATGATGCGTGACAATTTGTTGCGCTTAGACTATAGTGAAAATATTTTTATTATCAAAGTATTACCCGGAGCAGCCCAGGCTGTAGCTTTTTGCATCGACAGTCTTTCCTGGAAAGAAATAATCGGCACCGTTGCCGGGGATGATACTATATTATTGGTGATCAAAAACCGCGAACTGATCCCCGAACTCATGGAAAAACTCCAAGCGATGGCGCAGTAACAATTGACAATTGATAATTGACAATTGACAATTATTGGTGGTTTTTGCTGCGCAAAAACTATTGAAGTAAAAACCTTACTTCGCACTCTACCCTATGAAGGTGCAGCTATGTTACGTGAACTCTTTGTGGAAAATTTTGCTTTGATTGAGAGAGTTACTCTCTCCCTGGCTTCCGGGTTTAATTGTCTTTCCGGAGAGACGGGGGCTGGTAAGTCTTTGATTGTCGATGCGGTTTCTTTGCTTTTGGGTGGACGTGGCAAAGAGCAACTTATCCGCAGCGGCGAAGATAAATGCTTGGTGGAAGGGGTTTTTTTGCCGCCCTTTCCTCCGGAGCTACTCCTGCTTCTGGCAGATACCGGGCTGGACGCAAAGGTGGAGGAATTGATCCTTAGCCGGGAATATAGTCGGGCCGGACGCAGCATTTGCCGGATCAATGGCCGTACAGTCAATTTGAACTTACTGCGGCAAGCCGGCTGTCTTTTAGTCAATATTCATGGCCAGAAGGAATATGCCCTGCTTCTGCAGGAAGAACAACAATTACATCTTCTGGACAGCTTTGGCGGCTCCGAACTTTTGGCTTTAAGACAAGAAGTAGCCGCCAGTTGGCTCCGGATTTGCCGGGGACGGGAAGAATCCCAAAAACATAATAGGCTCCAGGAAGAAAGCCGGCGCCGCTTGGACTGGCTTCGCTTTGAATTGGAGGAAATTGACGCCGCCCGGCTACAGACGGATGAAGAAGTAATTTTGGCCGAAGAAAGGCAGGTTTTGCTTAACAGCGAACACTTGCAAGAAGAATCAGCCCGCCTCAATCAAGCATTGACCAACAATCAAAACCTTCAAGCTGCTTATCAATCCTTCCGCCGGTTAATTGCTTTGGACCCAGGGACAACGGCCCTGGCAGAGCGCTTCAATTCTCTATATTATGAATTGGAAGATATCAACCGGGAAATAAGTCATTATCTGGAAAATATTACCAATAACCCCCGGCGTCTCGAAGAAATCGAGCAGCGCCTGGCCTTGATCAATCAGCTGCGGCGTAAATATGGGCCGACTATTCCTGCTATTTTAGCCTATGCGGAAAAAGCCGCCCGGGAATTGGAAGAATTACTTAACCGCGACCAATCCCATGAGGAGGCTTTGGCAGCGTTGTTGGCTGAGGAAGCTAATTATCAGGAACTGGCGGCAAAACTGAGTTCCTGCCGCCGGGAGACATCCCAAAAACTATCCCAGGCTATCACTACCGAGCTGAAACAGCTTTATCTGCCCCACGCCCTGCTGGAGGTCTCTCTCATCCCTTGTGAGGCAGGGCGGCAAGGACTGGAAAAAGCCCTCTTTTTGATCCAAGCCAACCCCGGAGAGCCCGCCCAGCCTGTAAGCAAGGTGGCTTCCGGCGGAGAGTTATCGCGGATCGTATTGGCGATAAAGGTTATCCTGGCTCAGCTGGATCAGGTACCGACCCTGATTTTTGATGAAATCGACAGCGGCCTGGGAGGCCGGGCCCTCTCCGCCACCGCCCGCCGTTTGCAGCTGATTGCCGGATATACCCAGGTTTTATGCGTCAGCCATGCCCCCCTGATCGCCGCTGCCGCTACCAATCATTTATCTATCTATAAAGAGGTGCAAGGAGGTCGCTCCCTGGTAGGCACAAAGCGCTTGGAAGGAGAATTGCGTCTGCAAGAGCTGGCCCGGATGATAGCCGGGGAGCAAATCACTGAAGCCACCCTGGCTCAAGCCGCTGATTTGTTAAAGGGAGAAAAATAATGAAGCCTGAATATTATGTTACCGGCTCTGTGCTTCTGATCGCTCTGATCTATGCTATCTCTACTGCCAAGCCCGCCAAATTCCAGAATATCAAGAATTACTCGCCAATCGTCAATCCCCATCTGATAAAAAATACCGATACCAAAGCATATACCAGATTTCTTACTTTGCTCCAGGAAAACCCCCATGAGGTAAAAAATGGAGATATCCTAATCGTCACTGTTAACGATTGGCCGCTCACCTTAAGCGAGCTGATTTTTATAGCGATCCAGGAAGAAATCATTTTTGACCGTCCCCCGGATTATGAAAAGATATTCAAAACACGGCTTGATGAAACATGTAGATTGGCTCTGGCGGAAGAAAAAAATGTTTTACCCGTCCAAGAAGAACTGGCAAAACATCTGGCCCGGCAAAAGCTGCAGGCGCCCGGATTTGATCAGGAGAGTGCTTCAACAGATAAATCTGCTTTTGGGAAAATGGGCATAAGCCGGGAGGATTTCTGGACAAATTTTCAAGCCTATTACGAATACAGGTCTTTAGCAGGCATGGCATTAGAAAAGCTTTGCCGAGAGGAAATCGCCTCTGCCGAAGGGAATAAATCCGAAACTGATTATTTGGCTGAAATGATGGCGGATTTTAAGCACAGGGCTAAAATAAAATACATCACGAAAATACCGGAGCTTCGGTTTAAGGCGGCCTTGCCGCAAGGGAGTAGGAACTAAGCTCTCAAATTAAAATAAAAAAAGTCACAATATACACTTTATCTTTGGTTTTACCTGCAATAATGTAGACTTAAAATGATGCATGAAATAATTAGACACGGATTTTAAGGATTTTAACGGATTTTCG
>Ga0082212_10013027_pt1 | contig 10430 bp, 7 predicted proteins | sample TergutNt197P3_FD_71548 | JGI IMG/M metagenome (GOLD analysis project Ga0082212, IMG submission 71548) | Neocapritermes taracua P3 segment gut microbial communities from Petit-Saut dam, French Guiana - Nt197 P3 | ecosystem: Host-associated > Arthropoda: Insects > Digestive system > Gut ...
AATGACATATTCGTAGAAACCCAATTCATTGAACGGAATTTTTACGATTGTGTCGTAATGAAGATACGGATAATCGTTCTTTAAATCAATTTCCTTTGTCTGAACCAGTTTTCCGTCTTTTTCGTATTGTCCCCCTTGATTCCAATTTACATAATATACTGCCGGTGCGTTGATTTTATAAATTTGAACGATGAGTTTAGAAATATTCCTATACTGTATGTTAATCTCTAAATGATTACCCGGATAAACCACATTGTCGGCATTTGAGTTCAAATTACTTTGAGTGATTGATTGCTGCAAGTTCCGAAGTATTCCGATTCGTTCGTATTGCGAATATTTTTTAATGCCTTCCGAACAAATGTCATAGACTTGCCGGAGTTTTTCTGTTTGCAGCGCTTCCTCTACCGGGATTGTTTCGTCAATATATGCCAATGGGATTATTTCTACCGGATTAGCATTATTCAGTATGAAAGACGCCTTTTTAAACAGTATTTCTACGCAAAAATCATTGTTTGCATAGCGATTTTCCAATTGTTGAAGCGCTTCTAAATAGAGGTTTCCCGCATTTTCCAACCGGGTATTTCGATAAACAAATTCAAGCCGGTCTAAATCGGCGATTACCAAAGCCTTTGGATTATTTTCCTTCAAACGGAACGCCAATAAATCTCGGTATAACTTCGATATTTGCGGAGCAAAATCATTTTCATTGCTCTGTATCGTTTGTTTTACAAAAATATCGACTGGTGCAAGGTTATCTTTATCAGACAATTGGGTTTGCTGAAAATTGTTTTCTACAATGGGATTGGAAACAAACCGGTTTAGAAGTTCGATTCCGCGATGCACGAGAAAATCATACAGAGTAGGTCGCAAACTGCGGGAAGATTCCCCTTCCGTCAAAATTGCCCGATAATTCAAGGCATCGGTTTTCTGCAATTCATTGGCAGGCAGCAAGGATAAATGAACATAACCGGCTACTTTGCTGATGAAAAGGTTGGCCGCCCACTCTCTTATGTCCTCCGGAGCGTTTCCGTTTATGGCTGTTCGTTGGTTGATACGGCGTGAATTTGCATCATAATAATTAGCGTACAACTCAGCCACAATGGAATAAAGCATCGCTTGTTCTATTGGATTTCTATTCGATTGAATCCTTTGTTCCAATGCGATGATTTTCTCCGGTAATTGGTCGTAGTCGATAGCCGTTTCGTATTTCAGTTGAAAAAGCAGGGTTTTGATCAATTCCGGACCGTTCCCGCTTTTGATTGCGTCCTGTTGGATTTGATTCACTATTTCCAAAGCCGATTGGGGGAGCGATTGGTTTTCCAATTCGATTACCCGATTCCATTTTTCGTTGTCCATACGTATATTCGTTGTTTGTGCTACTGTTGATAATACATATAAACAAGCAGCCATAAGAAAGAAATATGTTCTCATAAGTTGTATAATTTATACTGAATTACGATGCTAAGGTAAGGAAAAAATTGTATAAAGCAAAAAGCGCTTGCCAATACAATACATTTTGTTTATTTTTGTAGCAATTAATCTTTTATAAAACCCAAAAAACAATTTATAACATGTTAAAAATAGGACTTTTAGGATCTGGCATGATCGGCAAAAAACATATCGACGGTTTTTTATCAATGAACAGTAAAATTGCGGGCTTCACAGCTGTTTGCGACCTTGATGCCAACAAACGCGCTGAATTTAAACTAAAATATGGTCTTCATGCTTATGCAGATTTGGATGAAATGTTATCCGATGGAGATATCGATGTGGTAGACCTCTGTCTTCCAAGCCATATTCATGAAGAATTTGCAGTGAAAATAGCTCAGGCGAAAAAACACATTCTAATAGAAAAACCCATTGCTTTCACGCTTGAAGCGGCGCGCAATATCTTCGATGCTGCCCGGGAAAATGGAATTCGGGTCATGGTGGCGCAAGTCATACGGTTTTGGCCGGAATATGTAAAAATCAAGGAAATATGCGACAGCGGTGAGTTGGGCGATATTACCACTGTGTATGCTGCAAGGCTTGGACAAATGGTTACCTGGGTCGACTGGTACAAAGACCCTGCCAAGTCGGGAGAAACCTTATTGAATTTTACCCTGCATGATATTGATTTTCTGCACTACTTGTTGGGAAATCCCATATCGGTATTCAGCGCCGGAACACGCGACGCAAACAATAATTATAACGACGTGATGAATATCTTCCGCTTCGCGAACGGCGTCAACGCAATGGTTGACGGAAGTCTGAGTATGACTGCCGGTTATCCGTTCACCATGCGGATGCGCGTGTTAGGCACTAAAGGCACACTGGAATTTACTTACTTAGCAGGAGAAAACATTGGCCCCGATAGCATTTCCTCTTTGATGTGGTATCGTATGGGAAAGGAAAGCCTGAAAGTCGAAGTGGACAACTACGACCCCTACGGAAAAGAGATAGCGTACTTTGCACAATGCATCGCCGACAGAACGGATACAGAGATCGTCTCCGAACAAAGCGTTATGCAAGCTCTTTGCTCCATTCTCACTGCCAAAGAATCATTGGCAAATGGAGAATTAAACATCCCCCATCTATATATATGACGACTCTTTTACAAAAATGTTACATTTAAATTGAAAATTTTATCAAAACCGGTACGTAAGCATACGTTGTCCTACTTGTACAAAGGTCCATACGCCGCACAGGCACGATAGTCGGAACCTTCGGGGTCTGAACCGAAAGAACCCCATGCTGCCGGCCGGAAAATAGCCTCTTCATCGACATTGTGCATACAGACAGGTATTGAAAGTATGGACGCAAAGGATAGTAAATCGGCGCCGATATGTCCGAAGCTGATGGCGGCGTGATTGGCTCCCCAATAGTTCATGACCGAATAAATGTCTTTGAAATGGCCTTTGCCTGTAGTGCGGGGAACGAAAAATGTTGAAGGCCATGTCCTATCCGTTCGTTTATCAATTGTATCGAACGCTTTGTCGGGGAAAGTAGCCGTCCATCCTTCGGCAATTTGAAGAACCGGACCCAATCCTTTCACGAGGTTCAGGCGGCACATGGTTACCGGCATGCCTGCTTTCGTCAAAAATTTGGATGAAAAGCCTCCTCCTCTGAAATACTCTACGGAAGATGGTCCCCATTGGGTAGCTCCCAACATTTTTCCGACTTCATCTTCGGTTATTTCCCAGAAAGGTTTCATCGCCGGCTGTCCGTCGCACGATTGCTGACCGGTTCCATCCAAGGTGCAAGAGCCCGAATTGATCAGGTGAATAGCGCCGTCTTTCAATATGCCTTCGGGTTTCCATCCGGTTGTCCGTTCGATGGCTTGGGGACTCCAATAGGTTCTCACATCTGCAAACATCTGCGAAGTGTTGGTAAGCAGTTTTCCGATCAACATCGATATACCGTTCAGATAGTCGTTTTCGGTAGCCAAAATGAAAGGTTCACGAATGCCGTTCCAGTCGAAAGACGAATTGAGTATGGCTTCCGAAAAATCGCCGTTTGGCATGAAATCCGTCCAATGCCGTTGTCCCTGAAATCCTCCGGCAATGGCGTTATGTCCCAAAGCCTCTTCTCCGAATCCCGCTTGATTCAGTTTGTCGTTTCCTGTCATCAGGTCGCGCATGATTAGGGTCATTTTCACTATGTATGCCCAATCTTCGTCTTTTTGCTGCCGCGTTCGTTGGATTGCTTCCGGATTGTGGTCGGGGAGTTCATTGACCGCACAATTTTTCTTTGTCCATTCCAAGGCTTTTTTATATTCTTCTTTGTCGTAGATTTCTTTTTGTACGCGACGAGTGATTTCCGAGCAATCCACATATTCAGTGCGCATTCCAAAATATTCCTGCAAGAAATCGGGATTCACTTGCGATCCTGCAATTCCCATCGATACCGTACCGATAGCCAAATAAGACTTTCCCCGCATCAATGCGGCTGCTAATCCGGCTTTGGCAAAGCGGAGCAGTTTTTCCTGCACGTCGTCCGGAATATCCGTATCACCCATATCCTGCACATCTCTTCCATAAATACCGAACGCCGGTAAGCCTTTCTGATTGTGCGCCGCTAAGGCAGCAGCCAAGTAAACTGCTCCCGGACGCTGGGTGCCGTTGAATCCCCAAATGGCTTTAGGTATCAGCGGGTTCATGTCGATTGTTTCCGAGCCGTAACACCAACAAGGGGTTACCGACAACGACAGCCCCACGTTTTCACGTTCAAATTTGTCGGCGCAATTGGCAGCCTCTTTCACGCCGCCTATGCAGGTATTGGCAATCACACATTCGACCGGAGAGCCGTCGGGATAACGCAACTTTTCGGTGTAAAACTTCGCCACGTTTATAGCCATATTCATGGTGGTTTCTTCCAACGATTCACGAACACCTTGCCTGCGTCCGTCTATCACAGGACGTATCCCTATTTTCGGATAATTTGTTTTTGTTGCCATTATCTTTTAACTTTTAGTTTTTATCTTTTAGTTTTTAGTTTAAAAAGCATTTTTTATCTTATCTATTGTTATCCCAAACAGTTTTTCGGTAATCGGACTCAGGTCGGCTTCATCGCCGATAAAATGATAAACCGTATGTCTGTGAGTTATGTGTTGCGATGGTTTCAGAAATGCAGCCGGTGAAACGCTTTCCAATTCGAGAAAAGGCCCCATGATACTTCCGTCTTCCAAAGGTCCGTCGTTATAGGCATTCATTGCATCACCCACTAAGGGGTCTTTTTCCGGATCCCATTCCTGATTCAGGTAAATCGCGTTTTCATCCACATCAAAGGTGGTGATCGTTAAACGTTTGGAGTCCGGATCGTAGTTGCCGGCAATGGATTGGGTACGCTTGGCGTTCAAACCCACTTTACTACGAAATTTTCCATCTGTTTTCAGATATATCATATTCCCTTGAATCTTCAGCCGGTCAGCCGGCATTTCACCGAAATAATCCGAAGTAACTATTTTCCCAAATTCACTTTCATCGCCTTCGTTGAATGGAATAAAGGTGACCGCATTGGGAGAAGGATTAAACATATCAAGTATCCATATACAGATGGTTCCGGTTTCCTTAGTCCATTCAAAATCACTCAGATTTTGAATGCTGTTATCGGTCTTGTATGCAACTGTTTTTACGTTGGAATTTGCTTGAATTCCCAAACCGGAGGCAATCTCAAGAGTTTGTAATAATGTTATTGAACGGAGAACAAGTAATTTCAGTTGATTGCCCAAATAATTGCTTACCTCCATTTCTTTTTCGAAAGAAACACCCGATTCATCAACGGATGTGGCGTGCCATGGTTCTATATCAATGGGTTTCGGTGTGAACCAGTTGTCATAAATCTGTTCCGTACCTTTTTTGAAAAAGACAGAGTATTTACCGCCTTCAGATCCAATCCAAAAACGGTTTTCACCGCCAAAACCATTCATGTGTTCGCCAACTACACCGGCATCAAAAAAATTGTAATTAACAAAACCCAAACTTGTTCCACCCATACCATCGGCGGTACTCGTGAAAACTTTCGACTGATATTTGGCAGAAACAATGATTTGGGACTTTCCCCCGTTTCCCGACAAAACAATCAAGTCGCCGTCTTTTTGAGATAAATAATTCAGGTCATATCCGAATGTACCTTTTGCATATTCCATATTTTTTTCTTTTTTTATTCCATTGCCGCAGGAACAAATCATCGTTCCCAACAAAACCAATATCAAACAATTAACCCTACACATAATCATTTACCGTTTACCACTTAATTAACCTCCAACACCTCCCAACTCGGAAGTTTTGGAAACTTATTGTGTGGCTCTGTTTGATACCAGTAGGTTACGGAAGCTATATCCGATTTCTGAGGCAGATACCGGCCATCGTGCCGCCATCCCAAATCCTGCATGGTCACTTTCAGGTCTTTTTCAAAACGGACAGGATCGGCAATGTGCCAGCGATACAAGCCAAAACGCTGCTGCGACCGGTAAGTTCCATCCGGACGTATCACCTGGTGCAAACCGACATAAGGTGTACAGAACTCCTTGTATTGTCCTTCACGGTCGAAATTATAGGAACCGCAGAAATAATCTTCCGTCCCTGTGCCGCAGATGGTTGGAAATTTGGTGTCGCCATCCATGAAAAATTTGATTTCTCCTTCGCCCCACCATCCGTTGTTATTCACTCCCCAAGCCATATATACGCCTACATAATGACCTTTTCCTTTCACATTGTCGATGATGGTGTAATCGGAAGTTTCATTCGGATTCGTCCGTCGCCATTGGGCATGAAAATAGGCGGCATCATCGGGCACTTCCGTTAGGGTATAATCTACCTGATAATACAATGTCATCGCATCTTTGTCGTTGATATTCTCCATGGTAATTTTACATTTCTTGCGGAAAGGCATTGTCCAGTAGCAGTTGAACGCGCTCCCCGGATTCACGCAAACAGCCAGCGAAGACAGGGGAGCATACACGCCCCACCCCATTCCGAAAAAGTCACCCACTGGACATTCTACGGACGGCTCCTTTTCGTCGTCCCAGTAGATCCTTATAATGGTAAAACGCCAGTTTCCGGTGGGCGTCATCCATATATGCTGAATAGCTCCGGGACCTTCTATTTCAGCTATCGTGATCGTTTCTTTCGAATTAATCCGGATAAACGGATTCACTTTCCATCCTTGACCTAAATCCCGGGCGGCCTGCGCGGCATTCGCCACATTTCGCTGATCCCTGTCTTTGAGTTCCGCCATTCCACCTTTTCCTTTTTCCCCCGTAAAATTCTCGGGACTGATGGAGCGGGTTTTGGCATTTGATAACAGATAAAGATTGCCCATATTGTTATCCAAACCATTGTAAGGATATTTCTGTGAATAAGACTGTACAGAAAAAATAAAAATTGCAGCAATAATTCCAATAATGTTCTTCATGTTTTTAATATTTATATAAACCGTTAATAATTCTTATTATAAATTCATTTTTCTACAAACAATCAAGCTGTAATAAGCAATGACTCCAAAAGCAATAGCAGGAATCCAATAAGCCGTCTTAATACTTGTTGAGTCCGACAGAATTCCCTGTATTTGTGTCAATACAGCGGCTCCCGCGATTGCCATGACCATTCCCGCTCCACCGATTTTCGTATCTTCACCCAATCCCTTGATTCCTATCCCATAGATTGTTGGGAACATCAGCGACATACAAGCTGTGATCCCCATCAAGGTATATACGCCTGTAAATCCTTTCCCATAAACAGTGAATATACAGAATATCACGGCAGTTACAGCCAAACTTGCAAGTATTTTATACGGTTTGATATATTTCATCAAAGCTGTGCAAGCAAAACGGGCAATGACAAACAGCACGAGCGATAATATATAGTAGGTTGCCCCTGCCTGTTCGGCAGTTCTGGGAAGCAAATCGTTCAATCCAACCGTTTCGCAAAAGTTATAAAATCCGGCAGCAACCGGTTCTACGTTACGGAGTGCATGGACAATATCACCGGAAGAAGCGTTTGCGCCCAGCGAAGCGACTACCCCATCCAAATTCAACTGCTGCATCGTGTAACGAATCACAAACGACCAAACGGAAATCTGAGCGCCTACATAAAAAAACTGGGCAACTACACTCCATACATAATTTTTATTTTTAATCAATCGTTTAAAAGTTCCCGCAAAATCCAATTTTTGTCCGCTTTCTTTCAAATTGGGCATTTTGGTAAATAAAATAGCCAACAACAAACCAAGCATGACAACACCCAAAAGCACATAAGTCATGGTAACTGCATTCAATTCAAATCCCTGTATTTTGGTCAATTCTCCTGCCGGAATCGCCGCTCTTTCCGATGCTGTCAGAATATTCAGCTGCGACAATATAAAAACCTGACTAATCACGACTCCGGCAATAGATCCGAAAGGATTAAACGATTGGGAAAAGTTCAGCCTGCGGGTAGCCGTTTCTTCCGGACCTATGGCATAAACGTATGAATTGGTTGATGTTTCCAAAACAGATAATCCCGCAAACAAAATGAATATCGCAAGCAGGTACATAAAGAAACTGAGTTCGGCATTCACTTGCAGACAGAGCATTGCCGGATAGAAAAGGAAGCAACCTCCTGCATACATCGAGAGCCCAAGTAATACACCTGACTTGTAGGTATATCTTTTAATAAACAAAGCGCCGGGGATGGCGCAACAGCCGTAGCCCAAGAAATAACACACCACCTGTATCCACGCCGTTTTGGAATCCGACAGACTCATAATACGCTTAAATGCAGCCAGCATGGTATCCGTCAGGTTATTCGGAATCGCCCACGCAAAAAATAAAGTAGTTAACAAAATAAAAGGCCACAATAAACTCTTGGGGATAATTTCATATTTCATATATGTAACAATTATTAAGTATTAAATGGTTTATTTCATATTATACGATCTAACTGTTAACGAAAAAACTCATAACAATTTGTTGCTTTACGATTGCCGACACCTTTTCAGATTACGACGATCCAAGGTACAAAAATAATGAATTAAATGTTTAGAAAAAAATAATTAGTGTGATTTATGTATAAATACATTCTTCCAAACTCTCCTCCCAGTGAGGAATCGCTAAGTGAAACGTTTCTTTTATCTTGGTCTTATCCAATACGCTATGGAGAGGGCGAACGGCTCTCGTGGGATATTCGGCTGTGGAAACCGGACGGACTTTGCAAGTCGTGATACCGGCAAATTCATGAATTTTCAAACAAAAGTCATACCACGTACATGCGCCTTCATTGCTGTAGTGATAGATACCGGCTTGAAACGTATTCCTTTTTTCACTTTCTACAATGATGTGCAAAAGCGCTTTCGCCAAATCGGCGGCACAGGTCGGCGTTCCTGTCTGGTCATTCACCACGTTTAACGATTCCCGCTCTTTTCCCAAACGAATCATGGTTTTGACGAAGTTGTTCCCGAAAGAAGAATACAACCAAGCTGTTCGGACAATGATACTGTCGGGTACCGTTTTCAAGAGAATTTCTTCGCCGGCTAACTTACTCTTTCCGTAAACCGACTGCGGGTTGGTTTCGTCTGTTTCCCGCAGTGGTCTATCGGTTTTTCCGTCAAAAACGTAATCGGTGGAAATATGAATGATTTTGGTTTTCCCGCAAGCGGCTTCCGCTAAGTTTTGAACAGCATCGCAATTGATTCGATAACATAAATCAATATCATCTTCCGCTTTATCCACAGCCGTATAGGCAGCGCAGTTGATTATATAATCCACCCTGTTTTTATCCAAAAACGATTCGACGGCTTTCTTGTCGCATAAATCAAGGCTGTCGATATCGGTTGGAATGAAACGAAACTGCGGATAAAGCGGAATCAATTGTTGCAGTTCACAACCCAACTGTCCGTTAGCGCCTGTGATTAAGATTGAAGTTTGCATGTGCAATTACGAAGTTTTTTTGATTTTACCCAACTCCCCTCCCTTGTGGGGAGGGGTTGGAGGTGGGATGGATTACCTCTCTTTAATAGGAACATAACTTGCCGTATCCAAAATATTCCGGTATGCCGGACGAATGATTCGCTTACTCTTGAAATTCAATTCCTCGATGCGATGAGCCGTCCAGCCTACGATACGCGACATAGCGAATAGCGGCGTGTATATTTCTTCCGGTAAACCAATCATTTCATAAACAAATCCGGAATAAAAATCAATATTAGAGGATACACTTTTTTTATTCCCTTTGAAATTGTAAAATGCTTGTATGGCTCTATCTTCCAAAAGTTCGAGGAAGGCAAATTCTTCCTGCCGCCCTTTTTCCTTTGCCAAATCACGTGCTAATTCTTTCAGCAAAATGGCTCTCGGATCGGATATGGTATATACCGCATGACCAATTCCATAAATCAATCCGGATTTGTTATATACTTCCTTATTCAACATTCGTTGAAAATATTTGTCTATTTCCTTAGTGTCTTTCCAGTTAGAGATATTTTCTTTCAAATGGTTGAACATATCTATCACCTGATGATTGGCGCCTCCATGCAAAGGTCCTTTCAAAGAGCCGATACCCGCCGCGATGGACGAATACGTATCAGTTCCGGTTGAACTCGTTACCCTAACCGAGAAAGTAGAATTGTTACCTCCGCCGTGTTCGGCTTGCAATACCAATACCAAGTCCAATGTACGGGCTTCCAAAGCCGTATATTCCCGTTTCAGCATATAGAGAAAATTCTCGGCAATCGACAGATTTTCAGCCGGGTGGCGAATATGCAAAGAGCGTCCGCGTGTGCTGTGCCGAAGAATATTATAAGCGTATGCAATGATAGTCGGAAATTTGGAAATCAGTTGAATGGATTGACGCATTAGGTTTTCGGGAGAAATATCGTCGGGATTTGGGTCGAAATTATACATTTCCAATACGCATCTTGCAAGCGTATTCATAATGTTTTGCCCTTCCAAGTCAATGATATTCATTTTTGTTTTTTGT
>Ga0082212_10013029_pt1 | contig 10429 bp, 7 predicted proteins | sample TergutNt197P3_FD_71548 | JGI IMG/M metagenome (GOLD analysis project Ga0082212, IMG submission 71548) | Neocapritermes taracua P3 segment gut microbial communities from Petit-Saut dam, French Guiana - Nt197 P3 | ecosystem: Host-associated > Arthropoda: Insects > Digestive system > Gut ...
TTATGAACTACCGCCCGGAGTTCATACAAGACAACCGATTGGTTATAAAAAACGGGCAGAGGGATATGGACATACCCTATATCCGGCTCGGCGATGTGCCGGAAAGCCCCGGGGTTGTTATCATATCCGACGCGCTTGACCCGAAAAAGCTCTATGCCGTGCTTGCGGAGTTCGGGCTTCACTCGCTGACGAACAGCTATGTCGGTGTCAACAAGCCCTGCTCCGCGGATATCCCCGTAAGGGAGTGCTGGTCGTCCTCGGGCGGCGGCGAGATTATTTTTCCCGACTGGGAGGGGCTGAACGAAAAGCTAAGCAGCTAAATTTAATGTAAGTTTCACTTGACAAGCACATATTAATGTGTTATCGTACACATACGGAAAGGATTCCATATAATGACCTATCAATGATTCGGAGGTGTGTCCCATGTGGAGCAAGATTTTAGATGATATAAACCCTTGCAAAAATGTCATTGCGGCAATTGAGCGGAGAGAAACCGAAGAGAACAATCGCGTATCATCTGAAGAATAACTTTAACCGCTCCGTTTGGAGCGGTTAAATTTATCCAACAGGGGTTGCTTCATGAATAGATCCCTTTGCCTCTTTCTGTTTGCGATGCTGCTCTTCTTGATATGAGACAAGCCGTTCATTCCACAAATTATACAGCCATATAACATTGGTAAACAATTTATCCGGGTTGTTTTTGTTTTGAATGGCTATATAGTAATACAATGAGCATATAGTGGACAGAAACATTTGATGCAATGATTGATAAACGGTGTTTTCATCCGCTATACCATAATGAAAATTCATTGAAAACCACTCAAGTTTATTAAGGACTTCAGAAATTATTCTATCGTATTCTATTTTTAACAGTTCGCCCTTCATATTGACGTTGTCTGTTCCTGATATAATGTCAGAATAAAATTCCAACATAAATGAAAGATGCATTTCGTTTTTCGCTTGGACGTGCTTATTTCCTAAGATCATTGCAGGGGTTGCTTCAAATAATTTCGCAACAAACGATATGTCTTTGGATGCCTTTAGTAATAATCCCATCATCTCGTCATAGTCAAATTCCTTAATAATATCTGATGGAAATATTTCATTCAGCGTAACAAATGCATTTTCATTTGAAGAAGTAATAATTCCTTCAATATACGAGATCAAAGACACAATATGCTCCTCAAAATACTGCGCCAATTCACATGCGCGTTTTTTCTTCTCATAATCATTATCACGCTCTTTGTAATCAGATTCTTTTTTATGCTGCTTTTGAATAGCGGTGTACTGTCTGTAGGTAACAATGACAGTAAAAACCACAAATATGCTGAACAACGCAAGAACAATATTTGTTATGCTCATAATGATTTCATATGTATCCATAATATCACTATCCCTTCCTAATCAGCGGCAATTTCTTCATCCGCCGACATTTTATCACAAAATAAACCGTTGCGCAAGCTTGAGTTTCATGTAGAACAAAGATTTATTGAAGCTGTAAATGACGTAACAAAAGCCGGCGTTCGCCAAACGTCGGCTTTGTTGTTTTGTATGCGCCCTACTCTGTTCTCAACGCTTCCACGGGATTCTTTTTTGCCGCCATTTTCGACGGGATGAACCCGGCTATGAGTGTTAGTCCCATGCTGCCCAGCACGAGCAATACGGCATACGGCACGGGCAGGGCGGCTATGCCGCTTACCCCGGCGAGGGAGGCGATTATCAGGTTCAGCGGTATGGATATCAAGTACGCGAATCCGACGCCGAGCAGTCCCGCGCCAAGCCCTATAAGAGCCGCCTCCGCGTTGAACACCCTTGAAATGTCCTTCTTCCTCGCGCCGACGCTTCGGAGTATGCCTATTTCCTTCACGCGCTCCAGCACCGACACGTAGATGATGATTGCTATCATGATTGTGGACACCACCAGCGAGATTGCCGTAAACGCTATCAGCACGTAAGAAATCATATTGATAAGCGTGTCGGTCATGTTGGCGACAATCTCGCCAAGGTCGCTGTAAATAACCTGATCCTCGTCGGCTCTGCCCGCGTTGTAAGCGTCGAGATACTCCGTTATTTCCTGCTTGCTCTCATAATTTTTCGGGTATATGTCAATTCCCGTTGCCGTCGTGTCGGCGCCCAGACTCAACAGGCGGCGTTCCCTTGCCGCGTCGTCCGCGAAGGGCGCGCCCGTGACGACATCCGTGTCCGAGACGTCCTGCGCCCGGGCTATGGCGGAATTGTGCGCGTCGCCGAGAATGTAGTCGGTGAGCGCGGTGGTGTAAACCAGACCGCTCGAAAGATATGAAATAACGGTTTCGGTGCTTTCCTTCGCCCTCAAAATGCCTGTAACCGTAAGCTCCACGCCGTCGGCGCCGTCGTACAGGACGCCGTAGTCCGACGGACCCGCGGCGGTGAACAGCCCTTCGTCCGTAAGGGTGTAAAAACTGTCATTGGGTATGACTTTCAACACGGTTTCGCCGATAAAATCGGTAAGCTCATAGCTGTCTGTTTCGGTGAAATATCCCAGCCGCTCAAAAAACGCCTTGTTGATGCGGTTGTACTCGTCCACCACTATCGCCGCTTCGTTTTTAGCGGAAGGCAGGCGGCTTCCCTCGCCAATCAGGTCGTACAGCGACAGGATAAAATCCGCGTTGTCGGGCAGCTCCTGCCAATACGAGCCGCCGCCGCCCATCATGCCCATCTGACCGCCGCCTGAGCTGTTTGTCTCGAATTTGACGACAGTGTCCTCACCCTTAGCAAGTATGTTCATTTCCACATTGCGGCTGTAAGATATGTTGTTTACGGCGTTGGGCAGGGCGGTTTCCATTTCAGCCACGTAGTCAAAATAATCAGGCGTTAATTTGTTGATGTGCCGCCGCGTGTTCTGCTCCCTGTTGTAACGGTAAACTATGTTGTCTTCGGTGTATTTTTCGGCCTCGGCAATCCTCGCGCCCGTAACTCTGTCAACGCGGCTCTGCATATCAACCTCCATGGCCGTCCGCGATACGGTCACGGGGAAGCCCGACAGCGTTTCCGCCTGCATGTCGTCGATGTAATCCGACATGCCCGACGAGAGCGCAAGCACAAGAGCTATGCCTATAATGCCGATACTGCCCGCGAAGGATGTTATAATCGTCCGCCCGCGCTTTGTCATCAGGTTTTTGAACGAAAGCCCCGCGGCGGTTGTAAACGACATGGAGGTTTTTTTGAACCTGACCTTCTCCGCGGCGGAAACCTCCGAGTCTTCCGCGTACGGGCTGCTGTCCGACTGGATTTCGCCGTCGAGCATACGCACAATACGCGTTGAATACCGCTCCGCAAGGTCGGGGTTGTGAGTTACCATGACGACAAGGCGGGTCTTCGCTATTTCCTTGAGTATTTCCATAATCTGTATGCTCGTCGAGCTGTCCAGCGCGCCGGTGGGCTCGTCGGCGAGTATGATATCGGGGTTGTTGACAAGGGCGCGGGCTATGGCGACGCGCTGCATCTGCCCGCCCGAGAGCTGGTTTGGCTTTTTTCGCGTCTGGTCGGACAGTCCCACGTCGGCAAGTGCCTGTTTCGCCCGCTTCCTGCGCTCGGCGGCGGACACGCCCGAGAGAGTGAGCGCGATTTCCACATTCTGCAAAACGCTCTGGTGTCCTATGAGGTTGTAGGTTTGGAACACGAAGCCGATTGTGCTGTTGCGGTAAGCGTCCCAGTCGGCGTCCTTAAACTTTTTGGTTGACGTGCCGCCGATGACAAGGTCGCCGCTGTCATATTTGTCAAGCCCGCCGATAATGTTCAGCATGGTTGTTTTGCCGCACCCCGACGGGCCCAGTATCGACACAAACTCACTTTTCCTGAACCCGAGCGACACACCCCTCAGCGCGGTGACTGTTTCACCGCTGTTATACGTTTTTCTGATGTTCTCTAGTCTTAACATGATGATCCCCTCCGTTATTTGATAGGGCTATATTACAGTGCGAGTATCAACCCAATCTCAACGGAGGGGCATTTTGCCGTTGATATTCAGTTTAGGTTGCGGCGCGCGTTAAGCCTACTCGTGCTCCTCGTCGGTGTCCTTGTTGTATATTCTGCCTTTTACGGGGTCGAGCAGTATCTCGCTTCCGTCGGTAATCAATTTTGTGGCGTTTTCCACCGACGAGATTATCGGTATGCCGAACGCGATTGCGGCGGCCACCGCGCCGGATTCGCCGGCTTCCTCTTCGGTGACGATGCCGCCCGCCCGTTTAATTAGGTGAAGAATGTCGTTTGTCGTCTTATCTATAACAAGTATATCACCGCTTGAGAAGTTGCCCGACAGTGACCTGCGGCTGATGACGCACGCCTTTGCCGAGACGCGCCCCGAGCCGTCGCCCTTGCCCGAGGCGAGGATGTTGCCGAGTATATGTACTTGCAGTGAGTTTGTTATGTTGTAGTGGAGCGAGGAACTGCCCGTGACGACAATCAGGTCGCCGTCGTTGGCGAGCCCCGCCTGTTTGGTCTGCTCGGCGGCGGCTTTGAACAGCGCGTCGGGAGCGTCGATAATTTCGCTCAAAAGCGGGGTAACGCCCCAGCTCAACGCCATCTGCATATAGGTTTTTCTCGACGGCGTTGAGACAACTATCCGCGTTTCGGGTCTGAAACGTGAAATCATGCGTCCCGTGACACCGCTCTTTGTGACTGCCACAATCGCCGCCGCGCCGAGGTCATGGGCTGTGGTGCATGTGGCGTGGCTGATTGCGTTTGATATATTCTTGCCGTAGCTGTGATCCTTGTCATAGAATTTCTGTTTGTAGTCGATGGACTGTTCAGTTTCCTCGGCGATTTTTACCATTGTTCTCAGGCTTTCAACGGGATATTTCCCGGCGGCGGTCTCGCCCGACAGCATTATCGCGCTTGTGCCGTCGTGTACGGCGTTCGCTATGTCGGTGACCTCAGCCCTTGTCGGGCGCGGGTTGCGTATCATTGATTCAAGCATTTGCGTGGCGGTTATAACGCGCTTGCCCGCCGTGTAGCATTTGCTTATCAGAATTTTCTGAATGGCGGGGAGCTGCTCAAAGGGAATCTCAACGCCCAGGTCGCCCCTGGCAACCATTATGCCGTCGGCTTCGCGGATAATTTCGTCGATGTTTTCAACGCCCTCTGCGTTTTCAATCTTCGCTATCAGCTCGCAGCGGCTCGGACCGAGTGTTGACAGATAGTTTTTAACGTCAAAAACGTCCTTCGCCGTCCGCGCGAATGAAAGGGCGATGAAGTCAAAATCGTTGTCGTAGGCTAGTTTTATATCCGCTTTATCCTGCTCGTCCATATAGGGCATGTTGGTCTTTATGCCGGGGAGGTTAACGCTCTTCCTGTTGCACAAAGCCCCGCCGTTCATAACGCGGCAGATGATGTCGGTATCGGTTTTGCTTTCTACCTTCAGCTCAATCAGCCCGTCGTCAAGCAGTACCCTGTCGCCCTCCGACAGGACGGCGGGAAGCCCCTCATAGGTGACGGACACTATTTTGCCGTCCCCCTCAATATCCCTTGTGGTCAGCGTGTAGACCTGATCCTGAACCAACTCGACAGGGCTGGTTTTAAGGGTTTTGATACGTATCTCAGGTCCCTTTGTATCGGCGAGAAGGGCAAGCGGGCGTCCAAGCTCATCCCGCGCCTGTTTAACCCGGTTCGCCTTTTCGAGATGGCTTTCATGGGAGCCGTGGGAGAAGTTAAGCCTGGCGACATTCATGCCGCTGAGTATAAGCTCCTTTAAGACTTCGGGGCTGTCTGAGGCGGGGCCGATTGTGCAGACAATCTTCGTTTTACGTACGTGCATAAATAATACCTCCATTCGCCCGGTATAATATCACAAAACAGCCCGCCGTTCAAGCGGAAACGCCGATGTTTGACTATTTGTAAATATTTTGTTACACTCTGTCAGCTTGCCTATATTCCGGGTTTTGTGTTAAAATGTTGGTGAGGGTGGGATTGATATGTATAAATTACGCGGTTTTATGAGAAAAATATGGGGCTCGCGCCAGTCTTACATAAAGCTGCTGCTTGTGTTCACGGCGTTTTTTCTGCTTGTCTTTTCAAGCCTGCTGATTATGAGCCGCACGCTGAACACAAAGCTGCTCCGCAACGCCGACGAGACGATGAACGACATGCAGGCGTTGATATCACAGACGCTCCAAAAACCGGAGGTGCCGCTTAATTTTATCGCCAACACGATAGAGGATATTTACCGCCGCGGCGAGGGCTTTGAGGCGATAAAAGCCTATATTGACGAATGTTCCTCCCAGGCGTTCAAAGAGAAAACGCGCGCGGACTACTACGGCGTTTACGGCTATTTCGACGCGTTCGGGGAATTTTACGACGGGGGCGGCTGGCAGCCCGTCAAGGGCTATCTGGCTCACGGACGTCCGTGGTATGTGGCGGCGGCGGCAAAGGGCGGGCAGGTCGCGGTTTCCGATCCTTATATAAACGCGGACACGCAGACTGCCGTGGTGGGATATTCCCGTTTGCTGTACAACAGCTGGGGCGGAATAATCGGCGTGGTTTGCATAGACGTTCCAATGGATTACATCAAGCATATGATGTTTGACCATCACATCACCGAGGGCGGATACGGTTTTGTTACGGACGAAAATATGATTGTTATCATTCATCCCAATGAAGATATTGTGGGTGAATATTTCGGCGAGAGCAACCCCGATGTCTCGCGGCATGTCGATAAAGTCATACGGGGGCTGGACATTTCGTCGGAGAGGATAACCAATAACTTCGGCGTTAAGTCGATTCTGTTCGGGCGCAGGATTGACAACGGCTGGTATATGAGTTTTATTATACCCGAGACAGAATACTACAAAGAGCTTTATGAAATGATGTGGATAATCAGCGCGCTGGGTGTTTTAATGGCGGCCGCGCTGAGTGTTTTGCTGGTCAGCATCGACAGGGCGCGAAACAAGTCGGATTTTGAAAACCGCCGTAAAAGCAGTTTTCTCGCCGTTATGAGCCACGAGATACGCACACCCATGAACGCCATACTCGGCATTACCGAAATGCAGATGCAGCAGCAGGATGAAAAGCTGTCCGACAGTGTGAAGGAGGCGTTTGACCGCATATATTACTCCGGCAGTCTCCTCCTTCAAATCATAAACGACCTGCTCGACCTGTCCAAGCTGGAGGCAGGCAAACTGGAAATCCTTCCCGAGAAATATGAAATAGCGAGCCTTATAAACGAGATAGTGCATCTTAACAAAATTAAATACGACAGCAAGCCCATTGAATTCAAGCTCAACATAGACGAAAACATACCCGCGTCGCTGATAGGCGACGAGCTGAGGATAAAGCAGATAATAAACAACCTGCTGTCAAACGCCTTTAAGTACACGAGGAGCGGTGAAATCGAGTTTTCGGTAACATCCGAAAACACCGGCGATGAAAAAACCGCGCTTATACTCACCGTGAGCGACACGGGGATAGGCATGACAGAATCCCAGCTGAGCAGGCTGTTTGACGAATACTCCCGCTTTAACATGCAGGCCAACCGCACCACGACGGGCACGGGCTTGGGCATGAGCATAACACGGAACTTGATAAAGCTGATGCAGGGTGAGATATCCGTTGAAAGCGAGCCTGAAAAAGGTTCCGTTTTCACCGTGCGTCTGCCGCAGGAGCTGAACGGCTCCGCCCCGCTGGGCAGGGAGGTTGCCGAAAACCTCCACAAATTCCGTTTCTCCAGCGCGACACAGATGAAAGCCGTTCCCATACTGCGCGAGCATATGCCGTATGGCAGCGTGCTTATCATCGACGACGTTGAGACTAACCTGTTTGTCGCCAAAATGCTCATGCAGCCTTACGGGATGAATATCAGCACTGCGGAGAGCGGATATGAGGCGATAGAGCTGATAAAGGCGGGGAATGTGTACGATATCATATTCATGGATCACATGATGCCGAAAATGGACGGCATAGAGGCGACAAAAATCATACGCGGCTTGGGGTATAAACACCCCATTGTCGCGCTTACGGCAAACGCCGTGGCGGGTCAGGCAGACATTTTCCTGACGAACGGCTTCGACGATTTTATCTCCAAGCCCATAGACATACGGGTGCTGAACACTTCGCTTAACAGGTATATAAGGGATAAGCAAACGCCCGAAACCATCGCCAACGTCCGCGCCGAAATGAATCCCCGGGACGTCCGCGGAGAGCGTGAGCTGTCGGATTCCGATATGAGGGAAATAATATTTTCCGTGCCTGGACTGAACGCAGAACAGGGTATAAGCTCTTTTGACGGCAATCTTGAGGATTACATATCAGCCCTGCGCTCATTTGTTAAAAACACGCCCCGGGGCATGGAGAAGCTGCGGGGGGTTACGGAGGAAAATCTGCCCGATTACGCGGCGCGCGTTCACGGGCTGAAAATAATTTGCGCGTGGATATCGGCGGATGGCTTGGCGGAAAAAGCCGCGCGGTTGGAGGAGTTGGCAAAGGCGGGCGGTTTCGCGGAGGTTGCCGCCATGAACGAAGAGCTGCTGAGCGATACGGAGACGTTGATTGAAAAGACGCAAAACGCGCTCATGTAGGGACACGATATATCGTGTCCGCCGTACATCGTGTCCGCCGTATATCGGACGCCATGTACTGCGTTCCCGCATGAAATATTTTTTTCAAAAAAGGTCTTGCTTGTGACGCGGCGTTATGAGTTATAATACACCCGAGAGGTGATTAAGTGGATAAACACAGGGCAATTCCGCAGGGTTACATGACGGTGGGCGCGCTTGCGAAAAAGATGGGAACCACCGTCCGTACCCTGCAATATTACGACAACGAGGGGCTTTTATCGCCGTCGGCCGAAAGCGAGGGCGGGCGCAGACTCTACACCGACAAGGACGTTATCAGGTTTCACCAAATACAGGCAATGAAATATTTAGGGTTTTCGCTGGACGACATTAAAAACAGGCTCGTGTTCCTTGATACACCGGAGGCGGTCGCCGGCGCGCTCACGGAACAGGCAGCGTCCGTACGGGAGAAAATCTCGGCATTGACGGACGTATTGTCGGCAATCGAAGCACTGAAGGCGGAAACATTGCAAATGGAAAGCGTGGACTGGAGAAAATACGCCGATATCGTCGCGGTTCTGCAATCGGGATTCAAGGAGTACTGGGCAATCAAGCTTTTTGACGGCAAGATGCTTGAGCGTGTGCGGGATTTTGACGTGGAAAGCGGTATATCCATGCTTGCCTTATGGAAGCGTATTATGACTACGGCCTCAAAGCTGCAAGCGGACGGAATACTGCCCGGAAGCCTGCGGAGTCTTGAGCTTGCCAAGGAATTTTGGGGGTTCATAACGGAGTTTACGGGAGGTGACATGAACCTGCTGCCCGAACTGCTTAAATTCGAGGAAACCAGAGACGGCTGGGATGAGGAGTGGGAATCGGCATGGGAGACCGGCGGCGGCTATATACAGGCGTCTTTGGGCGCGTATTTTGAAAGTATCGGATATGATCCGTTTGAAGGAGTAAGGGAATGAATCAAACTGTTTTAAGCATAGAGAATCTCGTTAAACGCTACGCCGGCTCGAATGTAAACGCCGTTGACGACATCAGCTTTGACGTACTCGCCGGGGAGCTTTTCTGCCTGCTCGGCGTGAACGGCGCGGGTAAAAGCACGACAATCAATATCATCTGCACGCTGATAGGGAAGACATCGGGCAATGTGACGCTTAACGGTCTCACACTCGGCAGAAACGACAACGAAATACGGCGCAGTATCGGCGTTGTGTTTCAGGGCAATGTGCTGGACGGCGTGCTGACCGCCGAGGAAAACATACTCTCCCGCGCGGCATTTTACGGACTCGATGGCGCGGGCGCGAAGAAACGTCTGGCGTATCTCGCCGGACGGCTTTCCATGACGGGTTTCCTTGGGCGGCGGTATGACAGGCTTTCCGGCGGGCAGCGCAGGAAATGCGACATCGCCCGCGCTCTGCTTGCCGAGCCGAAGATTTTATTTTTGGACGAACCTACAACAGGGCTTGACCCGCAGAGCCGCATCGAGCTTTGGGAAACCATAGAGGACATCCGCAAAACCGACAAGATGACCGTGTTCCTCACCACACACTACATGGAGGAAACGGACAACGCCGGCCGCGTGGCAATAATCGACGGCGGTAGGGTTCTGTGTATCGACACGCCCCAGCGGCTGAAAACCGAATATTCTTCCGACACACTGCGGCTCGTTGTAAAAAGCGGTCTCAACGCGGAGCTGGAACAGTGCCTGAAAGATTTTGAGCTTGTCGCGGATACATACATCGTAAAGATGAAGAACGGTCTTGAAGCGATAGACCTCCTGCCCCGGGTGAAGCCGTATCTCGACAGCTTTGAGATGGAGAAGGGCAATATGGACAGCGTGTTTCTTAATGTGGTGGGGAGGAAAGCGGAATGAGCCATTTAATGAGTTTGGTAAA